>Ga0099822_1011067_pt1 | contig 11074 bp, 5 predicted proteins | sample CowpeawhiteBW_FD_76839 | JGI IMG/M metagenome (GOLD analysis project Ga0099822, IMG submission 76839) | Root nodule microbial communities of legume samples collected from California USA - Cow pea white BW | ecosystem: Host-associated > Plants > Roots > Nodule | place: USA: California | collected... | reverse complement strand
TATAATCACAATCTAATTTATAACATCACAACGAAGTCATTCAAGTACAATTATACATTCAAATAGGATAAATGTCCCAATGGAACCTCAACACAAGGTAAAAGTCACGAAATCACGGCAAAACCACGACAACCAGAACGCACCGCCTGGCGGAATTCAACCCACCGCCAAGCAACTCATAACAAAACCCAGAAATAGGGTTACACTGATGTGCCACCTGGCGGCACATACATGCTCGCCAGGCGGTTTCTGGGCGAGGACCCAGAATTTTCGTGGAACAGCGTCAGATTGAAAGGGAAACTCATGCATTCAAACAAACATCACATAACCAATCGAACACAAAGTAAAAACATAATAAGCAGCTCCCCTAACTTGGAATTTCTTGCTAGACCACGAATTCTTGATGTATCTCAAATCCAAAAAGCTTCCTTAACATTCTCTTGCGCGTCCCCAATGTTTTCCAACCACTCCACCCTCTTACAATCAGTTTCTCTCTTCTGAAAACCTAGTATTCGACCCTTACACCCACTGTGGTACTCTTTGCCTCTCCCACTAGCCCGTTCTCTCTCTCTTATTACCCAAATTAAAGGTGCTAAATGCTAAAACGAAAATACCTTAAGTATCCTTGCTAATGACTACTCATGAACCATTATTGAACAGTTTCTTACCTTAAGTATCCTTGCTAATGACTACTCATGAACCATTATTGAACGGTTTCTTACCCATTGGACTGCCTTCATCTGCAGCTAGGGTCTCTACGTCCCTTCAATACCATGCAACCCAAAATTGCCAAAATGAAAATTAGTTTTGTTCTTAGCAAGGATTGAACCCACAACCAATCAATTTATAATTTAAGTATATAACCACTCAACCAATTCATATTTCATGATAAGTCCTACAATTTTAAGAGTTTATCACTACACTACGCATTCAATATATCAACACACAAAAACACATAATTTAAATAACATCCAAGTGGCACACATAGGACTCGAACCCAAGTCCTCACACACCATAAAGTACTCTCAACCACCTGAGCTAATACTTTTCCACGTCATAGCTCCTCACATTTATTACTTCAAAATGTTCTCATTACCCGTCCTAATTAATTTATTAATTAAATAACTATTTAATTTTCCCGGGTCTTACATTATTCGTTTATAAATTATTGGTGCATAATCTGGTAGTGGTTGATGTAAATATATGGTGTAACATGGTGCATGAGTTCGAATCCTGTTTAAAATTGGGTTTGTTTTTACTTTCTCTGTTCTCCTTTATTCTCTTTTGGACTGGGGCCCATATATAACTTATATTTCTGTCTCTTTTTTCATATGTAATTCTAATGTTCTTTGCTTTCATTTAAGATTTTGGTTTGTTTTTATTTTTAGTTTTTTAAAATCTTAATTGAAAAGATTTAATTTTAGAATATTAATATAAAAGATTAAAGATGATAATTATAGACTAAAAAAGATAAGATTTTAGGAGAGAAGATAAAACACTTTAGGGTTTCTAAATTGTACAAAAAGAGGTGAGGAGAGAAGATGACTGGAGTTTTTTAACAATGGAAAGAACTTGTGAAGAATGAAGGAGGCTGTGAGAGAAACTGTATTGGAAAAAGTAATCTAGGTAGGGGAAGCCAATCTTGTTTTCTTCTTTTCTTGTTGCTTGATGAATGAAGTTGATCCTGAATTCTGTTTTAGTTCTTTATACTTGTTTTCATTCATAAAACCCTATTGCACGCATTCTATTATGAAACCCATGGTCTGCAATTAGATTTCTAGATTTGACCTTGTTTCATTCTCATTTTTTTTATAGACCCGTGTTTTTGTTCCTATTCATTTTAACAACATACAGGCATAGCTATTGTTGTGTTTCTTTTTCGCATGCAACTTAAAGGGGTTGTAGTCTTGTAATAGGTGATGGAGTGATGGTTCCAGGGGTTCTATGGTGCGCGTTTTGATTGGATTGATTTATTTCCTTTTTATTCATGGTGCAGTGCATGTTTTTATATTTTAATGTGATCAAGGATGGATGGGACACATGTTTGTACGTGAGCTATTTATGTTGGTGCAGCCACCTTGCTTTTGCTTTATCTCGTTGTGAACAAACATCTAATGACTTAGTTCTTTGTATATTAACGTAAGTGACTTTCAGATGGGATTGAGACGTGCACTATAAGGGCAACGTGGGTTTTGTTAAAACAATGAAATAAGAATTAGTGTAGTTCCATGTGTAGAGGTAAGCTTGATGCAAGTTTGGAAGTAGAGAGTGGTGTGTTAAAACTAAAGACTTGATTGTGATCGTAATGCTTAAGTGTTACTCGAATGAGATGTTGAGTATTATTTGTCATGTTTATTTACGAAATTATTTTATATATCATTGTTTATGGTTAGCTTACCCCTATTTGTTTGTTTGTGTGTTTATTGTATGTGCGATGATTGTATAACGTGTGTTATACGGGAGCAGATGATAATACAGATGTTTTTGACATGGAGTAGATTGACGAGAGGCTAGGGTAAACTCGGGAGTTCTTATATTTATTTAGTTGTTTTAAATCAAATACTAAAGACTATGTAATTTCCTTTTGTTCGCAATTGTTATTGGAATTTTTTTGACAAATTGAAGTTTTGAACTATGTAATTTAAATCAAATTAAAAGTTTTTTTATTAGTACATTTTCAATGATAATCCTTTTCCGCTAAACGCGATAGTTTTTTAACTTTCCACGACATCCCAAAATTGGGGTGTTACAGTTAGAATTTCATGTAAAGAATAGAGTTCTCCAAAACACTACAGATGGTCACAGTGGGTGCTTAATACCCCTGATCCCCCAACTACGTGGCACAAGCTCAGGGGTTCTGTGAGCACCACAATCTCACAATACAAAGAAACATCAAGAATGAATGTTAAAATCACAGTACATAAGAGAAACTAAATGCATGATGAAACTAAATTAAGACAAGAATAAATGCAATGCATAGGACCTAGTGGGAGGGAGGATGAGTTGAATCTAGATTGGAATGATGAACCAAACTTAAAATGGAATGAAACATATCAAAATGCAATATGAATACAAATGTAGACCATATGCAACTCTAGATGTTATGCACACTTGAGGAATTATTAGAGACCGTGAACAATGCTAACACTGAATGCAAAATGAGCTTAAAAGTAGAACTTGCATGAAACCTAAATGGTGCTAGTAAAACCAATATGTGACAATAGAAAAATAGTGCAATTCAGTAGCATCAAACAAAATTCAATTCATATTAGAATTCAAAACTTGTACCAATATAAATTGTGAATGCAATTTCAAAGCTTATGCACCACTATATGTGACTAAAATGTAGTTAGGAAAAATGAATGTTGTTGCCAATTGATGAAAGTAACCCTGAAACAAAATGGCAACATTTCAATTCAACTTAGTGAAATAATCTAGAAAATATGCAACCTAGAAAATAAGCATATTACTCTATAACACCATAGGAAAACTTCATGATTTAGGAAGGAGATTGTACAAACAAGAGGAAATGTCTACTATCCTCAAAAGCATTAAATGAACAATAGTGAACTAAAAACTTGGTTAACAAAAATATTAAATGAAAGAAATTATCAAATAAAGAATATCCACTTCATTGTGGGAAGACAATAGTACAACCATGCATATTGAATTGCAAAGAACATGACTTAAGCTCAAACCTTGATATTATATGAAATAAGCCAAACAAAGTTTGCAACAACTTTAACTTGCAGGTTGTCTAAGTTTTATCCTATACAAATAGAGAAGGTAAAAATCACTATAATGTTGTGTAATATATGAAGATTTAAATTAACATAAAGAAAAGGACAAAGATGTGAATGATATTTGTATCATGGCTTTCATATCACTTTTTTAGTAATCGTTGGTGCATGAATAGTGTTTATTTTTTTTTCAAAATAATCTTTGTTATTTTTTGTAAATCACTAAATAGAAATACATATAATATATGTCTTTCTATTATCAACCTTAAATGACAAAATTGATCTTAATAATATGGGATAAAACATAATGAATGAAAATAAGAAAAAGTATATTAGAGTTGGAAGAACCACATGTATTCAAACTTTAATATAGTTAAAATCCAAGAGGTGAACCTGCTATGAAATTCAAAACCAAGTAACACTTTTATCAAAAAAGTTCAATTCAAAGTGTCATAAGCTTTTGAAATATTTATTTTAAAAGCAACATTACCCCCTCTTGATTTTTTGGAAAGCAAATTAATAGCGTTGAATTAACACAAATACAATCCTTGATTTGCCTACCTTGAATGAAGCCATCTTGATTGACAGACATGACTTGACTAGAATCTGACATAACAAATCTTGAAAATGATTTTGAAACAAAAACTAGCCACATCAATTGGTTGAGAATATTTAATTTGATATGCACATGTTACATTTGAAATGAGAGAAATCTGATGAGAAAAGAGAGGTGCAACAATTGAAACAATTCATTTAACCCGTGCTAATATACACACGGGTGTGCTAAGTTATCAAGTAGGACCAAAGTATACACACAACAATTAATGAACAAATTTAATCTCATGTTTGTCAGATAGCATATCACAACCGGTGACTGTTGTGAGCCTTGTAGTAATAGCCATTCATAATTTAATGGTTCTCTATATTCTCATCCGAGGAAATGAAAATCATGCCAGCACAACTTTAAAGTAATTTAATTTGCACTAAAAATCATGCTTGTAATCATAACTTCACCTTTAAAAAAATCCTAAAATCCTAATTTAAAGCACAACTTCTACATTCAAAAAATGTTAAAATTAAGTTTCCCCGCATGATTTCTATATTAAAAAACAAAACTAAAATCTTGTTTCAAAGAACAAATTTATTACTAAAATAAAAAAAAAACAAAAAACGAAAGGATTAAAGTTCTACTTAAAAGCACAACTAACCATTTACCTTTTTTTTTTTACAAAAGGTTACCAGATAAGTTGATTCCAAATAAAGTTGCACCATTTTAGTGCTTTGGCTGTATTTTAACACTAATTTCCATCCCTGATATACATAAACCAAAAAGTGTACTAACTTCCAATTTGACATATTAATCAACAAAGATAAATTATGCCTCGCATTAAACGTAATTATTAAATGAAAATTGTTTCTCACAACAAAACATTACAACAAGGACTTTCAACAAGAAAAGAATTTAAAAATTGTAGAGCATGGCATAAAAGTTAATTAAGAATTTTTCCTATTTAGAAGTGTAACTAATTAACTATCATCATGTAATCTCTTGTTTTTCTATATGGAAACATCAATTTTAAGAAACAAAAAAACAAATGTTAAACGATAATATATGAAATTGGAGTTCATCCCATGTAAAATCCGATTAGAGAGAAAAAACTATTGTAGAACCTTACAAGCATCAGCACCAATAATGTCCCAACAAGCATGATAGAATTATATCTATATCCATCAAGACTTGTTGCTTTATCACCATTTAGAGCAAAAGAAACATGCCTAATTTCCTCATGATCAAGACACTTAATTAGACTATTATTTTCATCATCAGAAAGGAGAGTATGAATGCATTTAGCAATCAAATAATGCATTTGTTGACTTAAATTTGATCCGCCTTTAGAATACAAGTTCTTATAGAAATGTATAATATGATCCTCAATCTGTTTAGAATCCTCCAAAATTTCACCATCTGTAATTAATTTAGTAATACCCAGCAACATGATTTCTCTTCTTAACAAAAGAGTGAAAAAAATGTGTTTCTATCACCAGTTTTAAACCAAATGATCGTGGGAGGAATCTTAATTTAAGATTTGTAATCAATGTATAAAATCTTAAATAAGAGAATGAGAAAAATATTACCTTATGGAAGCTCTGTCAAACTCCAAGGCACTTTTCTTAGCAATTGAAACAACTAGTTTGGAGTATGCTAACTTCTTGTGAGATAACTCGAACAAACATAGAGAGGAATTAATAAGATTAAAACCTAACTAATGAGCATAGTTCTCAGAATATGCCCCCAATAACCCATGATCAAAGTTATCGAAGAAATCAAAGAGAAAACCCTAATCGTACAGTTGGTCACTCAAACCAAAAAGAGGCAAGAGTAAATTCAGAAAGGCAAGAATAATTTGATGGATGTCATACCAAAAACAGAGAATGAACGGTTACAGGACCCAATCGAACCTTTCTCCTTTCGAACGATGGATCTGGTCCTCCTCAATTTAATCTTAATAGTCAAAACTATCATCACATTGGTAGTTTATTGCCAGAAAAAAGGTTGCAGTTCAAAGTTTACACAACTTTATACTTATGACACGGAAAATGAGGCAGCAAATAGAGTTAGTCTCACTTTCGATATGTATTAGTCAAACAAAATAAGTCATTCCTTTTTTCTTAGATACAAAACTTGTTTTTTGAATAAATTATGTAATGCTTATTGCAGGTCAAACTTAAATGACTCAACATTTGATCGATCATTGATAAGATATTTAACTAAAATGGTTGATAAACATAATGTTCTAACTCAATCATTTAGAAAAGTAAGAGAATTTATAATCAAAGATGCAAAATCTGATTTTGGGTGCGCATTATTTTTAGACATCAATTCAAAGATCCTAGAGTATACAATACTTCATCATCGGATGAAATTGCAACATTAATAGTTGGTGATTTCAATAACATGGTTGTAGGAAGAGACATGATTGTTAAGAATGTTTGCGGTTAGTTAACAAGAATACATGAGACACATATGTAAGACCCATAGAATTTAATTAATTAAATAATTAATTAATTAATAAATGCAGGTAGGAAAAGCCTTTATGACATTAAATTCTAATTTGTATGATGTGGAAAAGTACTAGCTTAAGTGATTGGGAGTACTTAATCGTGTGAGAGGACTTGGGTTCGAGTCCTATATATGCCAATTGTGTGTTATTAATTTGTTATTAGTTTTAAATATATGATGATCATGTGGTGGAATGATATAATCCCTGAATTATATTAGTTACCAAGAAACATGAATTGGCATGGTGGTTTAGCATTGATTTGGCAATGGCATGGTGGTGGGTTCAAACCTTGTAGAACTCGAATTATACTTTATTGTTGTGTAATTTAGTTTTGGCTTGAATATGAAAAGTTGAGGGAAACCCTAGTTGAATGGCAGCCTAGAGGTGGCTGAAAAACAGTCTATAATACAACCATGAATGGTAATAAACACCCACATTAAACCATTTTCGTTTTTATGCCATTAACCCATATTAAGGCACCATTAAAAGGTAAAATTTAGGTTAGGAGAAAGGTTTTGCAAGGCTGCCATTGAGGTGAGAGAACAGAGCATGAAAATTAGAGAGTAGTGAGGATTAAGGAAAGCTTTAGGGGCTGAATTGAGAAGAACCAAGGAGGGTCTTTGGTGATCAAGGGAGAACTTTTCAAGTGTCAAGGTTTAGCAAAGGAAACCAGGTTAGGGGAGCTGAACATCGTTCTATCTGTAATTTTACGCGTAATTGTATGATAATAGCATGTATATGTTGGTTTTTTTTTCTGTTTGCATTGAAATATGCGTTTCTAGAAATTTTCCAGAAACCGCCTGGCGGGCTATTCATAGCCGCCAGGTGACACATTGAAATTGGCTTGTTTTTGGGTTCCTGATGAGCATGTGGCCGCCAGGTGATGCATGGCAGTGTACCCAGATTTGGGTTTTTGGATGAAGGGCTTGGCAGGATTGGTTGAACCACTAGGCGACGTGGGTCTGTGGCTCGATTTTTGCTAATCTGTGTGTTTTGACATGATTTTGTTCGGAGGGAAAGTAAGAGTTGGGTCTTAAGAGATGATCTGACGTTGTATTTCTTTGATTGTTAGTGTAATTGATGGTGGAATTTGATGGAACATTGTACATGAGCTTTAGGGTTTGGAATGGTTGAGGTCTGATTTTACGGGACCAATTGGGGTTGGAATTCTAACCTGATTTGGGAAGGGTTGTGTGCGGGAAATACACTAGTTGAGGGTAGGTGAAACCGCATTAAGACTGAAAGAATTGAGCAGGAGGAAGATTAACTAGATGGTCTGTTGGAGATCACGCAAGGAGGGGAAAATTTTGGATTTTTCCAGAATTTCTTATGCATCGCCTGGCGGCACGAGGCCTGCCACCAGGCGCCGTCTCAAAGACAACTACTTTTGGAAAGACTGCAAATTTTTTGATGGGTCTGCGATTTTGGGATGGTCAGGTTCTTGTTGAGTGTGGAGTTACAAATGGTATTTGGACACAACCCCTGGTGATGGTGGTGCAAATAAGAAGTAGGAAATTACTCCATTACGTTTGATGCGATAAAGTGGTAGATGCTGGAAAACATGGGAAGGTAATTAGTATAATAAGTATGAAAATTATAAGTAACTAGTTGGACAACACAAGGAATGCACTGTTATGTGTTAGTATATGAGAAGTAGGAATTCTTATGAGTAATTCTAAGTGATTGGAGGGAATCCACTTAAAATTGTAAGTATTGTAATGGAACAATATCGTGAAGTAAATCTGACCATGGGGATTGGGGGTGATATCAGTAGTGGTTCACTTTATTGGTAAGTGGTGTTCATATCAGTTTTAGAGTATATGTGGTTGGGTTGAGAATGGGTGATACCAAGAATGACTAATAATGTCCTGAACTTAGAAACTAATGATGTGGGAATTGTGCTAGTGATTGTAAGTTGTAAGCACTCTAGGAGTCCAAAGGATATGGCCATGAACTGGTTGGGTGAACCTGTGAGTGAGGACATGAGAAAGGAAAACTGAACTTAAACCAGAACTATCGTTGCGCGAATACTGTCATGGCACCTAGCGGCAATAGGTAAGCCGCCAGGCGGTAGAGGTCATTCAAAGGGGACTTGCACGTATGGCGCCTGACGGTAGTGAGCGTTCCGCCAGGCAAAGTCTACAAGGTCAAAGGGCTCTGGAACGAGTGCGCCTAGCGGTGAGGTTGGATTCGCCAGCGGTGTTTGCAACGTTGGGAGATTCTGAGGCGCTTGGCGCCTGGCAGTACGCGTCCCCCGTCAGGCCGTCTGGAAGCTGGCAGCGCCTAGCAGTACATGTCCCCCGCCAAGCGATTTTGGTGCTGCAGCCTTGAGTTGTTGGATCCTACATGCATGATCTACAAGGCTTTTGATGATGATGCAAAGGTGGGATTGCTGGTGTTCCTTGAGTTGAGCTCGGAACGTATCCCTCGAGTTGAGCTCGGGATAGCGGATGAACACGAGAAACTCTTGAGTTAAGCTCGGGTTGGCGAGTGTTGTCTGTGTGAGTTTGCTAGTTGTGGCCAGTACAGATAGGTCCAGATAGATTGCCCTCCTCGGTAAATAGCTAACGAGTTTGGTAGTCTTGGGACGTTACGAACTATGTACGCATTTGGGAATTCTACCTGGCGTTACGGTGTATGATCCGTAGCAATGGTCCCCGCACGTGCTCTATCGGTTGTGGCCAATAGGTATGGCAGTAAGTCACCTCGGGGTAATCACTAAAAAAGGTAGAACACTATTGACCTGGTTGTGGCCAGGTGATATAGAACTAAAGGAGGGATTTTAATTGGGGTGTTTGCATGAAATATATAAGTGACTTATATATATATATATATATATATATATATATATTATGTATATGAATATAATTGTATGTTGATTTTGTTAAGCTCACCATATTTGCTTGTGTTTGGCGATGATCGTGTGTGCGGTACACGTGAGCAGATGATGTTGATGTAGGTGGTGCTGGTGAGGCTTAGCCACGGAGCGGGGAAAAGCTTGGGAGTTTATATATTTTCATGTTTTATGATTTTGGCATAAGTCGTAAACTTTTATGAGATATTTTTGGATTATCCCACTTTTATAATTATGGATTTTGGTTTTATCATTGGAATTTATAAAAGTTTAAATTTCCCATGTTTGGAAAATGAGGTATTATTAAATGAAAACTGTTTATTTTATTTTAATTATTATTAAAATCCGTAATATCCTGACGGGATGTTACAACATACATGTTTCATTCCATTGCAATATCCTTTAATGTTTTCATATTGAGAGGATGATTATAAAGAAGATATTCCTTTTAGAGAGTTGCATAAATTCAATGAAAGTTGTAAAAGAATCCACATTTCTTTAAGAGGGTTCATTGCTTTTAGAATTCAAGAAAGAGAAATTGAGTTTGGTAACATACCGAATTCATGTAGGTTATTCTAGCAATTTCTAGTTGATTCTTACAATATGATTAAGGCTTAGGCTATTCCAACAATTTCTAGTTGATTTTTACAATATGATTAAGGCTTAGAGACGGTATTTCATAAGATCTAATCAAAATCTTATTAGTTCGGATATTTTGAATGACTTACAAAATGCAATGGATAGAGGAGGAAAATGGGCTTTAAGGTTTACGGCCACATCACATGCCAACTTAAGGAGTAAAATTGTAGTCAAATTTTAGGAGTCAGATAAATCATTATCCATAGTGGTTATGGTTTTAGTAGGGAAAAAAGGAAAATCAATAGAGTAAGAAGTTACATACCTTGAAATCAAACTATGATCGGAAAACACTCCTCCCACCGTTTAGTAGAAAGACCACATTTCTTTAAGAAGAAGAAGATCAAAAGAGAGTTAAAAATTATATCGATAATTGTGTGAAATTTAAAAACAAAAAGTGTACCTCAAATTTGTAAGAAAATAGAATGAAGAAAATGACAACAAACTTGAAATTTAGAAACTAGCGAGAAAAAACAGTAGAAGAAAGGGAGAAAGAAGCATTAAAAAATCACATACCACGAAATCGCTGTGTAGTAGGGAGTAAACAATCAATTTCATATTTGTTTGATTATTTGAAATCACAAACAAATTTGAAAGTCACCGTGTGCAGCATGGAGTAATAAGAAATTGACAAAAAGTGATGAAAATAAGGGTTATAAGAAGTTGAAAATTAAAAAAAAAAAAAAAAAATTTGAAAAGACTTAAAAAAAAAAAAAAAAAAAAAAAAAAAAAACAAAAACAAATGAGAAGTAAATAAAAAAAAAAAAACACAAGAAAAAAAC
>Ga0099822_1011066_pt1 | contig 11076 bp, 4 predicted proteins | sample CowpeawhiteBW_FD_76839 | JGI IMG/M metagenome (GOLD analysis project Ga0099822, IMG submission 76839) | Root nodule microbial communities of legume samples collected from California USA - Cow pea white BW | ecosystem: Host-associated > Plants > Roots > Nodule | place: USA: California | collected... | reverse complement strand
ATTTGTTATAAAATTATTTTAAAATTTTACATTTGAATTTATAAAATTGTTATTTTTAAGCCAACTCTAAAATATTGTTGATATTGAATATTATACAAATATTTCGAATATAAATTTATTAATATATATATTTATATTTTTAAAATAAAATTTAAATAAAGTTTAATGTAAAATATAAATTTAAATAAATTAAATATTGTTAAAAATATGTAATAGAAATATCACTTGTAATAAAAGTATCATCATTATATTTATAAAAAATTAAATTTGTTCTAAATTTGGAGCACATGAAATTAAAATTTTTTAAAAAAAATTGGGACTGAAATCAAATCAAATTAACAAATATGAGGACCAAATTGAGATTTATGCAATAATTTGACACGTGTCATCATATTAGATTGACACGTGGCACACTACAAACCTGACACGTGGCATAAATATTTAAAAAAAAATTAAAAAAATCAAAAATTCCAAAAAAATTCCAAAAAAAAAATTCCAAAAATTCAAAAAAAATGAGGAGCTGAGACATGACACCTACTTAACTGTGTTCTCTACTAATGAGAATGACCTAATTGATACTAATTTACGAAAATGAGGACCTAATTGAGACTAATAAAAATACGAGAACCAAATTGAGATTTTGCTAAAAAACGAGGACCAACGGAGTATTTTAACCTTAAAATAACTATTTTAAACCTAATTCGGTAAGGTTTGTTTTTACTTATACTATAATTTTATTTTATTTTTAAATGCGTAAAATTTCTGATAAATCATTTTGTATTCAACTACATTTATAATTATATAATTTCACATTCACAAATCCTAAATACGACGAGATATTGAAAATCTCATATGAATTACATATAAAATTTATCAAATTATAATATATAAGTATATGCAAATTTTATTTTACAAGTCAATTTTGTAATATAGAATTAGATTTAAAATCTACCACTTAAAAGTAAAATTATGACAAAATGTTCTTTTATTTATTTTTTTAATTGTAAAACTGTAAATACATTGCATTACTTGTTTATTTATTTACAAACCATTTAAAACTAAAATAGTTAAATTATAAATATTTACATAATCCGATACTATCTTAAAAAATAAAAAATACAAAGGTTTATCAACAAGTAATACTAATCACACGATATAAATTAATAATGTAAAGTTTGGCAATCGAATACATTTCGGTAAGCTCTCTAAAATCGCAAAATCTTTTATGATAGAATCCAAAACATCAAATTAACAAAATATGTAATTGTTTCGTCCTGGATTATGTTAATCTCGATCTTTAGATGAATACAAACTGTAAATAATATTTGGATTTAAATATTGGACTTGGATCACATTTGAAACAATAAACCCTAACACCACTACTCCTAAGCTATAAATTGGAGAATGATTGTTACCTCTACAAAAATCCACTATCACTAAATGGACAAACACGTTGAATATTTCTAGTCTAGTCTCATTTTAATTTAGGAGAAACAGTAATTAATGATTTTTTAGTTAGATTAATTCTCACTAAACATCAATAAATCGCTTCATACTTATGTTTAATTTTCCTATATTTATTTTTCTACACATACATTTAGTATAATTTTATCATTATACCACATTAATAATATGATGTGATAACATGGTTATTCCAATTAGATGTCTATAAATTAGACTCAGATTCAATAATATTTGGACTTCATATTTTAAAAATTGGATATCAAGTTTTGGGGAGCAATTTGCAGCGAAGAATCCTACTGGAAAAAGAAATAACAAAGTGTTACAACTCAATATTAATCAAAGGAATACTTTTTCTTTTATTAATATATATATATATATATATATATATATATATATATATATTCTTGATTTTTCTGAAAAAATAGACAAAATATATTTATCCCTTATAAAGAACTATTGACTCTTGAGACTATGGAGAGACACAAGATTCACCACCAATATACTTTTTCCTTTAAAAAAAAAATTCAATAACTTTTACTGTAACATTATTACCATAAGACTTTCTAAATAATATTTAATGTTATATCTTTCTTGTTACTATTTAATACGTGACTTTCTGTTCATATTCCTAGCTAATTTTAATTAGCCTGATATAAAAAATATTTTAATAAAAAATATTAACCCTATAAGCTAAAAGGCTAAGTATTTTTATTTTTTAAAGTTGGACTACATGAAAAAAGAATGGTAGAGATGAGTGTGAAAGATAAAAGATGTAACTAAAGCTTTGTTGACTATAGGTGTTAGAAATCTTCCATTGAACATAATAAACAAGTGATTAAGTTTTAAAACTCTCTCAACACTTAATAGACAGTCTTATATATTCAACTATTTTTTTGTGGTTAGTTTTAATAATATATAAAGCCATAAGAAGATGTACCTTGTCATTTTTTACTTATAAAGGAGTTTAAACTTTTAAAATATAATAACACTGCAACCAAAATTATTTAAAGATAAATATATTGAATTTTGTATTAATTTTTTTTTAAAAGGTTTATTTAGATTTATTTGTAATCGGTCAACAACAAAAAAATTGAGTTCAATGATCTTGGAAAAGACAATGAATTAAAAATACAATAACAATAAAAATTTTTGAGTGTAGATCTTCCTCATTTGGTATGCATGCGTTAGGTTTTAGTGATTAAAGGATCTAAAAAAGTACCGTAATTTTTGAAAAAAAAATAGCCAAACATGTTCAATGAATATATTTTGCACTGTATGTTTATTAATATATAGTCTCATGACTGACAAAATCTGACTTCAAAAGTGGTAGCTAGCTAGTAGAGAGCACGTTGTGCATCCTAAATATTATTGGTTATAAGATCGGCTCTAAATTAATTTAATTTCAGAATTGCGGGTTCTCACATAAAACCAAAACTGATTTCAAAAAGAACATAGTGGCATTAGCCTTAGAAGCATTGAAAGGGTAGGTACAGAACTAGCTTTGAATTTGTTTAATTAATACAAATTCAACCAGTAATTATATAGTTTAGTGGTAAGATATGTGTAAGCTGAGCCACAGCTGTAAGTAATTTTTAATAAGTTATATACTATAAGGGGATCGATAGAAGAAAGCATAGCATTGTAGATGTTTTTTGTACATGTAAGAACAACAGAAAAGTTAAATTCCATGGACAATATATTATTGGTAGCAGAGGCCAGAGGGGAGAACATGACACTGGGGACAATAAGGAGGAGAGGAACAAGACAAACACAGAAGCATAAAATTTTATATATGTATGTCTGAGATACTAATAATTAATTAACTAATGAATGTGGTGATGTGCATGTTTCAGTGAAAAGTACAGATATTAAATGTAAAATCTTTGTATGATTAGCACCACCCATTTGGAAGTAAAGGGTAAGTGTGTGAAGAAGAAGAAGATGAGAGTGAAAAAGGGAAGAAAAAATTAGCTAAGGTGTGTAGAAATTGGCAAAGGATTGAGAAGGGAAAAAGAAAAACAGGTATTAAAAATGGTAAGAGATGGGAAGGTAGCTAGGTAGCTTTATCGTGTAGAGTGTTGGAAGCAACAAGTGTGGGAATCCTGGTGTCAGATTTTATTGGACCCTCTTCTCCCTCTTGGTTTTGTGCACTCATCAGTACTGCCTCTGCCTCCAATTGCAGTCTTGTTTCTGTGTTCTTATGCTTCTCTTTCTCTCTCTCTCTCTTTCTGTTTGTATGCAAGTGTCTCTCACGGTTAGATTCTAATTCATCACACTCCTCTATATTTTCTGCAACCCCTTTTCATCATTTTATCATACACCTTCTATGCATGATTTAATCATCACCCTAACGAACATGTCCTCTTTAGTTTCAATCCACTCTTTAATCTAACCAAAGTTTTGACATGCTACAATTCTTATTGTAAAGACAAAGTTGAAGTTGATCATTTGTCTGCAAGTATATGTAAGTATTATATATAACTTTGGCTCCTTTATTTATGTTAAAGAAAACTTTCTCTGCTTCAATATTTAGCTAATGCCTCGAAGAACACGCAAACACTCTCAAACACACTGCTATTGGTTTTGGTATGTGGATGGTGAGAGTACTGCAGACAAGCATGTGCTGTGACTGAGCAAGCATGTAGAGAGAGAGAAAAAAAAAAAAGAGTTTAACCAAGAAGAGTAGGGTTTGTTTTTGTTGGTGAGTGAATGGTGATTATTCTTGGATTTAACACAAGCCAACACGCATGTTATAGTAGTTATTATTGTTTGTTCCCTGCCCATAACGGCATGTATAATAATATAATTTATTTTTCATTCTTGTGCTCCCCTTTTGAGGAGAAAGGAAATGTTGGTTTGGTAACATTCCTTTATTTTTTCCTTTTTCCAGCTGCTTCAAAACAAAATATTGAAACACTGATTACATATATCCTTCTGATGTGTATCATACTATAGTAGGTTTTTTGTTATGTGTCCTACACGTGAGAATGTTTCACACAACATTTTTATTTGTATTTGTTCGTTTGTCTGTGTCTGTAACATACAGCTAGCTTCTAGCTAGCTCACCAGTTGTACAAAATATAAATTTTGGAAGTTCTAATGTGGGGTATCGGTCAAATTATTTAAGATCTGTGTGAATTTGAACATGGAGAAATTCTTGTATTATATATATTCTTATGATGATCCCATGACATATTTTAAGGTTATTTTTATAAATTTATAAGACTTTATATTTTTATCAGAAGACATATACTAGAAAAATTGGAAGTTAAGACAAGTTTAGTGATGTTCTATATTAAATAATCTGGAGAGACATTATTGTAGTCTATTACTGGAATACCTTTGTTATTGATTTTCTTACTGATTGTGACTTATTGCATTATTAGGAAATATTAGAGGGTAGGGGTAAGTAAGTTTGAAGTTTGGCAGGTCAAAGACTTCCATATATAGACTATGGTGTGGTCTTTTGTTTGTGTTGATTTTTAAATTAGATGTTTTCTTTTAAAAAAAAAAGGTAATATAATGAGTGATTTCCTTCACTTTGCTGGCAATTTGTATACCACATGAAGTTTGGCATCTACAAACGATTTATCTTCTTTATTTTTATCCTTTTAAAAAAAGGTGTATTTGAATAAAAAAAAAGGTTTATGAATACTTGTAGTCTTTATGAATATAATTAAATTCAATTTTAACCCTTCAAACAAAAATATCGGTTTTTGAAATCATAGATTTTAATGTATATTTTTTTCAAAAGAAGATTTTTAAAAATGATTTTATATTTGAGGCAAATGTCATGTTAGCAATCATGAAGAGAAACTTTATCCGTTATCATATATAAAGGCTATGATGTGCTTTTGTAATTTGATTTTGATATAGATGTAATCCTAAATATTAACTCATTGAATAAAGATTATTTCCTATTTTATAAATTATAAAAAAAAATGTAAAGTTGAACTTCTATTTATTTTGTGATATTTGTCCTACATATTCTCATAAGAAGCAAAATAATTATGAAAAAAGTTGTTTTACTTTTACCTCAACAAACAATTATCTGAGAATTCAAAACTTATAACACTAGATTGACTTTCTGTGCAAAAAATTGTGATTTATACCAAAAGTAACAAATGAAATTGAAAGGATCTGAATGATATGGGAGAGTGTGCAAGAAATGGATTGCGAAAGAAGTAGGTTAGCTAAATGAAGAATACGTAACATGCAATGCAACACCAATGGACAAGGTCGACGACATTAAAGTAGAAACTTGGTTACAACTTAGAAATAGAAACATGTCATTGGCAATTAAGTGCATGTTTGGATGTGAATTTGTTAAAAATAAGGTTGATTTGAAAGTAATTCCAAACATGCCTTAAGTGGGATGTGTGAAAAACTGAAAGTTGTAAGAAGTAGTTGTATGATGACAGAAGTCAAAGAAGAAGAAAAGAAAAACTTGGAGTGGTGGGAGCAGCTATAAACTTTTCCATTTGATTCAAAATTCCACCCAAATGTGGAGAGGCCCAAGCACAGGAAAAAGAAACATAATCATAAAGATTCTTAATTATGGACCTTGTTCTTCATACAACACAAAGCATTGCTAACTGCAATCATGTCATAATATGCACAACTCTCCCACCAAAATATTATTTTATAGTATTTTTTTCCTCTATTTTTAAATATATACATTTTTCACTGCAGTAATTTTTTAACTATTTGTTCAATAACATCTTTATATTACATATATGATTAAGAGTAATTAATAAATTACCAATCGTGTAAAAAAAAAGAGTGTTTTTCTCTAGATTTATAGTAATTGAATATTTCTGATCATAAGTTATCAAAAAAATTACTTTGGAAGGGGAGTAATAATATATTTTGTCTTATAATACAGTATGTTTTATTTGATTCACATTTTTCATATAAAATTAATTTTTTTTATTCTATTAGTTTTGTTTTACTTTTTGGTAATATATTTAACTTTTTTTTTCATTTATATTCTTATAGTCTACTAATTATTTACTTTTAGATATCATTTTTTTTAAGTGATTAACTTAAATAAATGAAAATTATTAATGCAAATCTCATGTTAAAGTTATTAAGAGATTAGTATTTTTACGTTGAGATCTAGAATTTATCTCTCAAAAATTAGGACCTATTTACCTTGTGATGCAAATGTTTGAATTATGTTGGAAATATATTGTGTAGAGTTTAGTTAATGATATGTCCAATGATTTTTTTTCGGTCACTTCATATATGCCTTCAATATAATTTCATTTTCCGCAAAACATTGAATTAATCCATGTTCATATTCATAAAATAAATACAATTACCCAAACAAACATAAATCCATTAAAAAATAATAATTGAACTTTCCATTCTACTACTTGTATAACTTGATATATTGTAAACATGTTAACACAAGTTAAGTTAGTCTAAAAATAGTTACAAATTTTGATGAGTTTAAATTAAATCTAGAAACAAACTTAAATCACTATGATTAAACTTGTGATGAGCCAACTCAATATAAAAAAAATACATTCTCAGATGAAAGGTTGGGTCTTGTATTCACACCTAAATCTAAATAAATTTACTAAATTTTCGTAAACCTTAAAAATATCATACAATAAATTTAATAATATAGATTCATTGAAATATATTTTCACTTTAAAGTTAATTTATCAAGCATATTCAAATAAAAAAATTAACATATAATTTTTAACATTATGTCAAACTTTTTACATAATTTCCATAACATATTTCACATAGCATCTCAATTATCTTTCTCAATATATATTTCTTAGCAACCATGTTTATGATAAACCTATTTCGCTACACATACCAAACATCTTTATTACAGTTTTTTGTCAAACAAATTTTCAAACATAGACACATATCAAATATTCTCACTTGAAACGTAGTTTCACATTTCACATAAAAGTTTGCTCATACACATCAATATAACAATTTCAAGAGTAACACATGTTCCAAGATTTAGGTTACATAATGGGTAGTTGTTTATCACTCTACACACTCAAATACAACAGAGTCTGAAACCAATCCTCTGGATGGTAAAAGTATCGTCAAGAGTTTGATTAAGAATGAAGTAAGTGATTCTAAATTCACATAATAAACATATCCAGTAACTATATAACCATGAATCAAATAGACCCATAGTTATAGTAAAACAAAACAGACACTGAATTAAAAACATCTCAAGTTAATAAAATAATTATTTGCTAAATCGTTTTACAACAAATCGAAAAACTTGTTTTGCTTATAATCTTTTTGTAAAGTCCTAATGAAGGTGTTTTGGACTTAACGGAAGATTCTCGTATCCAAAAAGTCTATTTTGATTAAAAATTACCAAATTCTACATATGCAAAATAGGACATAACAAGGCAACATGCACAAAATTAGAAAATTAACCAATTTAGGACTTAAATGACAATAAATGACATTCCTTACCTCAATTAGATAAAATAACAAAAGACTTTAAAAGATATAAAACCATATTTTCTAGAAGAACTTAAGAAGAATAAAAAAAAAATAAACCATAAACCCTAATCCTAATAATGACTAAAGAATTAAATAATTAGTAAGGGAAGCGAAGAAGAGATCTTAACTTGTATTCTTCTTCCTCTCCAAGGAAATTTAGGTCAAAATGTTAGCATATTTATGAAATACAAACTTAAATTTAACTAAAAAAACTATTCATTTGCTATTGCATATATACATAGATTACAAAAGAGAGAGATGGAAAGAGTAAAACAAATATGGTCATGTTTATCCTTACATTAAAGTGTTAACATAAATAAATTAATTAATTAATAATGATAATGATAATAATAATGATGATGATAAAAAAAGGAGGAAGAAACATTTGTCTCTATGACTTATGTGTTGGCTGAAATTGGGACAGTTGGGCTCAGTCTTGGTTCAAGTTGTCTCCATTGTTTATAACTGAGTTAATGGAATTGAGAGTTCTTAGACTTTTTTATACAAAATTTTACTACTTCCATCCAAAATCATGTATTTTAATTTAATAAATTTTCAAATGGTTTTCCATTTATTCTAACCTCTACTTTTAAGGGATTATGATGTGTTATTGCTATTCTCAATTTTTAAAAATGTTAACATATTAATTTATATAATCCTATATTAATGATGAATTTAATAAATAAGTAATAAAATTCAGAAATAATGATGAAATTTTACTTCATGTATATATTGACTAAATTTATATCGAAAGTCAAATATCAAACAAATATTTTTTACAAATTTGATAGTTGTAAATCAAATAATTAATTCATATTGATATTTTAGTGTGTTTAAAAAATTAATTTAACTAACTATTCAAACACCTAAATGTAATTATTAAAAATTAATTAGGTACTAAAATTTAATTATCAAAAATGTTTAGAGACTAAGTTACAAATAATGATTTGACATAAATATTAGAAAAATAGGACAGAAAAAAAAATCAATTGAGAAATAAAAAAGTGTACGAGTTTGATAGAGAGAAAATGATGGAAGTAATTAGTTCCATCATTTTATAACATATAAGAATTAATAGAAAATTATATTTTATAACCTTTTATGTGAGCAAACTTTATATTTGGAGGTTTGGACCAAATTGATGTCTCTTTATCAACGTTGATTCTTATTTGTTCCACCATATATCACCAGGTCTTGTTTTTATATTCATCTTCTCATTTAACAATTCAAGTAAAAGACGTAGAGTTTTTATTACTAGTTATCATTAAAATTGAAACTCTTTTTCTTTTCTTTTTTTTATGATCACGAATTTCCAGAAGAACAGAGAAAAAGTGCATTATTATGCAATAGCTTCATCTCTCCATTCTCTGGCTAAATAGAAATAATATTGAACTTCAGAACTAAAATACCTTTATCCAACAACCTCAATCAAATACCACAAGTGAAATAAGCTAAAAAAAACCCTAAATTTAGTAGAAAGAGAAGAGAGCTAGAAATGAAAATAAAGAAGAAGAGAAATTAGTAAATATATATATAAATAGAGGGATGAAAAGAATAAGAGATAGAAAAAGTTACATAAAGTAAATGAATATATATACATATTGTATAAAAGTTAAACATTTACCAGTAGTGTTGAGAGATGAATTTGTATTGAGTTGAGTGTAGTCAATTGCAGTGTTCAGAGAAAAGAGATGAGTTTGTTGGTTTGCAAAGTGATGTGTGGTGGCCATCATCCATCATCCATCATCCATCATCCATCCATCATGCATCATTGAATCATCCATCATTGGCATATGCTGGTCTGTGAATGGGGCCAATGCCTGCCATTAACGTTTCTTCTCTGAGCTTTCACTTCCAATCATGCATATCTACTTTGGTGGATAATGCATTCATGTTCATATTGTCTATAAAACCTGCATCAAACACCTTGCATACAAAACTCACACTATAATCAACCTCTATCATTATCTTCATTGTTTTACTTGTCAGTGTAAATGTAATAATATTCCTTTCACATTCTTCAATCATTGTTCTGCTGAGAGAAGAACCACATATATGTATGCAACTCTGAAGAAACAACAATGTCTGAACACAACTTTATCTTATACCTCTTCTTTTTCCATCATAATTCATATATGTCGGTTTTTCTGTCCTTAGTTACAGAGATGTTAATTACTCCTTTAGAAATTCTTTCACATAATTTACATAAATTCCTACTTTCACTCAAATTTTACAACTGTGGGTCACCAAGCATCAAGTAAATAATAATTCACCAAAAAATAATAATTAAGTATAATGTATCATACATGTTTTAAAATAATGTATTGGTTCAAAATACTAATGAAAAAATATATAAACAAGGTATACTTCCATTTAGACCTCTAATTTTTCTAAAGACTTTTTGAATAAAAATTAAAGAATAATAAAAAAATTCTTCAACAATGATCAATTTTAATGAAAAAAATAATTAATTATTACAGTGATCAATTTAAATATCAATTTATAAATTAAAAATTATTGATAATATTTTAAAAAAATTGATGAGTTGGAATATCATCCACACATATTATGGAACAAACATTTCAAACATCAACGACAATTTTTTTGGAACAATTAAATCATTGCAACAAAAAAAATATATAAATATCAAATATCAAGACTAATAACCTCTCTTGATCTCTAATATATAAAAATATTTATTGAGTTATGGTGACAACTTCAAAAATAACTCTTTATCTTTATAGTACTTTTTTATTGTTCTCTTCTTCATATTATTTGATATAAAACTTTGGTAAATATTCACCTGAAAACTAACACTAATATTATATTTGCTATCGAGATTTTAACTATCAAAAGAATCGATTTTTAGTTAGAAAGTTTATCTCTAAACATATTTTTATTATTAAGATTGATCGTTATTTAAGATTTTTTTTAGTAAAATAGTTCGATCTTGCTATTTTTATCAACAATAACAGTTATAGATAGATATCTTTAATTAAGGCATTAGAATTTAGTATTTAACATATGGAGAAAGACTTTATTGACAATATATATTATAAGATTTGATTTTATATATATATATATATATATATATATATATATATATATTTTTTTTTTTTTTTT
>Ga0099822_1011065_pt1 | contig 11077 bp, 9 predicted proteins | sample CowpeawhiteBW_FD_76839 | JGI IMG/M metagenome (GOLD analysis project Ga0099822, IMG submission 76839) | Root nodule microbial communities of legume samples collected from California USA - Cow pea white BW | ecosystem: Host-associated > Plants > Roots > Nodule | place: USA: California | collected... | reverse complement strand
GAATCAAGACAGATTCATTTGCATACTTATACTCTTCTTTCTATTTGAAATAGTCCCTTAAATGTCTCCCAATTCGTTCTCTAAAATAATTAAAAAAACTTTTTTTCTTTTCTATTCGATTTTTGGTCGCTCCTCTAGTTGAAGTATCGGGCCCCTTTTTCTTTCGTTGCCTAGGTTACACCTTCGGAATACCCCAGAAGGGAATTTTTATCTATTTCCCTCAATCTTCACTTTACAACAAAAAGAAAAACAAATAAATAAAAAAAGTAAAAACCACGAAAAAAACATTGAAGCAAAGAAAACCCCTAATAATAAAAAACAAAACTTTAATGGGTTAAACAAAAAGTAAAAAAAAAAATGAGTTGAGTATGATCAACTTTGATTTTAATGCAAAGAAAAAACCTTAATAAAGAAAAACTTCAACTTTGACAAATCAATGAAGAAAAACACAAAAACAGTGAGTTGAGTATGATTAAAATGGATTAAACAAAAATGAATAAAAAAACCAAATTGAAAATCAAAAATCAATCTGGAAAGAACAGAAGACATGGATGTGAAAAGAAGAAGAGGTCAACTGAAGACACATCCTGATAAAATCTTACCTGTGAAAAAAAAAAGATGGTAGAAAAAACATTAAGTTTTGAAACTGAGATCTAAAAAATAAAAATGAAGAAAAATAAACCTTTTAAAAACGTTATTCGTGCTTGATAGCTTTGCCTTTGGCTTTGAAGAGATCTTTCGTTTTCTCCTTGAAGATTTCATTCATCTCGAAAACAAAAATAAAGTTAAAGTTAATATGTGAGAAAAAAAACCCACATAAAAAACACAACACATAAATGAAAAAAAAAACTTTAAAAAAAAAGGAGAATGATTTTAGTCCAGTAAAAATCAAACCTTTTACAAATGATCTTCATGAAGGTCATCAAGAATCTCATAGCAAAAAATAAACTAAAAGAAAATAAGATAGATCTTCATGAAGGTCATCAAGAATCTCATAGCAAAAAATAAACCAAAAGAAAATAAGATATTAGAATAAAATATCCATCGAACAACAAATCTGAGAAAAAAAAAAACTCGATCAAACCAATATCGACAACAAAGAAAAGTAGATCTGAAAGCTAAATATTCATCAAAGAAAATAATATAGAACAAAAATAGGTAGATCTAACAGAAAAATAACAATCAAAAACAAAAATGATAGAAGAAAATAGATCTGAGAAGATGGTAGAACAACGAAAACAAATGAGAAAAGATGATATGAGAAGATGGTAGAAGAACGTAAAAAAATAAGAATTTGTTACCTTCTTTTATTCGTGAAGGTCATGAAGAAGTCAGAACAAAAAATAACCCAAAAGAAAAGTAGATATGAGTAAAAAATATTCATCCAACAACAGATATGAGAAAAAAAGCTTGATCCAACCAATGTCGGCAACAAAGAAGAGTAGATCTGTAAGCAAAAGATTCATCAAACAAAATATTAGAACAAAAATAAGTAGATCTAAGAGAAAAATAACCATCAAACACAAAAATGATAGAAAAAAAGTAGATATGAGAAGATGGTAGAAGAACGAAAACAAATGGGAACTTGTTACCTGTTTCTTATTCGTGAAGGTGATGAAGAAGCTTTGAGACAAAAAATAGTGATCCAACATCTCGTCAAAAATAGATATGAGAAAATGGTAAAAAAATGAAAATAATGAAAATGAGAAGTTGTTACCTTCGTTGTATTTATAAAGGTGCTGAAAAATCTCACAGCAAAACATCAACCAAACCAAAAGAAAAGAACATATGAAAACAAAATATACATTGAACACCAAATCTGAGAAAAAATCTTTGATCCAACCAATCTCGTCATATAACAAAAGTAGATCTGTAAGCAAAACATTCATCAAACAAAAAAATATAACAAAAATAAGTAGCTCTCAGAAAAAAATATCCACCAAACACAAAAATGATAGAAAAAAAAATAGATCTGAGGAATGGTAGAAGAACGAAAACAAATGGAAATGAGAAGTTGTTACCTTTTTCTTGTTGGTCACGATGGTCATGAATATGAGAATAAAAAACTGAGAGGAAAAGATCCATGCAAGAGTCTAGAGTGTGTGTGAGTGAGAAAGACCGAAAAAGAAAAGAGAGAGAGATACAGAAAAAAAAAGGTGAGATAACTTTCGGATTTTGAATTATTTTTTGAAAGCTGAAAATTTTCTTTGATTGACACGTTAGCACTTTTTCCTGTTGTAGAATGAAAATTTTGAATTGAATTGGATCAGATATATTATTTAATGGAAAAACTTTCCATTTGTTAGTTTAGAATTGTATATAGTATTAGATTAGAAGATGAAATACTAGTTTGTAGTTCACTTTTTTAATAAAAAAACCATTTGCATGGAAGAGATAATTCTATTCATCACCTCAAACATGTGTCAAATAAAATTAACTTCGACAAAAGAAATTGCCTGTAAACAATGCATACACACACAAAAATTATTTCCATCCACATGTTAAAAAATATCTAAATTAGTATTTCTCATTATTAACTTATGAAAACGATTATAGTATATACTTAAATAAGAATATATTTTTTTATATGGACAGTGGTTAAAAATAACAAAAAAAAATGCTAAATTTCCAAATTAATTTGTAAATTCCCCATTTACTTTACGCTTGCTGTAACATTTATACATCATTGAATTAAAGTTTAATTTTTAGCAAATTATCTGCTTTAAAAACTACAAGTGATTATCTTAAATCTATCATGGTCTAAACACAGAAAAAACTGGTCCCATATATGATATAATTCCTCCTTCTATACTCATATATCACTCAAATTTCTTACACAGGGAAGAAGTGAAGAGATAATGGTTCCATTCAGAGCCATATACATAAAATTTGCTACATTATTTTAACAATGAAATGGGTTCATTACAGGGGCAATAGAGGTTGAGAGGAATTCTATTCTACTTCAAGGGATACATACCACTCTTATACAGCAGATAAGAGCAAACAAAAACAAATGGTGCTCACACATGATAAACTTCACTTGGTATTTGCTAACACCATTCTATTCAGTTCCGGTAATTTTCTTCTTCAGTCCCTCAATGTCTGTAGCTAGCTCCTTCCTGCTAGACTGTATAGAAAATACACATAAATAATCACTTGTAAGATGTACACTGAACAAGACATGTGTTGTTGCAGAGGTATAAAAGTGTAAGCGTCTTGGTAAAAAAGTTATCATTCAATCACTTTTGAATTCATTCAATAGCTCATTTATCCTATGCAGAAACATCATAGCACTCAAAAGGAAAAAATTTGAAAACAAAACGTACAAGTGTATCAAAACCAGCCGAAAACTCAGCAGAGAATCCAAATTCCTGAGCCATGGTAAAATAAAATAGTGAAGTATTCATGATGTGTTACTTACCTTGAACAGAAGGTATCGGTAGACAAACCATCCAGTGTATCCTAGACCTACCAACTCCATAATCTTTGGAAGCTGAAACATAAATAGTACTATTTCAGAACGGTTCACCAAGGTTTTATATAGATGATGTACTCAGAAATATATAACCAGAAGTGATAATACAATAAGGGAAAAGTGAATTATATTCATAAAGAGTGAAGGCTTACCAAGGGAACTGAGTTGATTGCACTCACGAGAATGGAAGATAGCCAAACAGCAACTAAAGCCCCACCACCATAGATAAGCACTGTGGACTTGTTTTCAACAGCATCCCACTGATTATGATAAATGGAGGATATTATTTCCACTTGGTTAAAAAATGAGTTTTTACCAAACATTGTGTAAAATAAGGGTTGGCAAGGAGGAGAAAGCGCATGCTTGTGGATTTGTTAAAAGGAAGTTCAGGACAAAACCAAATTGCTGAAATCAGCCAAGTAGTAAACTTCTTGCCTTTTCCTTCAAATCTGTGAATAACTCATTGGCATCTACTGATGATGATTCCTCTGAAGAAGCTCTGGTCTGAAGCAGAAAAGATTTTCGGGACACTGAAAAAGGAAAAGAGACATACCTTAGAATTATTATAAGATAAATGAACAAAAAAAATATGAAGAAATAACATTAACATTGAATAGGCAAATTACTAGTCCTAAAGGTTAGTAAAATTACAGACACAGAAGGCTTAACCAACTACAGTAATCAAGTGTTAAGACTCTTGGACAAGTATTAATTGGTGGTGGCATGAATTACCCCATTCACATTGCAGAAACTACTTAACTTTCTGGATTAGACTTTGATTTGGCCAAGTGTAAGCACTCAATACTACAAGATGTTTACTACCCTCATCAATTTCAAAATGCAGAAGTGTTTCCGTTACATAATGAACATCACCTTGGACAGGGATGATCAAACATGGAATAAGTTCAAACTAGATACTTACATAACACTCCTACGTAATCAGTTAATAAGGATTAAAATACATCAAAGAGGAAGTGAGATAAATTATTTCAGGAGAGGACAAGATAAAAGAATTGGAAAACAGCTTATTAGCGCTGACAGGCGTCAAATTAAAGATATAACAATGTAAAAATACAAACATACTATATATGACAATAGTTCATGAGTTTATGCAAATGAAACCCTGTTTCCTTATCCATTTCCTACTAAAACCAATCTTCGATGGTCGGAAACTAAACATTGGCCATCACCCAGAAGGAATTTGAACGTGGTTCGTCACTTCATTGAAGTCTAACCAACCCCATTAGTAAATCAAATCAATCCAATTAAAAAATTTCTACCCAATTGTTTGGAGCCACCAAAGTTTACATCTTTTTGTACATTAACTTAGGAGGAAACAAGATTTCCAAATTAAGACTAACAAGGAGAATGACACACCAAATAGAAAACGAGAGAAAAAGTAAAATGCATATCAAATGTAAAAAGAAAGGCCGTTTTTTTTTTCTTTTTCTTTGTTACAAATTCTAAAAACAAGTAATTAGAAAAACGCAATATTCCTGAAGATTAAAAGTTTTGAGACGAACAAGGAAAAAGAGGAAAAGGGAACCTGAAAAGTGGTTGAGGGAAGGTGAGAACAAGGTGGTGCTGGTGCTGGTTACACGTGGAGGCAGATAAGGCAAAGCAGAACAGCGGGTAACGTTGGTGGTGGTCGGAATCCTAGGTGGGAGTAGCACCGTCACTGCCGCCGCCGCTGCCATTATTGTTATTAATTAATATGAGAAATATGAACAGTGTGATGGGTATCACTCTATCTATCCCCAAACCGAGAAATTGGCACTCTGGTTGGTCTCACTTTCTTCTTTCTATTCAAATTCAATAGATATTTACTTTTATAAAAAAAAATAAATAAAACAAAATAGAGAAGAACATGTTGCTTACACTGACTTGTTATCCACTACCTTAATTCAATATTCCAACATCTTGACACGTGGACTAACCTCGCTCTCTCATTGGCTACTTCCCTATCTTCTAAATCCACATCTCGATCAAAATTTCAACTCCTCCCAAAATCAACCCTACGCAGTTATACCTACTAAAAACAATTTTTTGGCTATTACTTCAAGAAAACTTATTTTTAAAATTTTCTAAAACACGTGGTGGTTCAGAAGTTACTTTTAGTAAGAGTAAAATGATTCTTTTGAAAATTTGGAATGTGTGAAGAAATTGAGGGGGTGCAGGAAGTAAAAGACCAATTTCTTCTCCATCAATACTCCAAGAAAGCTGGGTCCTTTATGCTGTGCCAGCCCATTAAAATTTTCTTTCTGGGCCGGCCCATTAACCTCCATCTCTCTCTCTCTGTTCCTCTTTCTTGCCCTAACTCTGCTACCCACACTTACCTTGCTTCAAACCACCAACTTCCTCGTCCGTATAGAACAAACCACCACCGACCCATCGCCGGAATTATGCTCCGCCTCGCAAAGCCGAACCCTTTTCTCTCCGGGCACCACCTCATCCAGCGCTGTTCCGTGAGCGGCACGGCGAAGGGCAAGGCGAAGATCAAAGCGGGCCAAGCCCTGAAACGCTCCCGCATCACCACCAAGAAATCAGGATCCGCATCCCAAACCGGAGCCCCACCCATGTCGCGCGAACGCCAAGAGCGTGAGAATCTATACGAGCGGTGCCTCCAGGCCCCCACCCCGCTCCGTTACCTTACCCCGCGGCAGCGCGAGCGCGAAGCGGAGCGCGAGAAGATGGGGCTCATCAGCAAGGAACGGAAGCGAGAAATCGAGATGATGAGAAGGAAAGACGACAAATTTAAGGTTTCGGAGAAACCCACGATAATTGGGACACCCGGGTTGGATTATGTCTCTCTGGGGTTAGTGGATGTGGAGAAGTTGCCGAAGTATGAGTTAACGGTTGAAGATGGGAGGAGGTTGGCGAAGGAGTATAGTAGGGTTTTGATGAGGAAGCATAGGGCTAGACAAGCTGCGGAATCGAATCTTTTGAGAATGAAAAAGGAGGCAATTGAGGCTTTGCCTGAAGGGTTGAGAGAAGCTGCTTTGGTTCCTGATTTGAGTCCTTTTCCTGTTAATAGGTTTATGGCTACTCTCACTCCTCCTATTGAGGGTTACATTGAGCAGGTTAGGGAAGCTGCTAGTAAGATCAGTGGAACGGAGAAGATTAGGTGACTTTGTATTGTGAATGGAATTGGTTTTGTTTGTGAATTTTGTCCACTGTTTGGTGGAATGGCATGGAATAGCAAATAATGTTGGTTGGTTTTTTGACTGATGAAATAGGATGTAATGTCATGAGAATGAAATATATTTAGTCTGATGTTTTCTATTGTTGTTGTTGTTGTTTAGAGGTATGACATGAAATGATGTTAGCAGGCTTAGATGGTTTGAAGTTGGATGAAATGAAACAGGCTGAAATTGAAACTAGCTGATTTACATTGTTTGAAATTGAATGAAATGAAATGTGTTGTAATGATCACTTTGATTTGTTTTCTGTCATTTTGAGGTATTGGATGAAACTTACTTGTTTTCTAATTTATGCTTGGGTTCAGTTGTTTTTCTAAATATTGGAATGAGATGAAATACCTACTAATGGTATCATGGTTTTATTTCAATTCATGAAAATTATTGTATGATTCTATCTCATTTCACCTTGTTTTTAGATGAACGATTTGAAAGTTGGTTTTGAATTGTATTAGTGAATTGACCTTAGTGTGTTGTATTGTCATTGTTATAGTTGAACTGGTTTCCTTTTTTTGTGAGATAGTACAGTGTGAAAAACAAATGGAAGAAGGGATAGATCAGTGAGCATATTGAATGGCTGGTATTAGCATTGATATTAAACGTTTGAGACAACAACCTGAAATCAAATTCATTGCATTAAAATTAATTGTTAAAGGAATTCAACATTCAAATGTCAAATTAGTGAATTGTGCAAGTGATTCAGTTGTTGTTGAGTGAAAGAGTGATCCTACTGAGAACATGTCACTAAATTCATCTATAGAGTAGAAGTAATTCTTTGTTTGTCAGTTTCTTGGACATGAATTCTGTATTTTATTAGATTTGACAGAAATGGTTGAAAACATCATATAAGTTTGTAATTGAAGAGTATATGAGAGGGTGGTTAACCTTAGTATAATTGGTTGTGTATTAGATATGTAGGTGTGAACTTTCTAAGGGTATCTGTGTTAAGGTTTATAATCTTTTGGTAGTTTTGGTTTATACTCTTGCAATAATTTTTTCGCAGAGATTGCTTTTTAACGTCTATCTGTACATTTGGATGGAATGAATTTTAGAGATTATCATCTGAATGATATAAAAAAGCATAGATAATACTTCTCACCTAATATTCTAAAGCTCTTATCTCTAAGTCGTCAACTTTAATTTGAATAATAGTTAAATATCATAATCTTCATAAAGGAAATGTTATGTTATTCTATGATAAATAAATTTTTGGACAATACATAAAAAGCTAAGAAATTGTTTCTACAATTAATTTAAATGCTATAAGATTATGAATTCCAAAGTTTTTAATTGTATTAAGAGTTTTTTTAAATAATTTAGTGGAAATAAAATATTTCAAAATTATTTCATTTAAGTTATTAAGATGAATTTATTCTTCTGATTTATTATAACAATAATTTGAAATATCTTAGTTAGGGTCCTTTTTTGGTAAGATATATTTCGATAAATTTATTTATAAACATTTTTTTATGAGAGAAAATAAGAAAAAAATGAATTTCTTTATAAATTAAATTTAGTTCATATATAAAATAATTTTGTAAAATTTCTTCTATATATCTTCATCTAAAATTTTATTTTTGATTTGTCAATAAATTAATCTTAATTTATAAAAAATTTTATTCTAATTCATAAAAAAATCATTTTGTTTTTTTATTTCTACTCTTAAATTTTGTTCATACTACCTTAATGTTAAGAGTCATTAAGTCTTATTTTTTTTAGTAAATTTCATGTCATGAGTTTTATAAAACATTTCTTATTTATATTTTATCCTTTCAAAACTTAAGCTTTTATTTAATTATTACAATTACTTTACATTTTGAACTTGAAAGTAGAAATATTTTTTAAGATTATAATTGGAGGACTTAAGATCCAAAATTTTAAATTTTATACCATATTAATATTTTTAATAGGAAATAATTTTACAATTCAAATCTTAAATGGTTAATCTAAATATGTCTTATATTTAAATTTTACCCAAGATGATAATGGAGGGAAAATGCGCAAAAATCATGATAGTGGAAGGAGAATGCAAAATCATTTGAAAAAACATTACAAAAGGGAATGGAAACAAATTTCATGGTGTTTTGGAAAGTTACAAAAAGCAATTGTATTATCTTTCAAAAATTTGAATAATAACGGTATAACAATTTTAAGATCCATGTTTCTAGTGATTCATATGTTTCCGATTGTTGATGTCGTCGAATGACTAGGAAAAAGCCTTCATGCAACGTTCTAGATTTCAAACATTTTCCTGTTTGATGGATATGCAATTAGTACTTGTTTGGTGGGGTTGTACCGTATTTTGAAACATGTACATATATAATCATATCACGTAACTAATTTATTTTCGAACAGACCCGAAATTCAGTAAATTGAATGTAGATAATGCATATTGCACCAACAGGATCATTGCTGAGGGAAGTGAATGAGTAAAATTTTGGGCCTCGCTGGGTCAAATCCTGAAACCATTCTCAGTGTCGAAGCAGCCACAACTTCGTATTTTAAACAAATGAAGCATAATCTTCAGCTTCAGGACGAGGCAAAATCATATTATTTACACGGGACAACATTTGAAAAGTAAATTTAGTACTTGACATTTAAAAGCTGTTCATTCTTTATATCTTCATCACACTGCAGTAGCTGCTAGTAATAAGCTTAACAATATGGTGTTCTTAAAATCCTTGCTTATTATGAAGGGGGTTCCTCCTATATAGCTACTGCAGTCTGATCTGGATTAAGTATCATATAATCTCTATTCATATTTCCATAACAGGAGGAAGCTATATTTTGGATGGTACCCCAGTTCCACAACATTAATCACCACAAAAATACATTTCATAATTTACACCCACACCAAAATAGAACCAAGCAGAAAATTAGACAGACAAATAGTCCATAATACGATTATAATGATAAAACTCTTTAAGAGTATTAAGTTTAGGGACTAATTTGAAGGGTTTTACAAAATTTAAGCGACTATGTATTAGTACTTTTATGACTGCTTAAATGAATATACCTTGAAGAGGGAGTTATCCTAATAATATCAAATTGGTCGTTTACTTAAAATCAACCACTCCAACAAACAACTGCCTATGAAATAAAATCTCATCACATATCTAACAGGTAGAATAAGAGTACTCTGCCGCAGGACTATGTTCATAACGGATTGGGCCATGTTTGCTCAAATTGGCATGACATACAGAAGGATCCGTGAAACATTATAATTGAAACAGAACAGTTAAAGTTCCTTGCTAACATTCTATACAGGACAATATCCTAAATGAACTAGCCTATGAAAAACTAGCTCCAAGGACAGAAAAATACACTAACAACTAACTATGAAAGACTACAAAAACTGAAAACTCCTATCGCTAATTTTGCACAACAACAAAATGATTTCACATATCAAACTATAGCCACCAACACAAACGTAACTCCTTCAAAACCCTAACAAGAATTACAACCAAACCAAACTTCATGTGGAGAAACAAAGACAAATGGACCAGGAGAACAGATCCAAACACCCTTTACATCTTCAATAAAAAAAGAAAATAAACGCCTCAAACTAAGTCAAAGGCATTTTCATCCCATTTCAAAACTAAATCAAAGACATTTTCAAAACTAAACCAAAACCAAGGTTTTGAACAATAATCCTCAAATTGTAACTACAGCCACATCGGTCACTCATGTTCGCAATCTCCTGTGAAACCATGAAATTAAAAACCTTAACCAAAAGTACTCCCAACAGCTTGTTCGTTTCAAGTGTTAGATATGAATTTTAGTTTCAAACTTCATTTTCAAAAGTAAATGGTTATAAATCTCCCGTTCCGTACATGACTTTCAAGAATTAATGGTTATAACTTTTATATGCCAAACGTAATGCTTCCATCCTCTAGACAAGTTCACAAATTGAGTACTTTTTGGATAACCCTGTGCTAGAGGTGAATCCAAACATATCAAAACACAAAAAGAAGTACATGCTTAGGTAACCCTTCCAAAAGTACGGGCAGAATAAAAGATACAATAAACAACCTTCTCCCAAAAGCACGTTCGAAATCGTCATCCAAGCATGTACTAATCCGTCTCATTCACAATCAGATCAACAAAAAAAGAACAAAGGAATCAATCAAGAAACACAGAACAGAACAATATAAGTATACCACCGTATAACAGGCTATCTTATTTCATTAACACTCACCATCCATATCTGGCAAAGTACACAGACAGACAACACCTTAACACCACCTACATCCACTTCCATCAGCACCACATCATAAAAATTATATAATCTCAATTAAAAAAAAAAAAAAAAGAAACCCAAAACCCTAAACCAAAACCCGACCCTTCCAACCCTCTTCTCTGCCCTCAGCCCGGGGCGGGGGGGAGGAAGTGGGAGGGCGCTGGG
>Ga0099822_1011060_pt1 | contig 11080 bp, 4 predicted proteins | sample CowpeawhiteBW_FD_76839 | JGI IMG/M metagenome (GOLD analysis project Ga0099822, IMG submission 76839) | Root nodule microbial communities of legume samples collected from California USA - Cow pea white BW | ecosystem: Host-associated > Plants > Roots > Nodule | place: USA: California | collected... | reverse complement strand
TGACCAATTTAATAAAAAGCCCAACCAAGGAAAACAAAAAAAAACCCTAAATAAGATAAGGAATTAACATAAAAAAAAAAAAAAAAAAAAAAAAACTTGTCCTAGATATATACTTTTTTAAGTTTCTGATCCCATCCTAATACCGCATCATCTATCTGAAAAACTTATTTAAAAGCATAAATTGAAGTGTGACAAAAAATAAAAAATAACACGTTGTTACAGACAAATTTTTAGTTTACCATTGTCAATTTTGTTCTACTGATCAGTTCACCAGCCTGTGTTGATTCAGTTATAGTACTGCTAGCTGGGGAGAACTCTTCATTCCATCTACTAGAAGATCTTTTATGTCTAACGTCATGAAACAGATCAGATGACACCACAGAAATATCTTTCTGACTCTCATTTTCAATCAACACACCATCAGGAGAGGCATCAACTTTCTGAAAAATAAAAGAAAAAAAAAACACGTTGTAGGGTCTTTGCCACCTGGTCCATAAAGTCCATAATGAAAGTCTAATTTTAACATAAGGGCTTTCAGGAATGGTTTACATGAAAGCCCCTGTGCATGTCCAACAAGGAATGATTTATTAAATTAGTGACAGAAGAAACAATCACTTGAAATTAAAATTGAAAACGAAATTTTAAAGAAAAAAAAAATTGCTGTAATTAACTGAAGTATGCTCACATCATCCTCGCCAACAGAATGACTTCGTTGATGGTTGGGAACATCAGTTAGATATCCAGGAATTGCATTCTTTGACGAAACCAGAATGAGTTTGGTTAGCCTCTGGATCCTACTCATAAGAGCAGCTTTGGCTTCCTCCTCTTCCTCCAATCTTGATTGCATTTTCACTTGACCTTCTTCCAACTACGCATATAACAGTACAAAATAATTAAAAAAGCAAAGATGGTTACAAATCACATGTAGCGTGTGTAAAAAGTAAAAACTAACAGTAGAAATGAATATCAGGAAAGCTAAAAACCTTTTGCTTTAAGGTCAAAATTTCCTCATGATTGACACCAACTAGCATCCCCTTCTTTAGTTGATCGAGTTCTAGTTTCAGGACAGAAATTTCTCTCTGGTACTTCTTAATTAGAGATTTCTCATCAATAATCTGTTAACAAATAATTCCACAATGAATAAGAAAACTTTCATGCTTAAGGCATGCATAGATATCACAAGCTTGAGCCAACCTTATTGCGGGAAGCATATATTTCTACTCGTTTTGCCCTGCTGGCAAACTTCAAGGTATTATGAGTTTCCTCCATATTGCTGGACGCCGGAGTTACTGTGCATATAAGCTGAAATTTTCACATTACAAGAAATTTTAATGCGGTGCCTATACACAGACAATCTAACAGTGCAGGGACAAAATGCAAGAAAGAAACCAGAATACCCATCCCTAACTAAAGAATCACATTCAAATAGAATAATAACTCTACAGTATACAAGAGACAGAAAATATACTTAAAGCATATAATAATTGAAAATGCTGTAGAACCCAAAACTCACTGAAACATGCCCATGTCCACTAAGAGAAGATTGCAAGAGGCGGGTCAGCTTTGAATCTCGATAAGGAACATGAGATGCCTTCCCCTCGCTCAATTTTCCGATAACCTTCACAATGAAATCACAAAATCAAGACAAAACCTAATAGATACCTGTTTTTTATCAAGATATAACAGAATTAGATATATTGCTAATAAAATAATTTCTAGCTGCTTCATTACCCAATAAAATTTTCAAAAAAGAATTCATTTCAACCAGTTATAACCATATCTTTTAACAAAGATATTGCAAGTCAGCTCACGTACAAACAAATTCTCACAGCTGCTCCCTTGTAATAAAAACATAGAGATTATAAACAGTGATCTGACGTACAAAAATAATGCATAACTAACTACTACATTGACAAACAAATTTTGTAACACCTACAGTTCCAAGTGTCAGAAGACTTTTGTTGATGTAAGATCCTTCCTTTCTTCTTAATCCAGTTGTTTCAGTTTTTGAGCTCTCAGATCCAGCCAAATCAATCAAGTTCTGAAGAAGAAAACGGGAAAAAAAAAAGTTGAAAAACAATGTCCGATCAGTAGTATAAACTGAAATATTTTGGGAAGCCATAAAAAAGTTTTACGTACTAGCTGAGAGAAGATGACTCCATCATAATCATCACCATGGGCACTGCTCTCTATCATCTGCAAATGTATTGGAAAACATTAACAAGAGAGCTCGGTTGTTTTTTTTAAAAATAAAAATAATAATAAAAAAAAAAAAAACTGGCCTAAAGAGATTCATGTCAGACAGAAAGCCAAAATACATTACCTATATAATCACTAAACATATTTTCAGCAATCATCAATCAGGTTTAAGATGTATGCAGAAAAGACAAGTACAGCAATCCGCACAAGTATATACATTTGGCAAGTTAGCATTTTTTGAAACTACAAAGCCTCAGGCCTGAGTCAGGTATTTTTTATACAATTGCAGCAACTACCATATCAAGCATGCTTACCAGTGTAAATATTGTGTGACTCCGGCTGCTAAAGAGATTAAAATTGTTCGATCCAACATGACGGTGCTCTGCCGTGTTAAAAAAAAAATTGTCAACAAATGTTTCTTAACCAACCATTAGTCAAGATTCTGGTAATATATGACACATACAATTTTGAAAAGGAATGGGCAGAATCGTGCCACTATCATTCTCAAGATAATTACCTTCTCCAGCAGCAATAAAGGAAAGTGCATGTCCAGGAGATAAAACAACTTCTTCCTTTATACCCTCCACATAAGTTCCCTGGAAAACAAATCACAATAAAAAATAAAGTACGTTCCAATTAGACTAGAGAAAGAAAACATACCGTATCAAGTTCAAATTTAATTCCTAAATTTTCCTTGAATTACAAATGCTGTCATTTTATTTCTTTAATGGAAAGTATAATACATGATTCCAACTTAGAAGCTAATCTTTTAATATACAAACATAAAAACAAAAAAAACATAGATATTCTTACATGAACATGGTCAAAATTACATTGTAATACATTGTAAGTGTAGCAAAAAAAAAAAAGTGGAAAAAATAATAATACTCAAATATCAGAATTCACCAGAGAACCAATTTAGTATCAACAACAGCATCAAAGTAGTTTTACTCTCAGATTAAAAGTTCATACATAATACATGCACTTCATTCCAAGATGACTAGAAATATCAGTATTGATGTATATAAAAGCCAAATGAAAACAGATCAAGAGACCTGTCATTTACAGATAGAATAAAAATAGTAGATCAAGTACTCTAAACAGAATTCAATTGAGAAGAAATAGTAACACAAGAAACCTGTGCATCTTCTCTAACTCGTAAATTTTGGCCAGTTGGATCAAGTAAATCATTTATCACCTGATACCAAAAAGAAACAACCAAAATATTTTCATTATACCAAACATTAACGCACAAACAATATAACAAGCAAGAAGGAGACAATCAATGACAGAGGCAGGATGGAAAATTTAAGGCAAGAAAAAAAGCGTAACTGTACAAGGGCTGAATTGTGTTCAGCACAAAAATGATGGTACAAGGGATGTTTTGTCATTTACCTCGTTGTATATTTCTAGATATGACACTCGGAGTAAGAATTCTCTTCCCGGGGTCTGCAGTAAAAATACAGTTAGGCACTCCAAGCAAGATGAGAGTAAAATAAAATTAAGATGGAATACTTTGGTAATCAATTCAAGTCAAGTTGAATTAGCAACTATTAACTATTATGAATCAGAACCTAGAGCTCAAGTAGTCTTGCAGGTAATCCTTTGAAAGTAACTACAAGGAGCACCTAGATGACTATGTAGAGAACAAAGCAAGAGACTGACACACATGATAGATACAGACACAAATAACAAAAGATATAGCCGCCACACATGATTTAAAAGCATAAACTATAATGAACAACGACGGCATGATGCGGAATGTGTGGTTTAAATAATCAACAACTACTGAGCTAGGAAAATAATCTTACATCTTGGATCATACTGAATACATCCTTTATAGCCAGGGGTATAATACCAGGTGAATTTTGGTCTCCCTGCACATTGTTATTGGAAACAAAATCATAGCTTAGAGACATAACTGGAGAGATCATGTCTATACAGAAAAGAATATATTACAAAATGCATTTCAAAGGCATTAAATACTTTGAAAACGAAGCAAGAAACATGACAACGTCAAATGTGGTAAGAACTACAAGTTAATCAAGCATTGGCAAGCCAAAGCAAGCTACAACCAAATTTTAAACTTCTACAGTGGACATGCTAATAGGATCGTTATACAAATGGCTGCAACTTACAATAAGTAAGCATAACATGTTACCATCTTTTATATGCCCGATATAAAATGCATATAAGGAGCAGTATCAGTCACCCAAGAAGATTTCTTATTGTTACTTTTGCATAAAGGACATAGTAGATCAGATCATGGTTACAAACTTTCACAGAGACCAAATCACTTGATAATGTCATACTTTCTATAATTCAACCAGTGGGAGAGAAATTGACGGTCTGAACGTAAGGCTATGTTAAATGGGTAGCAAGCATATGCTATCAAAATTACTTTTAGTGGATGGAAATAAAAAGCTTCAACGACTGCATTAATGTATGTGATTTTCATAACTAAATCACATTAGACTACAAAACTCCTATACTTAGCTTAGTTCTTTTAAAGTAATCTTGATATGTATGCGTGCACACATACCTTTTTAACTTGAACTGAACCATAATTTCATGTATGCATTGTCAGCACTGCCTATATAAAGTTTTCCATTTTCCACCGAAAATGACCCTAACCCTAAAAGTTGTTTCATGTGCAATTGATCGTCCTACATCAGTCATAAAAGTGCTCATCGGTAGTTTACCAGATTCTGCTACACAAAAATACTAGTTAACTGTTTATCCTGTCCAGAAAATTAAGTCAACCATAAGTGGATCAAAACCCCCCTTTAAACACAACCCAGAAAATAATCTTCTAAGAAATTATTCATTAGTTGTACAACAGATATATATAAGCCACACTTCAAGAATTGAAGCAAGCAGTACGGCACTTCTAAACAATCCTTAGCCACCGGAATGTCTAAGAACAGCAGGAATAATATTACATTCTATATTTTTCACAAAAAAAAAAAAGAGTATACCACGTGAATGTTTACACGTACTACATATCATATGGCATATGTGCTGCCGTGTTCAAAAATATAAACCAATACAGCATCACTATCTTGTTAACACGGACCTGGTCTGACAATAACCAACTCTAAGAAAAAGAAAACTGCAAAATATGGACGACACGCAAGTTGCAAATTTGGGACATGGTGATTGACGAAAGGCGATACACGAAACATGGATTTGAAGAAAAAAAGCGTAAAATGAAAACAAAAAGGAAAATCAAATCAGTAATTTAAAAAATGACACTTACATGCATAGTATGTGTCTTACCACTACTTGTCACTCCATAGGCAAACACAGTTCCTGCAATATGCAGAAAAAAAAAATCATCTTCAAGCAACCAATTGATGAACAACAAAGAAGACGACTTCGAAATTTAACACTATACCAGAATACAATTAACCGGTTCCACCTAGTCATTCAAGGAGACACTAAACCAGTATACAACCATAACAGTTTTCCTCAATCCATTAAAATAACTTGATAGTACCAAAATTAGACTCTGCTCGTATCACATTGTCATTTTGTATCGAATCCAAAATTAACACTCCATACCGTTCACGCCCTCCATGGCAGCCTTCACCACAGGTTTTGCCGCTACTTCATACACTTCATCAGAATTTGTATGAGGTCCAAAAACTCTATCTGCCACAAATTAAAACAGAGTTCTAAATTTAGCATCCACAGTTTCTCCTCTGGCATCAAAATCAAAGTCAATTTTCCAGTAGAAGCCTCATTGACTGATAAAAAATCAATCGACACGAATAACCACAACACGCACGAGGAAGACATAAAGCAATACCAAATGCATAGGCAGTAGCTAGATTATACTCGTTTCTGACAATCTTCTCGCCATCCGCATACCACGCGATCTCGTCCCCTCTCTGATACTCCCTTTCACTGCAACCGAAAATTCAATCTCAGATAACACAAATGGAAAAACCGGACGATTCAATCGCGCAGCGAATGGATCTGAAACCACAACCTCAGATCTAAGCATTACCTCAACGGCCTAAACCGAATCGTGACCGAAATACTATCGCCGGACTTTGACGAATCCACCGGCTCCGCAATCAGGTCCTCCTCCCCGAACGCCACCGGAGAACGGCCGGCGTAACCTCGAGAGCCGTTGTACGTTGACTCGCTGCGACCACGATTCGGCGTCATGGATCGGCCACCGGAGTTGAAAAACGAGGACGTAGAGGAAGAGCCGGAGCGCGGCATTAACCTTCCGTTGGTGAAGGAAGAGGAGGAAGAAGTGGATGAATAAGGAGTGGAAGGTTTACGGTAAGAAAACGGCGAGCTACTCCTTCCGCGCGAGGAGGAAGCCATTGATTTCACTCTCACCGAGCTGGTGACACAGTAGAAACCAATGACGCAGCGAGGGGAAGAGAATGTGTCACAAGTCTCACATGGATATGCAGAGAAAAGGGATCAGAATTTGGTTCTCCTGCCTTTTCATTTTCTTTTCTCCGTTGCTTCCTTTAGATGGTTTGGGATATTATTGTATGAGACAAACAAAGAGAGGAAAACACGCAAGCACGCACGCAGCACGCGCACGGAGACACAGATTGTTTCGTCTTCTTTAGTACAGAGGAAGTAGCTCTAGCCGTGAGTGAAGATGAATGGGAGCAGAGAAAACGGAGAAGATGCTCATCGTTGTCACAGTTCAAATTTAATTTCCTTTTTTAATATTTTAGTTTTCAATGAGAAAAGTTTAAATTGAATTTTTTTTTTTATTATGAAATTTAAATTTAATTTTTAATTTAAGTTTACCAGGACAATAATGAAGTGGGTGAAACGAAAGGGTTTAAATTGAATTAAAGTGTTTGGAAGGACCCGCGCCGCGCACGATAAAATAGAGTGCTGACGGAATGAATGACTTTCAAAAATAGGATGCGAAGTTGAGCGGGAATAACTGCGCCCGCCGATCACCAATAATTCTATTTCATTCCATCATCAATAATAAGACAACATTGTAATTTTATTTTATAATAATAATAATTATTTTAGACTTTTTATTCATCTCATAAAGAATGAACGAATCTCCTAAAACAAGACTTTTTATTTAAACTTTTAAGCATTTACTAAATCAACTATATGGAAAGTAAGCTTTAATTTAATCCAATGGTTCCTTCTACCGTGTTTGAATTTTATTTCTATAAATAAAAACCTAATATATGTAAAATAAAACTCTAGTTAGGAAATATTTAGTTAACAAGTGTATTGTTAACACTAGTCAATGCATCTCTTGAAAAAACATGAATAATACGATGTAATAAATGGGAGTTGTTAACATTAATCAATCCACAAAAGGTAAAGGTTCTGAATTTTCAAAGACAAGTATGTAATAAACGGCATTGTTAACATTAACAACTAATGAATGCATCACAAGAAAATAATTTGAATTTTGGATTCTACGTTTTGGGGGGCATTATGGTAATCTGACATTGTTTGAATTCAATTTGTTTACTTTGTGACTTTTTTTTTACATTGTGAAGCTTTTGGGCGAATTGCGTTGAAATTGGGAACACGTTCCGTTGGCTTTTGGGTGCTGACGTTACGTTTTGCTGTGTTGGCAGAACCACAAAATGCTCAAACGCGAAAGGAAGAGAGACTCTTGACCAGTAAAACAATATGAATAAAATAATTTAGTAATGAGTGGTTATTATTAGGGTTAGCGCTACAAAACAAATAAGGCATGATAAAAATAAGACAAAAAATATAAGGATAATTAAGAATGACTAAAGAGAAGAAGAAATTAAGAATAATTGTCATATCAATTTAGACAATAACATAAAAAATTAAAATCTTATAAGAATTAAAATCTTTGATTAAGACTCTTATAAATTAATAAGTGATATAATTGAAAGTATTTAGTTCATAGTTATAATTTTGTTTAGAGTATAATTTTTTTATACTTGCCTTGGTTCATTAAATAGCGTGTTAATCGAAAATGAGTTTCATGCTCATTCTTGTAATCCAACCTTAACACATTTATGAAATTAAATGTTATAAGATTAGTTTAAATTGAATGTGATATATATTTGAATTTATATACAAAATTTAAAATTGGTTTCGACTTGTTAGAATTATGGAGGAGGTTTTACTGGGAAAACAAACATCAATGAGACATGAGTCCAACCACATAAGACATTGACACCGCTCTCAACCAAAAATCTTAAAATGATAGGTTAATGAGTCTTTATTGTTATATAATACTCTACTTTCTCATTTCTAATTAATGTGAGACTTAGAATCACACATGAATTTCTATCACAACCCAATCTAATGTTATGCATTTATCAGAAAAAGGGTCGAAAGACAAAGATGAGATGGAGTAAATTAAAAACAAAGAAAAGAAAATAAAAGGGGAAAAAAGGTGTGTGATGGGGATTGCAAGTACTGAGAAATTATTAGGTTTTGCTTCCAAATTAAAAGACTATCTATCCCAATCGAAACCTAAAAAAGTTTTTTGAGTGATGGTGATTTGTAAACTTGAAATTAAGAGAAAAGGAGTAAGATATAATTGTGGGGTCGTCTTAGAGGAAAACAAGCCTGAAAGATGTGTTAGTTCCAACTAACCAACAACAATGGAAGCATTAGAACCAAAACAAAAAAAGAAAAACATGTAAAAACAAATCCATCTATCAGGATTTGTTGCTATTGTGTTGTAAGATTAATGGGAATTGTTCCAAATTTGTGAGTAAAAATTTATACAGAATTTTGTAAAGGTTAAATATGTGGTTTTCTTATGCACTATTTTTTTAATTTATTTATTTATTTGGATGTAACAATAAAAATACATTTATTTATATTTATATGTATATGCAATGAAATATAAAATATGTAGTGTGGTCCATGGTTGTAAGTGTGATGAGAAGTTAGCTATAGAAGGTGTCACCTCCACACTCAACCGTTCTAGTGGCTCACGTGTAAATGGGGCACTTTTGTTGTGTGGGTTCCAATTTTTATTTCGAGGGTTGGAATTAGAAGGCAACGCTCCACCACATTTCAGAATACGGATCCTTTACCTCCCTCAATCTTATAAAAATCTAAAATAAAAATGTCTTTAATTTTGGTAGGAGCGAAAATATTTAAAGAAAAACGTATTTAATATTTTAATAATTTTATTTAAAATTTAAATCAATACATATTTTACTCTTTCGTTTAAATCAATACATTGTCATCGGGCGTTTCTTTATTGTTGAAAGGTTAAATATGTTTTTTATTACTTAAGTTTCAGCGAAATTTGAAATTAATCTTTTTTCAATAAATTTAATCAATTTAGTCATTTATCTTTAAAAATGCATGAATTTAGTCCTTTTAACAAAATTTTGTCAAGTTTATCTGACGTTTCAAACGTATCTCATGATAATATTTGAATTGTTTGTTTACACCGTTTGACACATTTTTTGCTTCAATATTAACTCAAATATTATTATAAAATGCGTTTAAAATATCAAATAAACTTAATAAAATTTGATAAGAAGGACTAAATCCACATATTTCTAAAGATGAAAGACTAAATTGGTATAAAGTTTCAAAGAATAAATAATTCCAAAATTTACTGAAATTTGAATGATCACGAACATATTTAACTTTATTAAAATTAATTTTGTGTAGACCCACCAAAATAAACAAATAAATAAATTAGGGTATGACTTCTAAATTTCACATTTTTACCTTTCTCCCCAATTAAAATAATAAACACCAAAAGAAATAATAAATAAATAAAAATTAACAAGTTGAGGTCCTCATTAGGTCGCAGTCCATGATCTGTGGAAAGTTGACAAAGAAAAAAAGTTTGTGAAGGCATATTGTATCATGGTTGGCACAACTTTAGTAGTTCACCTACCATACTTTGTCCTTCTAGCATAGTTATCATAAAATTTGTATGTTTTACTATTAATAGCAATTCAATGTGAAATCATAATATTTTATTCACAGAGTTAATATATTTAAATAATTTTTGAAAAAATATTTCTCCGAGTGTGGACAAAAGATTGGGTTATATCGTAAAAGACAATGATTGGCAAGATAACCCGTTGTGATACAGTTAAATAATTTAAATTAATGTTTTGTGTTTTACAGAAAAATATAACTCAGTTTCAATTTTCTTAATTTTTACTATTTTAACATCTGTCTTCTTAATTATTTTATTTAAATTGTCTTTAATGTATAATTATTCAAAGGAGAAATGGTGTATAACATTAATATAGCATTGTTTCTATATTTTATGAAACCTGAATTTTGATTTATATTCCTTTTCGTAATTTAATCTCTTAATATTTAGCTATCTGTACTTTTTATCAGCAATTTTGTTATACAATTGTGATTTTTTTTAATATCGAATTCTTCATTTTTAACTTAATTATTCTCAAATTTTTTGTTACTTCTAACATGATATGGTGATATCAAGAAAAATGCACAATATTCTAGATTAAAAATAAAACTAAGACTTTTACTAAATATGTTTAGGGTTTACTAAACAGTGATTCAATATATTTTTAAAACTATAAAAAAAACACAGTTATGGATAATTAAATATTAAGAGATTACAAATTACACATGAAAAACAAGAACAAAAATCAGGACTCTTAAAAAATTAAAGGAATAAAATCACAAATAAAAATTGATAACTAAAATTTCATATTTTGTTGAATATTGAAGCAAAAATAATCTTAAACTATACTTTTCTCTAGACAAAATCAATGAAAGATTCAACATTGAGAAACATTTAAACTTGAGAAATAGGTGTGTGTGTGTGTATATATATAGATATATATTTATATATATATATATATATATATATATATATATATATATATATATATATATATATATATATATATATATATATATATATATA
>Ga0099822_1011047_pt1 | contig 11089 bp, 13 predicted proteins | sample CowpeawhiteBW_FD_76839 | JGI IMG/M metagenome (GOLD analysis project Ga0099822, IMG submission 76839) | Root nodule microbial communities of legume samples collected from California USA - Cow pea white BW | ecosystem: Host-associated > Plants > Roots > Nodule | place: USA: California | collected... | reverse complement strand
TATCTATTACTAAAATGATTAGAATAATGTAACATAGTACAATCAATAATAGTAATATTTTGCATGCTCCAATAAGATTTCTCCAATTAACAATAATAAATGATAATAATAATTATAAATAAAATTTGGTTACAAACCTTACTCTAAATAGATTACAGCAGTAAACTTTGGTTACAAACCTTACTCTAAATAGATTATAGCAGTAAATGTAGAACCTAAAAAATAACACAATAAAATATATATTTTTAAGAAAACTATCCTTACCGAACCTTCTAACTTTTATACTTTATGGCCTCTCCACCAAGCTTAAAGAAATTTCTACATACATTTTTTTCTTACAAGGTAGCAAGCATGTGCTACTGTTTTTATGCTGCCTATAGTTTCTGCCTTTGTACACAATGATAACCTTTTCATTATATTGGTATTATTGTAAAACAGAACTACAAATAAAACAAAACAAGTAACATAACAGGTAGAATGTTAGTAACATTAGTAAAAATAGCAAAATAATGGATGCATAAACTACTAAAACTAGATAAAGTCCTAAACTAAAGACAACAAATCAATAACTATTCTAAAAATTCAAAACAGTAACTAAAAATGGAAAATAAAACTGCACTAAACTAATCTAAATCAATGCAGTATATACAAAACTTATAAAGCCTATATTTTCTCACTTTCAACAACAGCTTCTTAGAAACAAGAAAAAAATTAGTGTCAAGCTTCCTAAAACAGAGCATTTATTCATTGACCAATAGAGTTTAACTATTCATTGACCAGTAGAGTTTAACTATTCATCGAAAAAGGATAGTGATGTCGGGAGATGATGAAATTAGGGAAACGAAATTCAAACAAAAATGAAAGGATGAGATGAAATTGAAAGAACGGTGACGAAATTGAAAGCAAGGAAACGAAATTCAAAACAAATGTTTATTACCTGATTTAAGGGAGAGCGATGAAATCGAAAAATCAATGTCTTCCCTCTCCTAAGGCACGAGCCACAACTTCTTCGCTTTCCTCCTCTTAGGCACGGAATTGAAATCAGAAAGCAACGCTCTTTACTGATTACGAAATCAACACAGTTTGTTGATGAAATCAGCAGACAAAATTGAAATTGAAAGAAAAAATATGATGAAATGAGCGGTACAAACCTTGAGCAGAGTGAGAGAACCAAAAAAGAGAAAGGTAAAGAGGAACGGGAAAGGGAAAGAGAATAACTTTAGCCAAATAAAAGTTTTTAAAAAATAAAAAAAATGATAATAATTTTACTGAAGTTTTTAAAAAAGAAACCTGAAACTTACTTGGGGTCACTAAAATCTCCACTAATGTATATTTTTACCGGAGCTTATTACAACCCCATCTAAAAAACCCTATTAGGAACATATATTTTTGTAGTGTCTTGTAGTTACTGATTGAGGTAAGACTTATGTTTTGTATCAATAAATGAGTTATGTGTCTACTGCCTTATTATTTCATAATTTCATATGAGCATGGTTTACTCTGGGGTTCAAATTGAATGCTGGCATTGATTTAAGATATGAGTATATATGAATTATAAAAGAGAGGAATGTGTGCTTATACTTAAAAGATGCTTTTGTGTTGTGATGTTGTAAATTAGAGTATATGAATGTATATTTTGATTTTTGGATGTTGAGAATTGAATGGTTGAATGCTAGGAGCTGAATTAGAGTACCTAAAACTAATAGTATCACATTATTGGTGTAGTGTCGGGCAGTGCAGAGTGGAATGTGTGCTTATACTTGAAAGATGCATTTGTGTTGTGATATTGTAAATTAGAGTATATGAATGTATATTTTGATTTTTGGATGTTGAGAATTAAATGGTTGGATGCTAGGAACTAAATTAGAGTACCTAAAACTAGTAGTATCACATTACTGGTGTAGTGTCAGACAGTGCAGAGTGGACCACCAAGCGATAGTAGGAAACAGGAAAGTCTTGTGTGTGGTGGCGCCCGACGGTGATGTGGAATCGCTAGGCAGTTTGCACTGCTATTTTGCCTGGCGGCGCTTAGGCTGCACCAGACGATGGTGTAGTGGCAGTGTGCGTTCGTGATACATTTTGCATGGCTTGTTGTGTTGGTCCTGGTCTAGGATATGCTTGATATTTTCATGAGCGGGTAGGTTCATGACTAGTGATGAACACGTGATAATATGAACGGGGAGGTTCATATTATGATGCTCTCGTGTGAACGAGCAAGGAGGTTCATACGTTTCGTGATCACACTTGAGGGCTACTGCGAGTGGGGAGGTTCGTAGCTGTTGGATCACGTGTGTTGGACTACGGGCGAGGAGGTTCGTAGAGTTGGACTACGAGTGGGGAGGTTCGTAGAGTTGGACCACGAGCGGGCAGGTTCGTGGAAGCATTGGAATCCCTAAGACCAGCTTGAGTATGTACCTTGTATAGTGCAGTGTGCTTTTCTTAATTTCGTTTTGATGTTGTGATGTAAAGACTTGGATCAGAAGATGTTGTGCCATGAGCGGGTAGGTTCATGGATGGTGGTGAACACGTGATGATATGAGCAGGGAGGTTCTTATCCTGATACTCTCGTGTGGAGATACGAGCGGGGAGGTTTGTATGTTTCGTGCTCACACTTGAGAGATGTTGCGAGCGGGTAGGTTCGTAGCTGGTGGATCACGTGTGTTGGACTACGGGTGGGAAGGTCCATAAAGTTGGACTACGAGCGAAGAGGTTCGTAGAGGCAGAACCACGAGCAGGTAGGTTCATGGAAGCATCATATATCTTGAGTTCGTGGTCAAATATTTGTGGACTTGCATGTTGAAAAACCTTGGGGTAATAAGGTCTTGGCCAAGAATTATCTAGAGTAAAATAGTTGGGTGTATCTTGATTTTATTAATTTATATGTTAACTATTTATGAGCTCACCCTTTTTGTGTGTATGTGACGATGATCGTGTGACTTGTCACACGGGAGCAGATGACATTCCACGTGATGCTGGTGAGGCATAAAGCCGGAAAGGGGCTAGGGAAAGGTTTTTATGGAAGTTTACTATCATTTTAATTCCAGATTTTTGTAAACCGCATTTTTACTGGAATATGAACTAGTATAGATTATTGAAACATTGTGGTTTAATTGGATGAGTTTAATAAATGTTTTTAATTTCCCGTGTTTTGGGAAAAACATTTAAATAAATGTGACTTTATTATTTTTTATATTTTATATTATTTAAAATTAGTAATATCCGATTGAGATGTTACAGATGGTCCAATTTTCTAATTGTAGCATCATCCTCTCGGTAGTCAAAATCACGATCTAGAACATAAGAGAGAAAAAATTGCACCCTGAGATTACAAAAATATAAAGGGCCACTATGAAAGAAACAAAAATTGCCATTGTTAAGATTAAAAAAAATAGTTATTCCCTTTCTGTTGTTAAGATTGAAACTACTTCATCTCTTCTATAAATGAGAAAAGCTACCACTACGCACTACTACTACTGCATAGTGAAAACTACCACTACCTTTCTTCTCTCTTTTTCACTACACTTAGTGTACCCAAATTACACTTCACCCCATGTACCCAAAAGTCCTACCCATCCATAATTTCTCCCATTGTTTCTTGCACAACATCACCACAACACTTTGTTTATCCAAATTGTCCAAACTATTCATGACATCCAAATTGCAGTCCAATATGCATTCTCACTTATTAAATGCTCAAGGAAATAGGAGTGATATAGCTTGGAAGCCTTGTAATTATGTTCTTGGGGATACTAGGAAACTGTAACGCAAATACTATTAGAAGGTAGTAACAGGGGGAGTTTATCAATTGAAGCATCACTTGGCTGGTACTCAAAGGAATGTTGGTGCTTGCAAGGATGTCGCTAATAAAGTGAAGAAAGAAATGTGGGAAATTGTTGTTGGTTTTCAACAAAATTTAAAGAAGAAATTAAGGATTAATATGAAGGAGGAAACAACAAAAGTTAGTGAGGAAAGAAAAAATAGTGAAGCATCAAACATCAATCCTATAAATATTTGTAAAAGAGAGTAGTTAGTACAAAAACTACCATCATCAACATGTTTAAGAAAGGTATGAGAGAGAAAGCTTGTTAAGCAATTGTTTGATTCTTCTATAACAATGTTATACCTTTCAATGTGGCAAAAAGTGAAAAATTCATTTCTATGCTTGATTTGGTTTCAAGATGTGGCCTTGCATTTAAACCTTCATCTTATCATGAGATTAGAGTTCAATATTTGAAGGAGAAAGTTCAAAATACATCCCTTTCTTTACAAGCACATAAGGATGAACAGAAAAAAGTAGGATGTACTATTATGACTAATGAATGAACTGATAAGTAAAGGAGGAAAATAATAAGCTTCTTGGTGAATAGCCCAAAGGTAACTGTATTTTTGAAGTCCATAAATGCATTAACAAAATCTAAAATAGCTAAGAAAGCTTTTTAGATAATGGATAACACTATTAAAGAGGTGGGAGAAGAAAATGTCATTAAGTTGTCACATATGATGTAGTAAACTATAAAGTTGATGGTCAAATGTTGATGATAGAGGAAAAAGCTAGTTTGGACATTGTGTGCTGCACATTATGTCAACTTAATGTTGGAGGACTATGAGAAGAAGATCCCCATTCATGAGGAGATAACTCGAAAAAGTTAAAACAAATTACTACCTTTATCTATTTAATATCTCCTCTAATTTCTTTACTATAACTTTTAACGAAAGGAAGAGATTTGGAAGAATAAAATAACTTCTTTGGAAGGTGAATTGCCTCTAATTGAAGTGTTTCAATTGGTTGGTTCTCATCAAAAGTCAGTCATGTGATTCATTTATGAAGCAATGGACCAAGCAAAGGAGAAGATTCAAAAGACTTTCAATGTTGTCAAAAAAAGGTATTAGTTATCTAACTATTTATATTTGTGTTTTAATGGAAAACAAAGCTAACTCAACATAATGTATTTTGGTTAGTTATTTGCCTTTGTGGAACATCATTGATGTAAGGTGGGACAATAAACTGCATAGGCCCTTGCATGCTACAGGCTATTTTCTTAACCCTTAAATACATTATCGTCCCGGATTTAAAGCATATTTGGAGGTGAAACGAGGTTTGATGGAATGTATAACTAGGATGGTGGAGGATGAGGATGAACAAACTCATTGATGTTCAAAATGATTATTTTAGAAAATGAGCAAAATGTTTTGGATGTCCCTTAGCTACTAGGTCAATTAATTAAAAGAATCCAGCAGATTGTTGGGAGTCTTAAGGTGATGAGTATCTTGAAGTCCAAAAAATTGTAGTCATGTATTGAGCTTGACATGTAGCTCATCTGAATGTAAGCGTAATTGGAATTCCTTTGAGATGGTAAGTTAATGTTAAAATATATCTCTATAATAAACTACTAGTCTAGTGTTTGCCTACTTATCATATTTATCTTTGTATTTGTTTTAGGTCCATATGAAACAGAAGAAACCGGCTAAAGCACAGCACAATGAATGATGTTGTTTTTGTTAGCCAGTTCAAAATTAGCTAAGAAGAAAATAAAACAAGAAATACAACTCAAATTTGTTAAGATATGTCAAATATTCTATTAGCAAATATTATGTAATCAAATATTGTATTAGCTATAATTTAGGCATTATTACCTTTGTGAGAAAATCCGTGCACTCATTCCTTTAATAGATGAGGAATTATAACACTCTTGTATGTATATATATATGGTACCCTATTCTTTGAAATAATACATCAGAATTATTCTTTACATCTTTTTTATATGGTATCAAGAGCCAAACACCGACATCCTTTACAATATAGGAAGCAGTGCTTCTTTATTTGAATATTTCTGATGGCTCCTTTCGGTAAAAATTAATCGGAAAAACATGATTTTGGGACTTCTGCTGCTACCCATATGCACGAAGCGCTCACCCCTGAACGACTTGACGACACCAACTATGTTGAGTGGTCGTTGAACGCACAAAACAAGATCAGAGGCATAAAACGTTGGGGTTTCATCTCTGGAACAAAGGTTGCACCAAAAAATAGGAAATCTGATGAATATGAAGCATGGGAAAATGAAAATTGTCTAGTCAAGTCTTGGCTTTTGGACTCCATGATGAAAGAAATCAGATCCCTCTTTATTCGCTTAGCTACGACAAAAGATATCTAGGACACTGTGCAACAAACATACTCAGTCAACCAGGATGCGTCCCGATCATATCAATTATATCGTGATGTAATATTTACTCAGCCAAATGGAGGATCTGTTATTACATATTTTGGTAAATTACAAAGATTATGGCTGGAGTATGATACTATCACAAATTGTACCATCAAATGTCCTAAAGATGTTGAAAAGTATAACAACATGATTAATTATCAACGAGTTTGTCTTTTTGGCTGGCCTAGATACACATTTGGATGCAGTTCGTGATCGTGTCCTTGCTACTACTCCCTTTCCAAATGTTCAATCAGTTTATGCAACTGTTTGTGCCGAGGCAAACCGCCAAGAGGGTATGCTTGATAGTGAGTCTATTGTGGGGACTGCCTTTGTTGTTAAGAAGTTTCCTAAGAAAGGAATATGCAAATGTACGCACTATAATGGGGATAATCATGTCATGGAAACATGTTTTAAACTCCATGGCTATCCGGATTGGCATCCAAAAGGAAAAACTACTCCTAATACAAAGGTAGAAGCTACTCCTAAGAGCCACAGTTCTACTGCTGCCGGATTTGTGACCTAGTCAGGTATATCTAACTCTGCTCTTCATCTTTCTGTTGTTACTAGGGGTAGTGATTGGATAATTGATTCAAGTGCTACTGATCATATGACATGTGATCCACATAAACTTATTAATTTTTCTCCCAATTGTTCTAAAACTGTTATTATTAATGCCAATGGGGTATCATCTCCTATTGAAGGTGTAGGTACTATATCCCTCTCACCCTCATCAACTTTTAATGTTTTATTTATTCCTACATTGAACTGTAATCTTCTCTCTATCAGTAAGTTAACCAAATCACATTCTTGTGTTGCCTTATTTTACCTAACCCATTGTTTTTTCCAGAACATCCATTCCAAGGAGAATATTGAGAGTGGTAGAGGGAGAGAAAGACTGTATTATCTTGAAAATGTCTCACAACAAACCCATAAAGGAATGTTGGCTTGTCTTGCGAATGAACACATACAAGATAAAAACAAAAAGAAAATTTGGTTATGGCATAGAAGATTGGGACATCCCTCTTTTGGTTATCTAAAAAAAATATTTCCATCACTATTTCATAAATGCAATATTTCTGATTTTATTTTTGAAACTTGTGTAATGGAAAAAAGTCATCGTGCTGTGTTTCCTTTAAGCAATAAAAAAACAGATTTTTCTTTTTCATTAATTCATACAGATGTTTGGGGCCTTGCCTCACAGTCTACACATAATGGGAAAGAATGGTTTATCAATTTTGTTGATGATTATACTCGAGTAACTTGGATGTATTTGCTTAAACATAAAAGTAATGTGTGTAATGTATTTCGTTCCTTTCATCATATGATAGTTACTCAATTTAACACACATATTAAGGTCATTCGATCAGATAATGGAGGGGAATATTTTAAGACTGAGTTAATCGAGTTCATGAACTCCAAAGGCATCTTACATCAAACTACATGTCCTTATTCACCATAAAAAAATGGGGTGGCTGAGAGAAAAAATAGACATATATTAGAGGTGACAAGATAACTTTTGATAGATGGTAATGTCCCATCTCATTTATGGGGTGAGGCTGTGAGATTTATAGTTTATTTGATTAATCGAACACCTTATAGTGTGCTTAAATTTCGAAGGCCTTTAGATATGTTGTTTTATCATTGTATCCTTCCTTCCATGGTCTCTTTACCGCCTCATATTTTTGGATGTGTTATATATGTTCACTTACACCCACATCAACGTACAAAACTTGAAGAACGAGCTTTAAAATGCATTTTTGTTGGGTATGAATCAACTCAAAAAGGCTACTATGCTTACCATCCACCATCAAAGAAATTTTATATCTCTATGGATGTGACATTTAATGAGCATAGTTTTTTTTTATGTTGATTCTACACTTCAGGGCGGCAATGAAAGTGAAGTGCATAATCATGATGTTAGTATGTTTGATATCACAAATATAAATTATATTATAAAGATAAATGATCATGTGAGGATCATTCTTCAGGAAGTGAGCCAATCCTAAATATGGAAACTTCTCCTTTGGATAATACAGTGTCTTCTGATCCTAACCAATTGGCTCAATCTTCTCCACAGGTTCGACTTAACTCTTCAGAGGTACCTTCTGATCCTATCTCTGATAATACTAATGTAGTTGAAACTAATCATGAAATTTTTTCTTTTGATCCTACCCTTGATAATACTAATGTAAACGAAACCGATCAAGAAATTGATCCTTGTGTGCATGAAACTACCAACACACCAAACATTGAGTCTACTACTGTTTAGTATAATCTTCCACCCCGTTCTAACCGTGGTCAACGTCCAACTAAATATGAACTAGACCTCCAAGCCAAAGTTAAATATCCCATTAGTAAATATGTGTCATCTCACAGGTTATCCCAATCATATGCATCATTTGTATCTCAATTATCTTTAATTTCTATTCCTAGTAATATACAAGAATCTTTGGTAGATCCTAGATGGACCAAAGCAATGGTTATGAGATGGCAGCTTTAGAAAAAAAAATAACATTTGGGATCTTGTGTCTTTACCAAGAGGGAAGAAAATTGTGGGCTGCAAATGGGTATTTACAATTAAGTATAGAGCTGATGAAACTATTAAGAGGTATAAAGCCCGACTTGTGGCTAAAGGTTACACTCAATATTATGGTGTAGATTACCAAGAAACGTTCGCACCGGTAGCCAAGCTCAATACTGTGAGAATACTTTTGTCACTAGCAACAAACCAAGATTGGCCTCTTCTACAATTTGATGTGAAAAATGCTTTCCTCCATGGAGAAATTTTAGAAGAAATTTATATGGATTCTCCACCAGGCATGACAGATTCAATTGGAATGAAGGTTTGCAAATTAAAGAAGGCTCTATATGGATTAAAACAATCCCTAAGAGCGTGATTTTGGAAGGTTTACCAAGTCTATGAAGGCTTTTGGCTATAGAGCTAGTAACTCTGATCACACCTTATTTTTGAGGAGAGGAAAAGGAAGAATTACAGTTTTGATTATATATGTAGATGACATGATTGTTACAGGAAATGACCAAGATGAGATTTCCAGTTTGCAACAATACCTTGCATCTGAATTTGAGAGGAAACAACTTAGAAACCTCAGATATTTTTTGGGTATTGAAGTAGCTAGATCAAAACATGATATTTTTCTATGCCAAAGAAAATATACTATTGACTTACTATTAGAAATTGGACTGCTTAGGAGTAAACCAGTTGATACACTAATTGAACAAAATCATAAACTCTTTCAATGTTTAAATTCAGCAAACATAGACAAATGCAGATATCAAAGGCTGGTAGGAAAATTAATTTATTTGTCTCATACACGTCCATATATTACTTATGCAGTGAATGTTGTTATTCAATTTATGTATGACCCACGAAAGCTTCATATGGATGTTGTTGAGATGATTTTGAGATATTTAAAGTCCACTCCTGAAAAAGGAATTTTGTTCTAAAATTATGAAAACTTAAAAGTAGAAGGGTACACTGATGCAGATTGGGCAAGTTCAAAAAACGATAGAAGATCTATCTCTGGATACTTTACTTTTGTAAAAGGGAATCTTGTAAGGTGAAGAACGAGGAATGGTGAATCTACGAGAGTTTGTGAACTTTGGAATATGGAATTTTGGATAATGACATTACCATTTCGTTGGACTTTAATTGTTTCTTCTTCTGCGTAATTTTTTTTCTTAATAACTTGTTCATAAATCCAGCATACGAGGATATTTGTTGGAGTGCTTCGAGGAATCAATATTCAATTATAGAAAACATATTGATATCATATAAATAAAAAATTTCAATTTCTTTTATAAAGTTTTCATTCTTACTCTTTAAAAAAGTTAAAGACCATAGAAAAATAACAACATACATAGTTTCACTTTTCAAAATATATGGAGATTCATTTACGCCTCCCCAATTCCCAAAAGTGGTGGACTAAGTAGATTTCATTTAAACCATTAATTTGTAATTAAACAGTTCATATTGGAAATTATAGGGATGAAGATGATGATGATGATACACAGTAAACCCAAAAAAAAAAAAAACAATGTGAAAGATATAAATATAGATATATATTGTAAGAAGTGGTGTAAAATAATTTTGTCTATGAAGCATTTAGAAATAGTGAAACGAAGTAAATATCTTTGGGAGGAATTGTAGAATAAAGCCAAAAGAGGTGTTCCAAGTTGAAGACCTGAAAGGTGCTTTAATCATAGCAATAAACCTTGACAAGTTCCTTTCAAGGCAAAAAAGGGACACAGAGAACACAGAGTTTTAACCCTTTATCTTTTTCCCATGCATGCATGCACTTGTTTTCATACTATTTATTTTACCTCCAATGGTTAACAACATGAAGAACAGAAATACCCATACGGCAGGTAACCCCATTTGTACTTCTTGATAACTACGTTTCATCACTTTAGCTTCCACTCACATTGGTCAATAACCATAATACAAACCCCTTTTATCCACAACATGTTGCTATATATATAATAGTGCTTCTTTTTGTTTCTGATTCGATTGGTGCAAGAGAAAATAGTAATATCAGCATTAATAGTAATAAACCTACCTACCTAGCTACAGAGATGGAAGCTACACACGTTCGAGAAAAGGGTCTTGTTGAGGGAAGTGAACACATTGCTGGTGGGAAACAAAATGAAGAAGTTCTAAAGAACATTATTGCAACTCATCCTTTGTATGAAGTTTTGATTCAATCTCACATCAACTGCTTGAAGGTACGTAATTTCCTCTATTTTCTTTTTCTTTTCTTCTCTGCACATTTCTTTCTGTTTTTGACTCCTAAACTTTGTATTGATTAAAGCAATGATGTTGAATTATCATGATCCGGGGTCAACAATTAACAGAAAAAGAAAGC
>Ga0099822_1011046_pt1 | contig 11090 bp, 10 predicted proteins | sample CowpeawhiteBW_FD_76839 | JGI IMG/M metagenome (GOLD analysis project Ga0099822, IMG submission 76839) | Root nodule microbial communities of legume samples collected from California USA - Cow pea white BW | ecosystem: Host-associated > Plants > Roots > Nodule | place: USA: California | collected... | reverse complement strand
AGTGAGGGCTAGCATGGGATTAGAGCTAGGATTTTCTCTTATATGTATTACTTTATGTTTTTATTATAAACACGAATAATGGGAACTTGTAACACTTGACTGATTATGTTATAAGTTTTGGCGCGTGCGTTCATGAAATTAATTTTTCCCGCGTTGGGATTTTTATCGAGATGACTATTAATGTAATTATTTCTTTTATTATTTATTTTTAAGTAATATTCCCTAGGGATGTCACAAAGTCTCACTTAAGCGAGCTCCTTCTCGCTTGGGCGAGACCCTAACTCACCCAGGATTAAAATGCCTCGTCTAGGCGACGAGTTCAACAAAACCACGAACCTTCCCTTGAGATCTCGCTTAGGCAAGAGGCTCTCGCCTGAGCGAGACGCACTTTCGCTCAAAACAATAAATCCCGCTTGCGCGAGATGTGCAACCAAACCACACAAAACAACCACAAATTCTCGCTTGGGCGAGGCACACTCGCCTAAGCGAGATGGCCTATCACCCAAGACCAAATTACCCTGCCTGAGCGAGATGCACGAGCAGAACCTGAAACTGAGTCCCTGCAACTCTCGCCTAGGCGAGTCTGGCTCGCTTGAGCGAGAATTGTAGACTTTGGCACTGTTTTACGCACACAACAACAACAACAACAACAATTGAACCCAAAATACACTCCAATTCATACCATTCATTCAGAACAATTTCATAAGGCATATGAGTATAATTAGACACGAAAATAGGCCTCCAAAAACCCAACTTAGCATAATCACAGTACATAACCCCATTCTGTTCATGCATTTAGACCAAAAATTCAATAAAACAGTACCAAAACCCGAAATCCCTAATTCACCACATGTGAAGCACGAAATTCATGGTAGAACAACATCACAATCATGCAACATTAACCAATTATACAATTTTACAGGTTCAGCTCCCCTAACCTGAAATTTCCTTGCTTAAAACTTGAATTTGGGAGGTTCCTTTGATCTTGCCTTATCACCACTTCAATTTCTCCTCTCTAATTCACTCCCAATTCTCGCACTCCCTCCAAAGCTCTCAGAAAACAGCCTCCAAAAACCTCTCTTCTCTCTCTAAAATTTCCTTTTAAAGGTGTCTTAAAGGGGTTTAATGAAAAAAAAAACGAAACCATCTGCTATTGTTTTTCAGCCCCTTCTGCTAGGGTTTTCTCCACCTTTTCATATTCATGCCATACCAGTTTTTAGCAAAAAGAGAATTAAATTTGGCCACCAAGGTTTGAACCCACGACCATACCAAATACTAAACCATCAAACCAACTCATGTTTCTTGCTAACTCACACAATTCAAATATCATATCTCACTAAACATGCTCCAACATATTATTAAAACAATAATAATTAAATAACACACAATTTGGCACACATAGGACTTGAACCCAAGTCCTCTCACATAACCAAAATACTCTTAACCACTTGAGTTAATATTTTTCCACATTATACTTATCAATATTTAATGTCATAAATACTCTACCTACCCGCATTTACTAATTAATTATTTATTTAATTAATTAAATTCTGCGGATCTTACACTTATAATGTCTCAAGCTTTGGTATTGAAGGAAGGGACGATTATATAAAATTGATTATTGAAAAAATAGAGAAAAATAGTTATTTTATTTATAATTTTATTTATATTTTTTCTTGTTTTATATTTTACTGATTTTTTGTTGCATATTTAGAATTTTAATTGATAAAATGTATGGAAATTGAAAAATGTAATAATAAATAATTAGATTATGAAATGTTCAATATGTCTTAGTCGAAATAAAAGTAGATGACAAGAAGATGATCTCCGTTTTGGTTTTGGTCCACTTAACGAAAATTATCGACTAGTTTTTGTGGTCTCGTCTCTCTCATAAAAATTATATATGGCCTAATCAATATTAAATTCAAGTAAGAAAATTAGCTTAGAATTGAAACATGGAGTAAAAGAATAACAAAATGAAATAAAATAGTGTTGTCTACCTTAAAATTAAAATATGATAAAAGAAAATTACAAATTATGCAGGTCAACCATTTCCATCATAAACCTAAGTGAAAAAATATTTAATTTTATGATGCATCAAATGTTTCTACATGGAATGCTTTAAAATATTTTTTTATACTTATCACTAAAATAACTAATTATTTTTGTAATGATAATAATTTAGATTCTGATAATAATAATTATATATTTATTATAATTTTAAAAATAGTTATATGTTTTTTTATTATAAATATATTAGATACATATCATGTCATACTCATGTATCGTATTCATGCGTAATAAATTTAATTACACGTCTTTAACTTTTTTTAAAACATAAAGACAAAATTGCCAAAGCCGGAAAATGATTAATGTAATAAATTTTAATTAATTATAATAAATTATTAAACTCATCTCGGTGCTTGTCGAGTTTTCAACGGATTTATTGAACACATCTAATGCACTAGTGCAGTGCGCACCCTGGAATATTTTGTAATCTGTGGGCACTTTTGTCTCAGACTACTAAACCCAATTACAATATTATAACAATATTCATACTCCAAGAAGACATAAATTTAACTTTTTTACAAGGCTATTAGTGTCGGCTTAGCGACTCTAATATAACATAAAATGAATATTAAAAATAATTAAGTTCATGTAAGTTAACGCTAAATCTAAAAAAAACCTAAAATATAGTTAACCTTATTTAATTTTAATATTTTATTTATTTGAGTTAGTGTTGATTAAGTGAAAATTAAATATAAAAAATAAAATTAATGTTGGTTTAGTGAATGCAAATATTATTTATTTTAATATTTTATTTATTTAAGTTAATACAGCCTTGTCGATACTAATTATAAAAAATAACTAAAATAAATAAAGTTAATTTGAGCATAACATATTAACTTCATTTATGTTTAATATTTTTATATGTTTATTTATATATTTTGAATAAGTACGAGTTCTTTATATCGAATATGGTAGATTATTTTAATTTAATGGTCTAAAAATTTAAAGATCACGAGACTTATTTATTTTTAATATTTATATATATTTTAAGTTAATTGTCAATTTATATATTTTGAATTTATATGAGTTGTTTATACCAAATATGAACCATATTAGTTTTAATCTAATGATCAAGATTTAAAAATAACAAAACTTATTTATTTTTAATATTTATATTTATTTTAAGTTAGCATCGACTTATCTATTTGGAATATGTAGGAGTTTATTATATTGAATATGGATTGTATATTACTTTTAATTTAATGGTTTCGATTTAAAGTTGACAAATCTCCTCACCCATTATTTTTTTCTCTAATTTTCTATATAAATTTCATTACACTCATCTTCATTCACATTCATAAATATTCTCACACTCATGTATTTTTCATCTATACTCCGTCCTCACCTACATTCATTTCCTTCATCCACACTCATCTTTTTCCTCCACACACATTCATCTACATTTTTTTCCTTATTTTCTTCATTCATATTGTTCCGGTCTACAATATTTGACTAAACCAAAACTATAGATTTTAGATTGCCGTTATAGAATCTTCAGAAAACCCCCCTTCATTCTTTAGTTTCTCCTCTATATATCCCTTTCAGCATCATGGTTGCCTCCTTATTGCCAAACTTCCAGCTAACTAACTACCCACTTTCTCCACTTCCACTATTTTCTCCTACAATTTCACTTGGGTGGTTCCTGAAATCCAGGGATATTTATTTGGTGGTTACTATTTGCTTTGCACACTCTTTTTTGCACCATGTTTCCTCTGTTTGGGTATATCCTCTTTATGTAGTGTTCGTATGAGGGTTTCACACTGTTAAAACAAATTTGAGAGAGTGGATTATGGTATTCGAGCACGTTCGTTTTAGATTATTTGAAGGGATATGCGAGAGCGGATTTGGGAGATGGATGTATTAATCCATCCCCTCAAAAGTGCGAAGATAATGCCTATGGTTTGTACACATTACGAAAGTACCCTTGTGCGAAGATCCGACTGGTGTTTTGAGAGGTGAGTTATGGGGTGTGTGTGTGATTGCTGAGTGCATGGAGGGAAGAAGATGAGGTGGTTCAGGGTGTGGTAATCAACGAAAAGGATGAATAGGTGGCGTGGTTGGCCGCAGTGGTGGCTAGGTGGTGGCTGTGGTTGGACGATGGACGTGGTGTGGTGGTGATATGCACCGGTGTTGCAGTGTGTTTTGAGAAGTGGATGGCACCAGTTACGTAACCAGTGCCTTGGTTTGTAAAGGGATGACACTGGTTACGACACCAGTGTCATGGTTTTTCTTTTTTTTTTTACTTTTTTTTAACTTTTTTTTAAACCTTTTTTTAAAGTTTTTTTAAAATTTTTTTAAACTTTTTTTAAACTTTATATAACTTTATATTAAAATTTAATTGTTTAACTTTCTTTTAAAATTTATTTATTTTTATTTTAAAATTTTATATAATTTTAATATTTTTTAATTCGTATTAATTAATTATAATTATTTTTATAACATCAAATTATAAAATCATTTTCTTTTTCCATCAAGGGTATTTTGGTAACTTTCTAATTCTATTTATTTTTACAATTTATTTTATCTATCACATCAATCAAATCTTTTACTAACTTTCATCAAACTTATCTTCAAATCCAGTCACTTTACCCTCTAAATTCACTATAAAAAAACACGAAAATCCATCCACCCAAATCTACACAAATTCATCTTCACACTCTCTCCCATATCCATCCCCAAAGGAACACATCCTTAAAGTTTTGGGCCGTGTTAATGGATCATAATGGGTCATTCTCTAATATATACATATATCCTATAAATCTTACCTGAACGACTTCAACGGGAAATCCGATCATGAATCATGGAATAAGCTCGGAAAAAGAGGTCGGATTCCGACTTAAGAGGTCAGAATCTTGACCTTAGGTCGTGGAGAGCACAAATATTATTCTCCTCTTCTACTTTATCTACATTCTTCTCCTCATCTCTTTTCTTCATACGAATTTCATCAATCCACATTCATCTCTTAATACTTTACATATCTTTTCTATTGTTTTAGTTTGTATGTGTTAAATATGAAAGTACTATGTCAGAATTCTTTTTAATCTATTGTCATTAGCACCAAGTCAATGCTAAATTAAATAATTTTTAAAATAAAAATATATTAGTGTTGGTTTAACCGATGTTAAATTATTTTAATATAAATAAACCAGTTTTAAATTTAGTATAATAACCTTCATGTTAGTTAGAGTCAATCTTAAAAGTTGATGTTAAAGAATTAATGTTAATGATTTTAAAAAGTCACATGAAGCATTCATACAAATTCAACGCTAACAATTATTTAACATAGACATTCACTTGTTAAATGCATACTTTCTCGTAGAGCCATACTTATTTGTAATTAGACAATCATACTTATATTATAAATAATTCACCAATACATCCAATCAAGCTTCAATAAACAATCACATTATTCGCTAAAGCAAAAGTAACTTCGGAAATTCATAACTAATTCGAATAAAAAAAATATTGACATGAAATTCCTTTAATACAATTAATAGAAAATGAAATATTAATACTAGCTAGTATTATAGGATAAATTAAAAATAAACAAATCCAAATAATTCATAAGTGAAATTCGGTCTTCACATTTTCCGGTCCCAAAAAAGTTAAACAATTACTATTAAATGCATAAATTTTGTTTATAAGAATTTAATTTATATATAACACTACAAAAATATATGAATTTACTTGGCGTGTAATACTTGGGGTAATAATAACTTTCAATAAAAAATATACATAGCAGGGTTTTAGAACCCTCCTTAAATATAAGGGTTTTTTTTAATAAATCCTAGTAAAATTATTCTCACCTAATTCTTTTATTTTCTCTGTTTTATAATTTTTAAAAATTTTGGGTTTCACGTGTCTTACTATTCTCGTTGGCTAGATAATTCAGGATCAAGAAGAAGAAGCAGGACTTTAGGGTTTTCTCATGTGTTACCTCTCATCTCGCTCCATTCATTATCTGGGTCTTCAATTTCATTTTCATTTTAGTGCCTCCCCGTTGTAAACCATGTACCTATCATTTCCCTCATTTCATCATCTCAGTGATTTTCGATTTCGTTTTGGTCTCTCTACATTTATCTCTCTGAAGCAGTTGTGGCTCATGCTCTAGGAGGAAGACGTTTGTTCTTTCGATTTCATCAAGCATTTCCCCCTGAAATCGGGTAATAAACACCATCTTTCAATTTCATCATTTCTCTATCTGCTTTCGATTTCGTCATCTCTCTATTTGCTTTCAATTTTGTCATCGTTCTGTCTGCTTTCGATTTTGTTCTCTACTTTCAGTTTGTCATCGTTCTTTCAATTTCATCTCTCTATTTATATTTATCACTCTTTTATATATGGAGAAATATCTATATATCTAAGCTTTGATTGGAGACATTATGTTAAGCTTAATTACGAATTAAAAAAAAGGTATTTGAAAAGGATTTGCTAAAATGACTCTTAGAGTCTTCGTGTGGAGGAACTTTGGATCCATTGTATTGTTGATTTTATTGATTTGATAAACAAATGCAAAGTGTATTCAATGTGTTACTAGTGGGTGTGTTTTTCTAACAGTAGTGTATTCTAGAAACGGTACTTGTAATACTAAATTACCAATATCATTAAGCATTATTCCTTGGGTGTTGGAGTTTTGGTGCAAAGTTAGTTGAGTGAGCATTTGAGTAATTGCAATCATAGAGAATCAACTAGCGATTTTAACATTTGGTAATGAAATTTTCTAGCAACAACATATAAACTGGTTAACATATAAATTGTGAAGTGTTTTTTATTGATTTGAGGAACCTCAACAATGTTACCATTTGTTTTTTCTTTGACGCAAAAAGATTTTGTGTTTAGGAGGAATGACAGAGGAAAAGAAAACTTTAACTTTAGGTGGAATTGGAGTTTTGGTTTGAACTTATGTTATAAGATTATTTCCTTGTATTGTGCTTATGTTGTGCTTTTTTATCCATTTTATTTATGGCATTTATAGTTTAAGAAGAACACAAAAATTTCACTAGCTTATAGATTTGTTCTTCAATTAGATCTTTATTTGTTTTTTGGCTTTCTATTAGTTGTTGTTTTGTGATGCACTATTTTTGTTTCTTGTTGAGTAAATAATTATTAATAAAACCATTTTACTCTTTTAATCTCTTTATGATCTAATGAATTCAGATAGTTTAATTATTGAAAAAATTACTTATGAAATATGTTAAGGATGAATGTCTCTATCTGTAGGCATTTTAGTGTCGTTGAATATCGGTCATGGCACCACCATGGCAGAAACCGGTAGTGGTTTTCCGGCCAGCCGCCATAACAAGGCGTGGGCGAATCGTGTTTTTCGTGGCGGCCCATGGCAGTCGCTTTGGGCGTGGCGGGTGATGGTGGCAGAGCGGTCGTGGAGAAAAACTCGGACGAAATAAAAAAAAATGGAGGAGAAGAGAAGAAAGAAAGCAGTAGGAGAAGAGAAGAAAGAAAACAACGATGGCAGCGTATGTTGGTGGGAGGAAGAAGATGACTTCCAAAACCTAATTGCATAGTTTGATGCATTTACAATTGGGCCTAGCCCACTTCCCTAATGTGCAAAATTTGTTCCCCTCTTACTTTACTATTTTACCCTAACTTCAACCACCTAACATAGTGTGCAAAATGCTATTATCTTGTTATTTTACTTTTTTACTCTAATTTCAGTTACCATTTTTATTCTTTAAAACCTAAGTCTGGCCCACTAAACACATAGTTAACCTAACCTATTTGCAAAACTTTCTTCATTCTCTATTATTTTATTCAGAACCATTGTTTTATTCAAAACCAGCAACATCTATTATTCTTTTAATTTTGTAACCAAAAGCTTCTAAAGCTTCCCTACTAGCCACTACCACCTGCCGCCACCCACCGTCAACCGTCGTTGGCCGCCACTGCCAAGTTTGTATTTTTTTCAATTTTTCTTATTTATTTTTTCTATTTGTCTACTTTCACTATAATTATTTTGTAAAAAATATACCTATTTTCCAGCAACAATAATGGCCAATAATAATGAGCGTTTAAGAACATCTCATAAGAGTGACCCGGGATGGAAACATTGTCGTCCGATGGATGAATCAAATTTAAATACAATTATTTGTAATTATTGTGGGAAAGTTATGAAAGGAGGAGTTACTAGAGCAAAAGAACATCTCATGGCAAAGAAGGGCAATGTTACTGCTTGCACCAAGACTCTGAAAAATGTGAGAGAAGAACTTTGGAAATTATACAAAGAAAAAGCAGATAGCTCCTCTATCAATCCTAGATATACTGCAACCAATGATAACCATGAGAGTGAAGATGAGGTTGAAATTTCCACGGCTAGTAATGATAAAGGGAGAAATAGCGGTGGAAGAAAATGACCAATGGATATGTTTTGTAGAAATCCAATTGCTGCAATAGAGAAGAGAAAAAATAGGAACAACTAAGGCAAGCTAACATCAAAAAGGCATGTGACAAAAATTTAAAGGCCTTGGTTCATCAATATATTGCTCGATTTTGGTACCAAGTGAGCTTGTCATTCAACCTTGTGAAGTTGAAAAGTTTTCAAGATATGATTGATGCCACAGATGCTTATGGACCTAATTTACATGCTTCTAGTTATCATGAAATCAGAGTTCCACTTCTTAACAAGGAAGTTGAGTACACTGAAAAGTTGTTGCAAGATCATAAATTGCAATGGAACAAACAAGGTTGTTCTATTATCTCAGATGCATGGACTGATCGAAACAACAATGCTTGATTTACTTTTTGGTGAGCTCCCCTATAGGGACAATGTTTGTCAAGTCCATTGATGGTTCAAACTTTCTGAAGATAGGCGAAAAACTATTTGAGATGCTTGATTCCCTTGTGGAGGAGATTGGGAAAGAAAATGTTGTTCAAATTAAAACAGATAATGGGAGAAACTATGTATTGGCTGGTAAGTTTTTAGAAGAGAAAAGACTCCATCTTTATTGGACTCCTTATGTTACCCATTGTATATATTTGATGCTTCAAGACATTGGAAAGCTTCCTTTGATAAAGAAGACAATTCAAAGAGGAGTTAGTCTTGTTGGATTTATCTAGTCATTCTAGTACCTTGAGTTTGTTGAGACAATTTATAAATATGAGGGAATTAGTAAGACACGCCGTTACAAGGTTTGCTACCTCTTATTTATCATTACAAAGGTTGCATCAAGAGAAGGGAAATTTGAGAAAAATGTTCACCTCTAATGAATGGAGCAATAACAAGCTATCTAAGAAAGCCAAGGGAAGGGAGGCTACAAAAATTGTTCTTATGCTTTCATTTTGGAATCGAGTAGTATTTACTCTCAAAGTCATGGCTCCTCTTGTTCATGTGCTTCGTCTAGTGGATGGGGAAAGAAAAGCCGCTATAGGTTATATATATGAAGCAATGGAGAAAGCCAAGGAAATAATAATGAAGTCATTCAACAACGATGAAAGTAAATACAATGATGTATTTACAATCATTGATAACAGATGGTCAAGTCAACTTCATTGCCCATTGCATGTTGCTAGTCACTTTTTGAACCTAGAGTTCTTTTGTTCCAACCCATACATGGAATATGATTAGGAAGTTACAAATGGATTATATGATTGCATTAGGAGGTTGGTGCAAAGTAAAGATGTGCAACAAAATTTTTTAACTGAGTTGCCTCTTTATAAGAGTGCAAATGGACTCTTTGGTAATGATTTTGTCAAAGAATCAAGGAAAACCATAGCCCCAAGTGAGACACTTAAACACTTTTTAAATCGTGCTAAGATATAATGGTTACATTCTAAGCTACTTTCGTTGCTTGTGTAGCTCAATGGTGGACGAATTTTAGGCATGCAGCTCCCAACTTGCCAAAGCTAGCAATTAAGATTTTAAGCTTGGCATGTAGTTCATTGAGATGTGAGCGCAATTGGAGTGTTTTTGAGCAAGTAATAAGACATGACTCATTTCATTATTGTCTTAGTTTGTAAGTTGTAGAAAGAAATTAATTTAGATATTACTTATTCACATTTTAGATTCATTCAAAGAAAAGGAATAGACTGGACCACAAAAGGTTGCATGATTTGGTTTACATAAAGTATAATCAACAACTTGCTCAAAGATACAATATTAGGAATGAAATAGACCCTATTCTATTGAATGACATTGATGAATGTAATTAGTGGTTAGTGGGAGAAGTTGATGATGATAATAATAATGAAGAGGGAGGGAGTAATGATTTGGTTTTTCATGATGATCATACTCTTAATTGGGTAATTGTTTATGAAGCTTCAAGTATTGGAGAACAAATAGTTTATACAAGGAGACAAGCAACTAATAAAAGAGTATTGTTATTGGATCTTCCCATACTTCTAAGAAAGGTTCAGGTGTAACTCCAACTCCAACTCCAACACAACCTAAGAAGGGTAAAGAGAGGACTCAAATTCAAGTTCAAAATGAATTGCATGATAACTTTGATTTCGAATTTGAAAGATTATTTAACTTTGACAAGAGTCTCTCAGAAGGGGAAGAGGAAGAGGGATATGCCCCATTGAATGATGACATTGAAGACAATTTATGTTGGAGTTAAAGAAGAATATGATTATTAGAAAGCCAAGCAATCATTTGAACCAATTTACACACAATCTAACTACCTATGTTTCCAAAAATGCCAACTCGAGCATGCATGTGAATTAAGCATTTTGAAAAAAATAGTCAATTTAATGATGCCTCAATCATTGCACTAGCTAAAAAAAAGAATCATGATATTCCCGTGTTCTATTCTCAAAATGATCAATTGAGTTTTTTTTTTTTTAAATGATGAGGTTACACGAATTTGATGATTGTATGGAAAATAATTGGTCCAAAATACATGCCTTTGTAAATAAGAAAATGAAAAATGAGGAACCAGATGAAATAGGACAAATAATCTTATTTCATATATATATATATATATATATATATATATATATATATATATATATATATATATAATCATTTATATTTTTTTATCTATTTATATTTATTTTTTTTTTTATTT
>Ga0099822_1011044_pt1 | contig 11090 bp, 9 predicted proteins | sample CowpeawhiteBW_FD_76839 | JGI IMG/M metagenome (GOLD analysis project Ga0099822, IMG submission 76839) | Root nodule microbial communities of legume samples collected from California USA - Cow pea white BW | ecosystem: Host-associated > Plants > Roots > Nodule | place: USA: California | collected... | reverse complement strand
ATATAATATATATATATATATATATATATATATATATATATATATATATATAACATTGTTGCCAATTATGACATTCTATGTAATAAATAGGAGTTGTTACTTTTCGCATTCATACATAACATAGTCCAGTCATACATAACATAGTCCAGTATTACGCTCGATGATGTACAAATAAAAAGAAAATGGAATTCATTGTGAAGTTATTGCTCCCGTACTTACAACCACACTCTCTAGAGAAAATTTTCAATGAGAGAACAACACTTTTTTACCCCAATAATTTGTATATGAAGAAGACAAATCTACAACATGAGAACAAACAAGTATATGTTAAAGAAACATGCGAAACCAGTACCCAGCATTGGAAAACAATCAGAGTGCACCCATTTCCATTGGCAAACGCTTAACCTCGTTAACCGCAGGTACTTGCTTTGTCGGTAACCCACGACGAGAAACCCCCACAGCACTAGGATCCACCACATCTTTCTCTCCTCCACAAACAGCTCCATGCCTTAGCCAAAACCCTTTTCTAACCTTCTTCTTCTCATTCTTCTTCTTCTGCGTTCTTCCATTTGTAGAGTTATTGTCAGCATCGTTGAAAGGTTTGTGATGAGAATCCTCCACAAGACTATTAAGTTGCCTTGAAATGCTTTGCACTTCGTATTCATCAAGAAGGGACAGCTTCTTTGCATGAAGATTTGGGGACCCTTCACGTGCTTCCATGGCGGTTCTCATTGCTTCTAACCTGTAACGCGAAGGCCGTGGCTCGTGGTGAGTTACTGTGGCATGAAACTCGGTTATGGTCTTGCCCTTAGAGCCCGAGTTGTGTTGGTACCATGCCCATGCAGCAGCCTTTACAAAGGACAAGTCATTGGTATTGGTATTGGTGTTGGTGCTGTTTTTGGGTGGTTTTCTTCTCTCCATGAGAAGGGTTAGGAAAGAGAAATTGGAGGCCATGAGTGTGATGTGAGAATGTGTGGGAAAATTAAGTTCCACGCAATGCAATGCAACGCAACAGGGGAAAAGTAGTAAGTAGGTTTGTTTAATGCGTTCTACAGTGTTGTGTTGTGTTGAATTTAGCACTAGGTCATGTGTGAAGAAAGGTATATGTGACTTTCTTCCACCAAGTTGGGCTGGGCCGTGCACAGAGAGTCCTCGTGCTGCTGTCAGCTATTAATGGGATCATTTAATTTGGACGCGTGTATTGGGCCCACCATTGGGCCCTACTACGAGAACGGTTTTATTTCTTGTTTCTTCTAGCTAGGAAGAATACGTGTACTTCTGACTTGTCTATTAGAGGCTGCTTCTTATTCTTTGTTCTTGTAGTTTTTAAAACCAGTCGTTTTCGTTTAAAAACGTATTTATATACACATGAGATGCCTCAAACAAAAGAAAATCACACAAAATAACATTAATATTGCTACTTGAGGTTCCAAAACTTGAAATGTACACAGAGGAAATGAAACAACAATTCTTCATCAGGTACTTGGTAGCACCAACAAACATGACCTAACATCCAAACAGTACAAAGAAAACATTAAAAAGCACAAATTATCATAGTAAACATATAAGCAACAAAGATCTGAGGAAGACACGTGTGATTGCTCTCAGACTACTTTCATGGTTTCCAAAGAATGGTTGTCTCAGCAATCATCGAAGTGACGACATAAGGGTCCATGTTAGATGCAGGCCTTCTATCCTCAAAGTATCCCTTCCCTTTCTTCTCTGTGTCCCTCCCTACCCTAATTGAAGCACCACGGTTTGCAACACCCTGCATTCCCACATCAACACCACCATCAATCACATAAACTAATAACAACTCAATGTTTTGATTTTATGACTCCTTTTAATTTAACATCAATTCAAAAAACTAAGTGACATAAGTAGAAGATTACAGTAACAAATGTTTCATTGCTTACCCATATGAAGGTGTTAATGTCAGCTGTCTCATGTTTTCCTGTCAAACGACGTTCATTGCCTTCTCCATAAGCAGCAATGTGCTCCTTGTGCCTCTTTTCCAACTTACTGATTGCGTTTTTGATTACTTCATAGCCACCATCACTTCTCATGGACTTGGTACTGCAACATTATATACATATAATCCACTTAGTCAAGTTTAAAAGTAAAGTGACACCATGTTAATTACTAACAAACAAACAAACACATTCATTACCTGAAATTCGTGTGAGCACCAGCACAATTCCAATCACCCTGGTTTTAAAGAACACGGCCAAAATGACATGATTTAATATCATTACACCAAATTCAATAAACCATATATACATAAGAAAGTATGCAGTGGTAATAACACATGAATGTTTTGATTGAATATGTAGAGAATCAAATATGGTCTCAGTTTTTTCATGAGTATGGGATACACACCTTAATCGGTTGAGGATCAAAAGAAAGCACCACCCCAGCAATCTCAGTGATCCTCTGTTAACACAGATAAAGATATTGCTGTAATATTTTCACAAAAAAAAAAATAATGAATTTGATTGTGAGGGTGACACAGTGTTCAAGTTCTAACAACCTCCAAAATGTAGCGAGCAACCCACAAGTCGTCACACGCAGAGATGCCAGCCGATGGACCAATTTGGAATTCCCACTACACATCATGAAGAATGAATTCAAATCAAAGTTAGAATGTGAAGAAAAAGAATACAAAATATAAGTCTAGAATACAATATAGATCAAGCAACATCCAGCTTTATCTAGAATTTGGCATTGGCTGAAACAATAGGGTTAAAGAATGATTAATATGAATATTTTATTTTAATTTACCTGACCAGGCATCACTTCTCCATTAATTCCAGTAATGTTAATGCCTGCATAAAGACAGGCTTTGAAATGCGAGTTCACAATGTCCCGTCCGAAAGCTTTGTTTGCACCAACACCACAATAGTAGGGTCCCTTTTGAGCAAGGGAAAAATTTCAATACACGTAGCAACAAGACAATAATGGACGGATAAGTTTAAATTGTGTCAAAATTTTAGAAACCTTTCATAGAAAAGATCATGTAAGTGGCCGGAATAATCTGACGAATGCCATACAAAAATTAAATGCTGGTGGTGATTTACATCAAACACCTAATCTTCATTTTAAAAATTGAAGAAAACGAATATCACCTGGGGTCCAGGAAAACCACCGATAGGCCATCCAAGAGGCCATTGGACATCTTTCTGCAACAAGGTGTATTCTTGCTCAATGCCATACCTAGAAGGAGATCATACATTAAGAATTATCGTAGGAAAAAGAAGAAAATGATAGTGAAAGGTCACTAGAAACTGCAAGGAAGCAACAATAAATACCAGGGTTCTTCAGCAACAACATCAGGATGGCTGAATATCTTTGCCGCATTATATCTCTTGTTGGTAGGAATGGGTTCTCCCGCAGCATTGTAAGTATCACACATAACCTGCAACCAATTGCAATTATAAGACATGAGATGTTTCCATCAAGGAAACATGTTTATCTGAAGATTTTTTTTTTTTCACACATAAAATAGCAGACAAGAAGAAACATACCAGAATGTTTTCACCCCTCCTGAATGGATCCTTGAAAATTGCTTGTGGACTGTTGTATTTGGTTAAGAGACAGAAGATTAATGAGAGTGTTCGGAAAAGAAAGAACCCTAAATATGTGATGGTCCAAATTTACCCTAAATAGAAGAATCAGAGGCTTACAATAATAGCACTTCACTATCTGCTCCAGGAGCTTGACCAGTGCTGGAACCATCATAGGTCCATTTGGGAAGCTCGGAAGGGTCATTAACCGGACCTGAAAGAGTCTTTATATCCAAGACCCGTGCCTTACTCCTCATGTCCATACCAGATCCACCAACCCTGTCATAATAAAAATCAAAAGGGGTTAAGAGTTGATTAAGCGTGTCGAAAACAATTGAAGCAAGAACATGTAGTAGTGCCAATGTGTGGTCAGTATATGCATTGGTGTGTGTAGTAAGCGAAACTTTAAATTTCAGTTGCGATTTCATCACATAATATCATAGAAAATTGACAAAAAAATGTGGTTAAGATAGGATGAACTAGCAATTTAAGTAGAGGATCATTGTTCAAACATACAAATAAAACCAAAATCAATATTATTCAAAGCAAACAAGCACAATATTATTCAGGTACATCAAGAGAATGTTTGCAGTATAGGTACATGTTACGTGAAAAAATTCAGTAAAATTGGGGTTGGTAGTGGATATTTAAGAACATGAGTTCCTTTAAATTTCAATCATAAATACTCCCAATTTAGAATGATTTCTTTTTTCTTTAAGGAGAGAAACAAGAATATCTGAAAAGAATGGGAAAGCAGAAGAAAGTTTCATCCAGATCAAGCCAACAAATGTAAAGAGATTCACTAAAGAAACATATTTTTGCTAAAGCAAAAACTAACAAAAAACAGGAGAATCTCTCAAACTCATTTTGAGTAGAGTGAGTATTTACACTAGCGAAAATAATCAAACTAGGAAAAAAACAAAAGTATTTGAAAAGAGTAGGAAAGAAGAAGAAAGTTTCAATCAAATCAACCCAACAAATGTAAAGAGGATTCACTAAAGTGACATATTTTTGCTTAACCAAAAAATAGCATAAAAATGGGGAATCTCTCAAACTCATTTTCACTTGAGCGTGTTAAGGGATTTTGTGTCCTTGTACAAATAGGTTAACTTTTTCATAACAATAGTATCAGAGCCTTGCAAGGAATCCAATGTCTCGAGTTCAAATCTTGGGGAGGAACCTACTCCAATAAAGGAGGAGTTCTGAATTCACCATACTTCTGAAGGAGGGACAATTGTTAAGGAATTTTGTATCCTTGTACGAACGGGTTAACCTTTTTGTAACAGAATAGCAGAAAACAAAAGAATCTCTCAAACTCATTTTCACTTAAGTAAAAACAATCAATCAAGGAAATAAACAAGAACATTTGTAAAAGAATAGGAAAGCAAAAGAAAGGTTAAATCAGATCAACACAACAAAGGTAGGAAGATTCACTAAGTGACATATTTTTGCTTAAGAAAAAATAGGAGGAAACAGGGGAGTCTCTCCAACTCATTTTTATTTGAGCATGTATTTTCACTTAAAAGAAAATACCTTTATTCCACTTGAAACATAGGATTAGACTGAACGAATAATTTCATTTGCTTGAGTAAAATTTTATAAAAATATAAAAGTTCTTGAGTGTCGATTGTTGTAATATTATTTTTTCACAATTTTGTTCCCTCTCTCTCGACTTTAACATTTTTTTTGAGTAATTTTGAGAGATGAAAGGAGGAGAAGAAGGAATCCCGGATCAATTAGAAAGAAAATTCAAGACTTATTCTTTTTCTCCTAAGGAAAACCATCATTATCACAGTTGACATATCTTTCTTGTATTGAAATTGTATGTAACATTTTTAAATATTTAAATAATTTGATCACCAGGCTCCTGAAGGAGGGACAATTGTTAAGGAATTTTGTGTCATTGTACAAACGGGTTAACCTTTTTGTAACAGAATAGCAGGAAACAGAGGAATCTCTCAAACTCATTTTCGCTTAAGTGAAAACAATCAATCAAGGAAAGAAACAAGAACATTTGAAAAGAATAGGAAAGCAAAAGAAAGGTTAAATTAGATCAACACAACAAATGTAGGAGGATTCACTAAGTGACATATTTTTGCTCAAGAAAAAATAGGAGGAAACAGGGGAGTCTCTCCAACTCATTTTTATTTGAGCATGTATTTTCACTTAAAAGAAAATACCTTTCTTCCACTTGAAACATAGGATTAGACTGAGCGAATAATTTCATTTGCTTGAGCAAAATTTTATAAAAATATAAAAGTTCTTGAGTGTCAATTGTTGTAATACTATTTTTTCACAAATTTTGTTTCCTCTCTCTCGACTCGAACATTTTTTTTGAGTAATTTTGGGAGATGAAAGGAGGAGAAGAAGGAAGTCCAGATCAATTAGAAAGAAAATTCAAGACTTATTCTCTTTCTCCTAAATCATTAGTGTAAAAGGAAAACCATCATTATCACAGTTGACATATCTTTCTTGCATTGAAATTGTATATAACATTTTTAAATATTTAAATAATTTGATGACTCGATTTTTTAACTAATATAAATTGATGTTGAAAAACATATCTTAAACCTGAGATTAAATCAAATCATCTGATATGTTTGAATGTCAAAAATAAATTTAAATATATTAGTTAAATCAAGTTTCGAAAGAAATTTTTTTATGATAATGAGATGAAAAATAAGATGTTATGATTAAATTTTTAAATATTCTAGTTCCAAAAATTAAATCAAAAGAACTCTTGAACTTCGAATAATATTGAAATTAAATATATATTTAATTAGAAAAGTACATTGAAAATGAATATGATAAATTTAATATGCAATACTTCTTTCAATCTAACAATTTTATTTATGAAGTTTAAAATTATTTTTATGAATATAAATCTTGAATAGATTTTGTTAAACACTCTTTTATGGAAATCTTTAGTGTAAGTTAGTCAGAGATATAACTAATGTGAATGCATAAATCCCTATGAATACTACACTAGAGTAGTAGTGTAGTAGTTACTAGAGTAGTTGTTAAACGCATGCAGGGAAAAGAAAACAAAATATTATCAGTACATCCATGCACACATAAGAACACATAGAGACATGCTATATTGCAACTCTTGTTTACACGTGCATGGGATGTGAATATGTGGTGAGAAATGAGATGAGACACTGACCATATATATTCCGCAATCACCTTCTCAGTAGCGTTGGAGAGGTTAAGGTTCATCAGATCGGAGAGCAACGACATCTTCTTCGAATCAAAAATTTCAGCATACAATCAGAGTTTCTCTTTCTATTCCCTTGTACCACTGTTTGGATACAAGGTTAGTGGACTTTATAGTGTGATCTCTGAAATGCTAAAACAATTTATAAATGTTATCACCAGATTGAAAAGAAAATCAACATACACTGGGGGGGACAACTTTCTGCAATAGGAATCATGCATGTTTCAAAAACCTACACTGTATATATAGGTTTTCTTCAAATTATATATAATACGTTTTTGTAACAAGATACACTGACATAACCTACACCTGAAATTGTCGCATTCTTCCATATCATTAATCACCTTGAGATCTATAACTTCATCACAGGTTTTGTTAGAAAACTCACCTTCACTGTTCCACTTTGATTTTTTTTCAGTGAATGAATAAATTAAAGAAGAGTACTTATGTCTTAAATTTTGTACAAATAGATCAATAACCTATACAAAAGAATGCACATCGAAATCTTTCAAAACATGACAGTCAATAACTAGAGATCCATCAAAGATTAAAAAGACCCTAAAGAAGATGCACATGAGACTAAAGCAGTAGCCATAAACTTGTTCTGTTGTTCCAAAATACACAACCAAAAACAGAGAGAGAAAGACCCTACACATGAATAAGTATAGGTAAAGTGTATAGAATGACGCATTCAAAGGTCACCAATACCATGGAACCCAACCAGGAGCCAAACATAACCTGAAGCAATAAGACATAATCAATATAGCCTGGACAGATTTTCATACCGAATTGAAGAGCTCAAAATCCTCATCTAAATGGAGAAAAAGTTGAGAAAAACAGTCATGAGAGAAATGCAAAGTTGTTTTTATCCCAAATATGTTCAGGTTCCACTTAATAAATATAAGTCCCTATTAAAAAGGTCTTGCATCTTTCTCACTTGTCAAACTAAGAACACACAATAATTATCATATCATAAGGATTTTAAGCATGAGAGAGGTGAAAAAACCTAATCACTATATGAAAAATTTACTGATAGAATTTTGTATTTCATCCAAACCCAAACTGTTACTTGTGTTAAGCCAAATATTTCGTCAAGATCAACCTTCTTTTGTTTGAAGATTGACATTCTTATTCCTATGTTTCCAGATTTCCTCCACTATTACTTTGATTTATTATAGTGTTGTTATTGTATTACTAATGTTAAGATTAACATTCTTATTTAATTACCATCTTCGCTCCTTCTTATAGCTTCCAAGTTAGGGACCTAGTAGTATACATAAATGTTATACAAAAATATTACTTAACAAACTTAAGAAAATGCACCCACTTTTACAACCAACTTTAATGCTATAATAATATATATTACAATTTATATTAAAAAATATATATAATTAAAATATTGTTATTTTGACTTATTAAAGGACTGTTTTATGCTTAATGGATGTTAATAAACTTTTGAAAATATTAAACCAAAAAGTCATTATTAAATACAAAAAGTGCATAAGAACAATTCAAAAGTCATATTTTAAATTAAAAAAAAAATCAGATCATGGACAAGAATTGCACAATAGGAGATGTCAGATAATTAATAAGAGTATTTTTGTCTTGAGATGTCATATAGTAAGGGTATTTTTGTCTTGAGCTGTCATATACTAGGGGTATTTTTGTCTTCTAGAACCAGTGGAGATGTAGGAGAAATCATGGGGTGCAGAAAGATATATCTCCACAAACCATAGGTCCAGTGCTCAGACTATTGAAGTCCAACACATGCCTAATTGTTGCTTTAGTTTTTTCACAAAACCAACAAAAACATCACACAAAAAATAAAAAAGTGATCCAAGAATTATTCGGTGTAAATTACAAGCTTCTAATCCCTGCACGCACTTATGAGAAGCAACTATGAACAGGAGCAAGCCTTTCAAACAAAAAATTACGATAATTCTCAGAAGAACCTATTAAAAAAACGAAACTAATTTCTACTTGTAAGAATTCCAATTTTTTGAATCTATGCTAAAATCATGGTCATTTTCTTTCTTATGAGAAAAACTGGAAATGAGTGGAACTAAAAAGAAAGATAGAAATATAGGCAATTACCACAAGGATGTTTTCTTTGACCCAAGTTTCAAAAACTGGAAATGAAAACTTTTGTTGGTTTTGCAGCAGTAGAGAAAGTTGAAGTTTTGGAGAAAGATTTGAGAGAAAGAGTATGGTTTGACAGAGAGAGAGAGAGAGTGGGAATAAATAATGTAAAAATGGAGAAACAAAAATGCAAACAATGCCGCTTCTATCTCTTCTCCTTTGAGATGCACGTGTCATCTCCCTTGACACCTGCACTGGACAACATAGTCCTTAATCCTATGGCTAAAAATTCCTCATGCTAGTGAGCAATGTTGATGCTATTCATAAAATAACATTGTAATATTAATATGTTTAAAAAAAAAAGTTTCATAGTTCAGATTAACTTTCAGGTCAGTTACAAACACCTATACTTCTAATCTATGAAACATCCTGGGAACACTAAAAGAAACATGGAAACATTGGATACATGGTACAACAAGAAAAATCTCGGAAATTAAAAAAAGAATTCAAAAAACATTCAAAAGAAAAAAGGAAAAAACGTGGCAAAGCTAATTTGCATAACGGGGGCACAGCATGGCTGTCTATAACATTGACGTGTGGCTCAAAAAATTTCGAAGAAACTTTTCTCTCTTATGTTTTACACTCTTTTTCAAAATGCATAAAGGTCTCCTCTTCTTACCTTCTACAAATTTCTGCTCTATAATAGCTATCAATGGAGCTTTTCCTTTGTCAAATCCTCAATTAAATGCATTCTTTTACTTTAGTTCTACTTGATTTTAAGTTAGTTCCCAAAACAAACTTTATGTACGTTCCTTTTTCTATCATCAATGGTTTTAGGTTTGACACCGACTATTTAGTTGGTAAATTTTATGTATTATACTTTAACATTTTGATTTGTACATATCTCTCATTTTACTTTAACATTTTAATGGATTTATCTTTATATGTTTTATGCAGATATCATTAAAATATTTATTAAATTTGGAACTAAAAGAGAGTTTGAAAAATGTCATAAGAAGACCAAGATGAATGTCATTTCTCAATAAATGCTTATGGGTAACAATATTTTTTGTTTTAGATTTTAAGTTAGTATATGTTATTTCAAAAAATTTATGCAATACTATTTTTGTACATTAGTTTTCGAATGAAATGGACTTTATTTGGAAACTATGTTGATGAATTGAATGCATAATGTTGTTATTGTTGTACACTTTCACAAAGTCAAAGTCTTTCAAGGTATGTGACTTTGTTCATAAATTTTTTAATATTTTATTATATATTGACACATATATTAAATAATGTTTGTTTCGATAAATGTATCAATTGTACCAAGATAATTATAAATGTGATGGTAAAGAGAAAATAAAGCTTACAATGTTTAATAGAAGTTTTATAACTCACAAGATATTGGTGACATAATACAAAGTCTCTCTCACAACATCTCACCCAATTGTCTGAATCTTCTAATACCAACATTGAAGACGAATTTCTTCTACCATTAATATGAACTTTATTTGTCTTTTGCAATATGAAAAAAATCTCATTCAAATCTTCATGTCTCTTGCATTAATCACAAGTCCAATTTTGTTGAAAATTTATTCATACATTTAAGTCTCGCTAAAAACAAGAAAGGTGACTATTCTACAAAAATGAGAAAGTTTACTATTCTACAAAAATGAAAACTCATAAATTCACATAGTTTTATGATTTTGAGGATAAATTGTTAAAAATTTAAATGTGAATTTAAATTTTACCTTTAGTAAAAATAAAAAAGTTAAATATATATATATATTTATTATTTAAAAATTTTGGATTGGAAATAATGTGAATTCCTTATATGAAATATTTCTTTAATATTAAGTCTGTAATTAATGATTCTCTCTCGAAATATGATCAAATCTGAATATCATATGCTTAGCCCCTTTCATTTTCAAATACTCTTAAACACACTTTTGTCACTGTTATAACTTGTAGCCGGATATTTTGTAAGCATCATGCATTGAAAATGTATCATATTAATATCTCTCCAAACAAACACATCCTCTTAAGTGAGATCCATTACTAGTTTTTTTAAGAGTTGTAACAAAATTATATTATTCTTTTGGCTTTTAGATATTATATTGTCTTGTAATTATAAGATTTTTTTATTAATTAATATCTAATTATATATATATATATATATATATATATATATATATATATATATATTTTTTTTTTATATATTATAAATT
>Ga0099822_1011043_pt1 | contig 11090 bp, 4 predicted proteins | sample CowpeawhiteBW_FD_76839 | JGI IMG/M metagenome (GOLD analysis project Ga0099822, IMG submission 76839) | Root nodule microbial communities of legume samples collected from California USA - Cow pea white BW | ecosystem: Host-associated > Plants > Roots > Nodule | place: USA: California | collected... | reverse complement strand
TATATTATATAATTTAAAAAATAAATATTTTATTATTTTTATTAAAATATAAAAAATATATATAAATATATATATATATATATATATATATATATTTTTTTTTTTTTTTTGAGGTTCTCCTTAGATATGCCTTTTCCATAATAATATAATTTATCTAGAGATTAATTGAAAATTACGATGATTAAATTTAAATGTGCATTCTAGAAAACAACTAATTACAATATACTTAAACTATCTATTTATGTTTTCTAAATTTTAAATACCAATTTAATAAACTGTCTTTTATTTATTTTTTATTTGTATTCATATGTAAATTTAGAGTACAATATTTTTCATGCATTCAGTAAAGCAATAGTATTTCTTAATCTTGATTTTAATATTTGTTGAAAAGATAAAGAATAGTGAAATTAGATTTAAATGATAAACGAGATTGTGATAACCCGCTGGGGGAAGAAAATGGGTAGAGGAGAAGGAGCTGAAGCTGCTTCTTTATCCTAAACTTGAGTTTCCCGCAGAGCTGAGAGAGTGAGTGCTGAATAGTAGAATACGATGTTAGTTGGATAATTGGGTGAGGTGAGTGATGAATTCAACTTCAACCATGGCTTTGTCTTCTTTACTACCCAAAACGGCACCGCATCTTCTTTCCCTCACAAACCCCTTCTCTTCCTCTCCCTCTACTCTCATCTTACCTTTCCGCTTCCACTTTTTGTCTCATCTACCTCCTCTCTCTCCCCTCAAAGCTGCTTCCTCCGGCGGCGATAGTTTGCGCAGCAAGCCCCTCACGTCGCAGGGAAGGGGGATTTTGGAGGAACACGGCAACCACGCCTTTGAGGAAGACGACGACGACAAATGGATTGACTGGGAGGACCAGATTTTGGAGGACACCGTTCCTCTCGTTGGCTTCGTCAGGATGATTCTTCATTCTGGACAGTATGTTTCTATCATCAAATCATTTCCCTTGCTTTACTTTACTTTACTTTGCACCTATATGTATTATGCAATTGCAGTTGAAACTACTAATATATCAGTTAGTCTAACTCGAATCCAATGCAGATCATATACTAACAGTCTAAGTCTACCGTTTGAGTGTTTTAACCTTTCCATATCACAATAAACAGTTCAATCATCATCACCGAGTTCTTAATTCCTTGTCACCTCTTGTATTTAAATCTGGGTGTTCAGATTTCTTAAATAGCTACTATTGCGGTGCTATTGCTTTGGGAGTTTCCCTGGATTCGCAACTGTATTCCTTCTGCTATTGTGGCTGCTACGAGTGCCATGGTTGTGGCATGCATCCTCTTGTTATCTCTGGCCTATTGAACTCCTTTGAGTTAATATTGATACCATGATAGTGCTGAATAAAATGCACAAAAAGAAATTTCTCATTGCTGTAAGACGATTACAATCGGCAGTGCGTACAGAGAATAAAACAAGTGGTTTATATATCAAGAGTAACATAATACAGCTGGAAAAAGCTGTTGTAACAAACTAACAGAATAAAAAATAAATGTAAAATGGAAGAAGATATCTATGATATCTCTATCAAATATTATGCCAATTCTTTTTCATTTTATATTTATTTGCCTACAGCTTAATTTTTTATGTATATATAATTGATATGTATAGTATATTTAACCTATTATATGACTTTCACTATTTGCTCACAATGGTATCCACCACTGGATATAACAGTTTATTGACTTTCCACCGTTTTCTGCTATCCGCAACTGATGATACTGGCTGTTTGAACCGATGAATCCCATCACTGCATGGCTCTAGGGTTATGTCCATAACAATATAACTGGAAACAAGAAAAGCAAGGAGGGAGTTCTTTTATATGGGTGCTGGAAATGCCCTCTTTGTTGGTAACTGACATTGTCTTGTGTGTCAGGCCTAAATATTAAGATTGACATTTTAGTGCTCTGCCATTTTCAATGTTGTCTGGGTTTCAAACACAGAACCTTGGCTATATGAAAAGGGCCAGGGAATTGGTAATCCTTTTAATCCAAAAGTTCCAAACCAAATTTGGTCTTTTTGGGGATTTCAATTTCCAGAAACGAAATCTATAGCTGTAATAGCTGTGAAATTGATAAAGACGACTTGGATATAGAAGATGATGATTAATGAAACCTATCTAGGAAACTTGTATTTGGCTTTTTGTTGGTATTTACTTGCATGTTTAGACACATATGGCTTTTTATTGTTTTTTTATGAATTTATGAATTTTGAGTAATTTCTATAATATTTTATAATTTATGTATACTATATAAAATTTCGGACTTGTGCTTATCCCACTATTTGTTATCCTCTATAGAGTTTCTGGGGCCAGTTGCTATGCGCTGCTATTTGGGATTTAAAATACTGATGGATCTACATACATGTTTTGTTTTCATTTATCTTGGAAATCCTGGTGATAGCTTGTTACAAATTGTTGCCTCAGATATACATGTCCTGGTCTCATATCTCTCGGAATTCTGATAATACCTTGTTGCAAATTCTTGTCATAGATATGAAAGTGGAGATAGACTAAGTGAAGAGCATGAGAAAACCATTATTGAGAAGCTGCTTCCCTTTCATCCAGAATTTGAGCAAAAGATCGGATGTGGAGTTGATTATATCACGGTATCTCTCTATCACATACAATTTTCTCCTTCTTACTCACAACTCGCACACACACAATATATGCACTAATTTTGTTGACAAAAGGCCTTCCCTATATTATTTTTTATTTTTTTTTTCCAGTTGGGTCCAACAATTATGAATTTTATAGGTTTAGCAGTCTCTTAGAGTATATATATGGCCGTGACATCAGGTGTTCGTCCATTAAAAAAATTTGAAATGGCTCTGGTTTATGGTGGGTGATAAAACCATCTTAACTGTGGTTACCCGGTTGATGTGAGACTGTGGGGTGCTTTCATTGCTTTTGCAGCCTCCATCACCATCATTGTGTTGGATGTGAGACGGTGTGGTTAGTCCTGTACTGTGTCTTCTAGTAATGCAGCCTTGCCTTAGTAGCGATTATAAGTTTTGGATAATTTTCAACTTATTAGGTGGATTTGGAATTGAGTTTGGTCCTGAGCTCAAATTCCAGTAGTGGGGTCCCACTAATAATAGGATCTGTCTCTAACGAATTGCAGGGTGCAATAGTGCAAATTGCTTTATTGATGGGAAATTGAAGTAATTGGCTTTTGTTAATTCATGGAGTGCTATCTGATTGATTTTGTTTTATGAAAATTTATGCCACTGATTTGTTCATCATTGGTGATCCACTCTACATTTCACTCGGGAAAATGGTCCCTTGCAATTAGAGAATGTAACGAGCATAAGTCCTTGGGAGAACCACACCCCAAAAGCTAGCTATTGGAGTGGGAGAGCCCAAGTCCTTATAAGACCTCCCCTTTGAGGTGACCTCCTCGATGTGGGACTCGTTACATTACCACCCCCTTCGAAAGCCGACGTCCCGGCGGCTCTCACCACCACGACGGGCCTCACCACCACGACGGGCATCACCACCACTCCTTGGTGGGTCTAGCCCCGGCGGGTCTACAACCACCGGTTGGCCGGCTCTCAACGAGAGCACCATTTGTAACGAGCATAAGTCCTTGGGAGAACCACACCCCAAAAGCTAGCTATTGGAGTGGGAGAGCCCAAGTCCTTATAAGGCCTCCCCTTTGAGGTGACCTCCCCGATGTGGGACTCGTTACAGAGAACTCCATCCTTAATATTGTTAATCTATTTGCCTAGTTGGATAGTTTTTACACCACCTGATTTGTTAATAACTGAACTTAAGTATCTTTTCTGTCTCAGGCTCTGCTACAGATAAGTTTTTTCAGGATTTCATACTAAACTTGTATTGATTTTTCTCTTTCTAGTAGGCCAGTAAATTTAGTGCTCCAATTCGTCTGCTTTGCTCAATTTTTGTCTCATTCCACGGTAGTTATGAATTCACATAATACATGTACGTAGAAATGTTTAGCCCTGTAAAAGCCTTTTGCTGCTAGCCATGTGAGGTGTGTAAAAACATCAATTATACCGAAATAAGCCATATTTAAAAAAATCCAAATAATGTAAATAGGGCTTTAAACCAAGATTTCTACTTTTTAGCAAATAATTCAGTTAACTGGTTTTAAAATGATTTTGACTTACAGTAGGCTTTTAAAACTGGTTGTTGCTAATATTTTAGCCAAAGCTGGTGCTAGACAAGTTTTAAAACTAAGTTTGGTTAAAAGCTGAAGTGGGATCAAAACCAGATGAAAATTAGTTTAGAACTGGTTCGACCAAAACCAAACCAGTTTTAAAATCCGATTCTTATAATTGGTTGGATTTGAACTGGTTACATTATAAGCCCTCCCGGCTAGCCAAATCTGGCCTTCGACCTTGGTGTTACCTTGGTGTTGAAAAGTATGCAAATGAAAGGATTCCATTTGTCCCTTGCCTGGCTACAGGTGCATGGTGCATTGACTGGCTTCTTATCTCTAAAAAACTCGTAAAAATCAATAAAATATGTATTCAATGCCTTCATTGTCTCTCGAATTGAATTACAACAAATCTGTTTTTCTTGGGGTTAACTAATTACACTTGGTTTGTGATTTTTACGTGTTGCTGAAAGTTTATTGTTCGCTTTAAAAATGTCAGATTGGATATCATCCTGATTTTGAACGCTCAAGGTGTTTGTTCATTGTTCGACAAGATGGTCAGGTGGTTGATTTTTCATATTGGAAATGTATAAAGGGCTTGATCAGAAAGAACTATCCCTTATATGCAGACACTTTCATTCTCAGACATTTCAGGAAGAAAAGTCGTAATTTGTGAAGTTAAAACTGTATTATGCTGGTTGGACCATTTTATATTAGCGTTCGCATCCTTTTTAATTTTTTTTTTTCGTGTTCTCTTATTGATAGCATGATATTTTAAAGGTATGGAAAAAATGGTGCACATTTTTTGTGGAGTTCAGAAGGGTGTTTGATATTTAGCGACTCACTGCAAATGATTGCCATTTTATTGACAATATTCGTAGTGATATAAAAATATGGGAATGTAGATGATGTATATATACCTTGATGATATTGTACCGTTCAGTGCATATATTTTTTCCTTTTGTAGAATTGAAGTTCATTTTATACCGTTTTACACCCTGTTTGCTTAGAGTGAAATAATTGGAGATGATGGAAGAAAGGTAAAAAGTAAACCTTCTATTGTCTGTTTAGAAGTGAAATTAGGAATGAAGTCTGTGGGACTGGACGAGGGGAATTGTAATTTCCTTATTCGGCCCAGTCTTCATTTCCTTTTAGTCTTGAACCTATGTATATATTACCTTTCATTTAGTCTGGATTAGAATTTTTAAAATGTAGAAAATATATTTTAGAAAGTTCAATTCAAAATTAATGGATACAAGAAAATTGTGGGATAAGGGGGATCAATTTATTTTTTCATGCTGATGAAGTGTGGCATGAGTTGTTGATGGGCTTTTGGCTATTAATTCTGTGGGCATTTCTTCTGGCACCGACATTTTTTCTTCCTGCACCCCATAAATTTCAAAATCCCACCTTTACCCTTCAATCAAAGTAAAAAAGATTAAATATATTTTTTGTCCCTCAAGTTTCAGCGAAATTTGGAATTAGTCCCTAATCAACACTTTTAACCAATTTAGTCCTTCATCTTTCAAAATACATGAATTTAGTTCTTTTAACCAAATTTTGTTAAGTTTATCTGACGTTTCAAGCGCATTTCATGATAGTATTTAAATTATTTACACTGATTGACACATTTTTGTTTCAATATTAAATTAAATACTATCATGAAATGTGCTTGAAACGTCAGATAAACTTAACAAAATTTGGTTAAAAGAACTAAATTCACGCATTTTGAAAGATGAATGACTAAATTGGTATAAAATTTTGATGAGAGACTAATTCCAAAATTCACTGAAACTTGAAGGACCAAAAACATATTTAACTCAAATAAAAATGGGTGACCTGTTTCGATTAGAGCCTAGTCTGCAAGGACTTCAGATTTTAACCCACCATTTAAATGTGTTTATAAGGTTTTCTTTTAAGAGTTTGTAGATTAACTCATTAAGTATTTTTAATTAATTATTTTATTAAAAATATTTGATTTATTGAGTATTTAAAATATTTGTTATCTCATCTTTAATTTACTGATTAACTTATATTTTTTTAATCTTTTGGATTTGTCAACTCGTTTTCTCTTTAAAAAGGAATGAGAGGAGATTGAGAATATTCAATTGAACAAAATTTTTAACAAATTTTAATAGAAATCTATATTAAAATACTTCAAAAATTTTAATATTTTTTAACAAAAATCTAAATTTACAAAACCTAATATAAAAAAAAGTGAATATCAAATCCTTCAAATTATCATTGCTAGAAATGGGATGAGACCATATGTTATTTATATTATTCATAATAATATAACAATTTAACCTTTTGTTTTCCAACTCACAAACCACCAATTTTCGTAATATATTTATTTCACAAGTTCATTCACTTGTTGACTTACAGGAATCACAGTGGTCCACGCACCTAACTTTTACTTTCAGAGCATCCGTGAAGTCTCCACCACCTTATTATCCTCATCAAAATTTCATGATACTTTTCACACAAAATTTATTAGCAATTAAAGAACCAATTTTTTAAAATTTTACTTCAGCTCCATCCCCACAATCCGAGTTCTTCAAGGGTGCATACGACAAGTGCCACGTGTGCCCTTAATACTTTTAGTTTTATTATAAGAGGACAAAGTTGGGCTATCAAAAAATTATGCAACTTATTTTGTTTCATCCTTCCATCAAACTAAATGCCTACGAAGAAAATATTTTTTCTTCATTTTCGAATGATATTTCATAGTTTTCTCTACTTCAATTGTTCTCAATAATTCTATAAATGTTCATTCATATGTTGGTGTAAAAGGTGGTGGTATTTGTGGAGAATAATGTTTAGCTGGAACCATAACAAATAACAACTAAAAATTGTATGAATTTTGCGTACTCATTTGAAGCTATTATGGATATACTTATAAGCAAAATGACAAAGAATTTGATTGTCCTTTTTCATGAGTTTATCACAATCTTTAAGAGAGGTAATCCTAAAATGTTTATAATATCTCTTCATATATGAGGTTCACATCTTCTCAAACTTTATTTTTTTGTTGATAACAAATATTAAACTATTGATAATGTTGGTTGGTTATCTTTAAGAATAAGTTAAACTTTGGACTTTGTTCAAAGAAAAATCAATTAACTTACTAAAATTTTAGTGTATTCTTAAATTTTATTTTACTTTTTGTTAGAGATTCCACACTGACTAGAGATAAGAAAAATTTACAATATTATATATGTGTGCATAACTCATCTTATAAACCGATTTTAAGTCAATTTTGTGATATTGAATTAGACTTAAAATTTACTTCGTAACATAATATCGTAGTTATGAGTTAGAGTCTATTAGACTATTATTAAATAACCTTACAATTTGATTTTGTATGATTGGATTAGGTTTATAGTTAATCTCTTAACACTTTTAAAAAGTGACACATCATAAATATTTTATCGAATAAAGTTAATATTTACAAATATAATTAGCTCAAAAACTTTGTTAAATAACTATGATACATAAGAAATTAAATGCGTGATGCTTCATAGACTTACCACCTAATATATATGGTTATATATTTAAAAATAAGCATATAATACATATTAAAAAAAAGTATGTCACCTTATATTGATTGAATTCAAGTTTACAATATATTTATTAAAAAGACTTTTTGGAGATAGTAACTTTGACCTAGTGAACATTAAACCCATGTTTTTTTTGAAAAAAAAAAAAGAAAAAAAAAACTCTCATAATCTCACCAGTCATGTGCTTAACATTTTTGTGCGTCCTTGACTTTGTGTTTACTTTTTTTTTAATATCTTTCGTGGTTCGAGATAAACTATGCAACAGACCTATAATTTGTAAAACTTCAGTGTCCACTTTCCATTGGTTCCCAGCTTTTAACACCCACTCACCATTTATGCAATTAAATACCAAAGGTGACTTACACAATATGTTCACAGAAGACAAACAGCGAAGACCAAACTCATCACTAATTACTTCCTAAAAGAAAAAAATATTTACAAATATATTAAATTTGTTAATAACTAACTCTTTTTAGATAATAAGAATTTATATCTGCTCAGTCCTTTTAACCAATTAACTAAACAAAAAAAATATATAATAAAGGAGCATGGTCTAAAAATCTTGGGTTAAAAAGTAACATGCAGAGAGATGCAGAGTATTGAGATTCTTTGTTGGGTGTGCATGTGGCGTGCACTTATGGGTTGTGGTAGCGAGAAGTGTTGGTTGGACACGTGTTTGTGTTCCCATTTTTGTTGGTCCCAACATAATATTAGAATGTAATTGAGAATTGAGAATGGAGTATGTTTCACACTCTTTCTTTCTCTCTTCTCTTTGCAACACCTGTACTCTTCATGTCACTGTCTTTCTTTCCGTTGCTTCAAAAACTGCTGAGCTGTTCTAACAACTTTCGACCTTTCCAGACTTCCTTCATAATATATACTCTTATTCCCTTTCTCAACCAACAAAATAATATCATTTTTTTTTCTCTCTTATTATATCTTCTGTCTCGCTTTGCTACAAGAACTGCATCGAACCTAAAAACACTCTTCTTATTATTATTGTCTAAACAAAAATAAAATCATAGGTTGTTACAGTTGAATTTTGAGAATTTTTTTTTTTGTTACAGTTGAGAGTTTTTGTCTCACTTTATTGGCGCAAATGAATAAATAATTCAATAGTGGTGGGCTTGGATCTTAACATGTCTCGGTCTCACACTCACTTCAAATTCACGGCCGAGATTTATGGATTTTATTGGACACGTTACCCAATATACTGTCATTCTGATTTCATTTCCTTTTGAAAACAAATGGAATAAATGCAACTAATCTCGGTGTTTTTGGTATATTCACAATTTCATTTTGAAACGGAGTGATGGGAATTGATTCATCGGGCATTAGGATCATAAAAAAAAATTGTATAAAATTTGTTACGGATATTAAGTAAGTATTATTGATGGATTTCATGGATAATAGATAGGGGTATTTAATTATTTGTTTGCTGATAAATATCCCTTATTTATATTACTGAATTTTATTTGAGTTTTTTTTTAAAAAATTAAGTGATTTAAATAAAATTATTAGCGAAAGAAATATTAATTATGAAAGACTTGTTTAAATTCACTAAGGTGTTTCATTGTAACATGCTATTAACACTATTCTCTATTAGAGAATATGTAAGGTTGACGGGTAATTATTGTATAAAGTATACGAAGAATGATATGCATCATTTTCTCATTCTAAAATCTTTTGATATAACCACTAAATTAGAATAAAACTACTTTTTCTATGAAACTCCTTTCATAGTTTCCAAATATCACTAATAATGAAGCTTGTAAAAGTCTTGGTTTTGCAGCTTGTGTTGACTCTTTTATATATAGTATGGATGAATATATTGATAAATTATAAGCTCTTGTGGGATGCATAATTATTTATATGATGAAATTATGGGAGTTATTTTCACTATTAAGCACTCTAAAGAGACTAACTTTAGATGTATTTGGTTGAAAAGTGATTGTGTATGGTTGTGCAAAGTTTTTATCTATTTCTCAAATTATTCTCAATTTATTGGAGAGGGACGGAGAAAATGCTTTAAAATATTTAAAAGTATGTAGTTTAAGTATTCTCATATGTTTAAGAAAATCACTGTTTTGATAAGTTGACTTCTTTAATATTAGAAAGTAAAATTGATTATAAATAGTATGATATTATGTCATGTATAAAGTTCCTATCTTTAGAATTTGTTAGTCTTTTTAAGGAAGCTTGCCATGTATTTTTTGTGCATAAATTTTGTTTGATCATCTATGTTTTTTGTTGTTTTTTTAATAATATCTTTGATGTGTGACAAAATATTTGTGTATTTTAAAATGTCAGTCTAATTTATATGTCATTGTACATTATATTGATAAACATGCCAAATGTAACTCACAAGAGAAAACAATAATGAATGTATGATGTAATAGGGTGTTAATTTGGATAATGTTCTAACGTTTTTGGTTTAACCATGAGTTATGTTCGTTGTTTGTTTTGTTATGGTTTTTGTTTTGCATGTGCATGTAGTGTTAGTTTGGATGAGTGGAAATTGTGATATAACAAGAGAAACCCCAATTGCTAATGCTTTTCTTCACGCGGAGTTGACAATGGTGTTTGCTTGTCCTTTTGCAATCCAAAGGAAAACGCAAACTCCACTATCACTATGCATACCTATCCACTTAATTCCTAAATCTACACTTTTGCCAAGGACAACGTATCTATACATTTTCGCCGCCTATTTAAGATTACAACAAATTAACATTATTTATTTCTTTACTATTTTTTAAAATTAAGTCATGATTAAAGTTCACTTTTTAATATAATTTAAAGTCGTCAAAAGTTTATCATAATAAACTTTGTTATATCTATTATTTATGTCATTTACTGTTAGATTATTATTGATTTGTAATCTCACATTAGAGATGTATATGCATAAAGAAAAAGTTTATGTTGAAGATTCAACATAAACTAGACATGAAGTATAAATCTTATGATATACTACTGTTGTAAAATTAAATTAGATTTAAAATTTGTTGGAAATCCAAGTATGAAAATCGCACATTGAGTATGAAAATTTGTTGGGAATTTAAGTCCCACATTGAGTAAAAATAAGAAAATCAAACACTACATAAGTATGAAAACTCATAAATTCATCGTCTTAATGTTTTTGATTAAGAGTAGTGTCAATCCCTTATATATAAATTAGATTCATGTCTTATTAGTATTGTATCTCCTTAATTATCCTCTCTCACAAAGACTCAATAGTATTTATATATAAAAATATATATATTTCTGCATCTGAAATTTAATTCTTTTGACAATAATATATCATATTTCTTATTGAAATTGTTTTCCTTATATATATATATATATATATATATATATATATATATATATATATATATATATATATATATATATATAT
>Ga0099822_1011042_pt1 | contig 11092 bp, 11 predicted proteins | sample CowpeawhiteBW_FD_76839 | JGI IMG/M metagenome (GOLD analysis project Ga0099822, IMG submission 76839) | Root nodule microbial communities of legume samples collected from California USA - Cow pea white BW | ecosystem: Host-associated > Plants > Roots > Nodule | place: USA: California | collected... | reverse complement strand
ATATGGTGAAGTTGTTTAAGAAAGCTTTTTGAAAATTCCCACTGGACATTAAGATAGCATGCTATCTAGATGTGAAGGTTCATTTCTCAAGCTCATGAAAGGAAGAAAAGAGTTGGATTCAAGTTAACACACACACGGATTCAACAACACTTAAAGAACAAAATGAAAGAAGAAACATTAAAAATGGAAAGCATAGAAGATGAGCAATAGGTGAAGCACACCACTCATAGGGGGGGATCCAAGCCAACCAAACCCTAGAGATGAGTGATGGTGCCGCCACTTGCAAGCAAGATAAGGCAAAGGTGAGTTCACTTCTAGGAAGGAGAGCTCACGGAATTTGGTGGTTGAAAACACAAAGTTTATAACAAAATGATCAACCCTTTTACAAGACAAGGAGCACCCTTTAAATAGGAGTTCATAAGGGTCCTTTAGCAAATGCAAAAACATGAGAAAGGATTAACTAGCAAACCCTAAACCTAAAGTGAGAGTCATTCCCGGCCAAGTGAAGGGAGATGATTGGTGGATGCATTCCCATGAGGATTATAGGCCAAAAGAGGAAGGAGACCAAGTAGCCTTTAATGGAATAAACCAAAAAGGCAAAAGGAGACAAGGTATATGTCTACTTTTGCTTTTACTTTATGCTTTTTTACTTTCCTCTCTCTTCCACTTCATCCATGTGCTCCAATCACCATGTGCCACCTAGCCATGCTCTACTTTCTCTTAATTACCTACAAAACAAGACAAACAAGGATTAGCATATTGGTTTAAGTTAATCTAATCTTGGTCAAAAGGTTAACTTTGGGTCAAAGTCAACAAGTCAACCAAAATAAGTCAACTAGAAACCAATTTAGGGAATTCAAACTAAAGTAATGCGAAACAAAGATAAAGATGATGAAATAGAAGACTCCCCTCTAGATATGCTTCTAGTGACCCTTCTTAAGGGAACTTTTAAGGAGGTGGTCATGCCTTCATCATCCCTACTCCTCTGTCCTCAGCTCCAGATATAGCACTCTCGGTCTCACTATAAGGCTTTTGGTTGACATCAGATAGGAGGTACCTATCAAAGATTGTCCAACGATCAAGTCGAAGAGAATTCAATTAAGATTTTAAAACAATATTAGTCTATCAAGAGAAACTAACATTTCAACTTTACCTCTCGCTCTATTTATAAGGAAATTTAATGGGCCTTTGCTATAGTGGGATTAACATAGGCCTAATCTCAACTTAACCTTGCTTTACCTTGCTTGACCATCATTTATTCACGTGCCTTAGATAATGCCTTGCTAAGACCAAACCGAATACCTTATGGTCGTCGTTGCAGGTGTCAACTAAGTTTGATAGGATTCATTTGGTGCAAACATGTTGTCAGACCCAAGCAGTGATATTTTCTCAAGAAAGAAAAAAAATAAAATTATAGAACAAAAGTTATTATTTGAAAACTCAAAAATAGGTATTATATATTCACTAATGAAAAACATCAAATCTATAAAAAATACACTAAGAAAACACAAATAGAAAAATCCTAACACATGTCATTTTAAAATTTCAAATTTTTTTCCATCTTTTAGAATTATTTTAAAATAAAATAATAAATAAGCAGTTTCAAAATATCCCTTTTCTTTGCCTCCCAAACCATCTTTTGTCTTTAAACCATCTTCTCTATTTTTTTACAACCTTTCTAGAACAACCATTGAAACCCTAGTTGTTCAACAAAAAGGAAACCCTCTCTCCTTTTCTTTTTAATTTGCTTTCATCTCCTCCACTGCACACATTAAGACCCTAGTCATTCAACAAAAAGGAAATCCCTTCTAATTTTCCTTTTATTGTGCTGTCATATCCTTCGTCACACTAATTCGTTCTATAACCCTCTCATATCCTTTAAGACCATAATCGTTCAAGAAAAAAAGAAGCATTATATATCCTTTTTTTATAGATCTCATTTGTCGCTAATGCTTCTAGTTAGCGATCAATGCATTTTATTTTCCTTTTCTGGAGTGTTCTTTTAAGTTGTTTATTAAGTCTTTGTTTAAATTCGTTTGTGATGAAAGTGTATTGAATAGGAAACTCAGTTATTAGATTATCCTGAATCATATAGAGAAAGATAGCTAGGAGTGAGAGTCGAATAAGGTTCATGTAGTCATGTTTGGTTCGAGTAGAGTCAGGGCTTAGACCATAATCTATTGGGGTCACATGGCAGGTGTATAATCTTTGGGTTCTAACTCAATGCACATTTAACTTCTAGAAGTAGATTCATATCATCATGATTATATTTTTTATGCTGAATCATATGCATTTTGGCATGTATAATATATTAGAGATGTATATGTTATCTTTCAATTATTACTTATGTTGTATTATGTTATCTTGCCTTGTGTTTTGTGTTTTTCTTGTGTTGTTCTATTATGAATATGGGTTACATAAGAGCAAACGATAGCTCAGGTGATGGTGCACAACATTGAGGATGTTGAGTGATTGTTCAACCTTTGTAAAGGAGTTGTTATACATCTACATGCATTGTTCATTTATATTCCTCTAGGAGACACTTTCTTTAAATAAATACTTTGAAAAGTTTTGTGCACAAAGAATGTAATTTCAAAGCTATGTATTGTGGTTTTCTTTATAAATGCAAATTTAGTGGTTAGACAACCTACTAGACAAAACACTAGTAGACAATAGGTTTAAGTTTGATAACATATAGTTATTTTAGTATATACTTATCAAACAATATGACTTCTTTTACATGCAAGTAGTTCTTATTTTTTGTTTTGTTAGACATTAAGTTAGATTTCCTTGGGAGTCTTGTAGCATCTAATAGGGGTGTTACAATTAGCATGCATGCATTCTGATTGTTTGATGAAATATATTGATGAGGTCCGTGGTGCCGTTAATCTGCAGGAAATAGCTCCATTCGACGGAGAACGACCTTCAGGTATCGATTGTTCAGTGGAATCGACGGGAAATGCAGTGGAAGACTCACAAATGGAACGAATCACTCTTATTCTCTCACGGATCCTCACAACACTCACAGTGTTGGAACCCTAGGAGGAGAAATCCTTATCTAAGGTGAAGGGTGAGCTGACGAAGGAAGGGATTAAACCACAATTCATTCATCTAAGCTGGTTCGGTACAAAGCATGACTTACCTTTATATAAGAAAGGCAACTGTGAAAATGGTGAGGAAGAAGGAACTAACGACATTACTGCCGTGTACAAGAACCCTAACAGAAAATGCGTGAGTGGAAGGAACCCTAATAGAGATGTTAAACCCTAATGGCTAGGGGACGTGTTCCTCATGTGGCAAATACTAGTTGGTTAAAGCAACTCAAAAACCAGAAACAGTAACAGCGCGAAGGAGGCAAAGAACCCTAGGTCATGGGAGGAGAAACGCTACTGAATGCACACTCTTGGAACCCAAATCCAATTGTGATATGTGACTCGTCCCTTCAATAAGCACATGGGCTGAACTTAATTTGATGGCTTGAGGTACACGTGTTGACTATGCTGAAACATTGAAGGTGTGATGGCGCAAACGTTGGGCTGCACTTAGCATATGGAAGCCCAAATAGAAGGAGCACTAAAGCCTACGCGTGGAAGTGGCATGAAAGTGGTCCAGCAAGTGTTGGCATGAAGACGTGGAAGAAATTTGGCCTGTTGAACGAATGTGAAGCTGGAACGTTCAAATGGTGGTGCGCTGGACGTTGGGCCATATTAATCCAATTGTCCAATTATGAGGCCCACTATGCATGAAACAATTTGAAGTAATGGGCTACAAAATTAAAATAACCCAAATTAGACAATCATTTATTTAATAAAAGAAATAATGAAAATAAAAGAATTAAAAGAATTGGGCGTAGGCATTAGTCCAATAATATAAGCCTTGTTAGGATGACATCATATATGCCAATCATATACTGTATGATATTTCCTATTTATGTTATCTTACCCTGTGTTTTGGTGTTTTGTATGTTGTTTCTGCTATGACTGTGTGTTGCAAGGGAATAAACTACAATTTAGGTGGTGATGCACAACAATAGACATATAAAGAGGTTGCCTTAATCACAAGAATTTTTGTATATATGTATTTTCAAGTCATATGTTCATTTGGATGACATCATTTTGTACAATTGAAAGTTTATTTTGTAAACAATTAATTATTAAGGAGGAATGGAAACATCTTTGTATGTGCACCACACCTAGCCGGCCCCGTTAACGTATCAACCCTTGACGGACACCTATATCGGCCAAGGCTGGGGGACTGGTGTACTACACCAAGCCAACTCAACAAAATAGTAATAAAACGATGCCTATATACCAAAGCATTCAAGTAATCAGCCTAGGCCGAAACGACCTAAGTCTAACCAGCCTAAACCAGTAACCTAAAACATCTAGAGGAACAACCTGCCTAAGCCAGCATGCGAGCAACACAAACCACCAAGGAAAGTAGTCGGCTTAGACCGACAACCCCAATATACTTACCAAAATCAAAGCCCCCCTAGTATTCAATATGTCCACCTCAGGGCCTGGGTTAGGGCCCAAGCCCACTTACAGCCCAAACTAAGGCCCAAGCTAGGGCCCGACCCATGGTATAACCAGACATAATTAATACTCTATAAATACACGTGGACCCTAGTAATTAAAGGTACGCATTCATTACTCCATTAATCACCTGATTTGACCTTTTGAGAGCTTTGACTCACTTGAGCTTCGGAGTCCCTTCTGCAGGTAACCCCTCCTGGGTCCAAGCCAACATGTATCAACTGGGAAGAGGCCAACTGAGGAGATAGCGGACTACGTGGGTAAGGTGACGCTTATGCCGCCTAACTTATCTTGTTTGTTCTCTGCAGGAATAATTAGCGCCCACCGTGGGGCACGAGATGAACACCTTAGTACCCGTTTTTCTTCGAAGATGGTTTCAACTCGCAATAGAGCTGGAGTTAACAAGCAGGCTGATGCTGGTCCCTCAGGACCCGCTAACATCACCCCTGACCTAGCCGCCATCCTAGACGGCCAGGCTAAGATGCAACAAGAATTGGCAGATCTCAAGAAACACATCGCTGATGAGATGGAGGCGCTATGACAAGAGAATTCTCGCCTCAGGCGAAAGATCGAAGCTGATCCCACCCTGAAAGGAAAAGCCAAGGAGGTGTCTGAGGCTGCAAGGTCCCCGGCCTTCCAGCCCACAGATGAAGAAAGCGAATACAACCCCACCCCTCACACCTTCACAACCACCCAACAAACACCCATTCCCTCCACCCATCCCACTCACTTCCCATCCACCCAACCAGGGCACACCACAGCCCCTACCCCTGCTGCTACCCTCCCCACCACCCAGATCCCCTACAATATACCCACCACCCTACACACTACACATGTTCCACCTTACAACCCACATCCCCCGTCAAAACTTTACCTCCACCTTCCCCATTATGATCAACCATCCCATCCCTCCCCACCCGCTCCCACCCCACCAGCCCAAACGTCGTCACCCCTTTACCGACTTTATCGCCAACACCCCCCTTTCTGCCCAGTGGGAACCCTTCACACTGGACCGTTATACCGGTGAAACCGACCCTGATGAACACCTCAATGTCTACATCACCCATGTCGCCCTGTACACGTCCCAAGACGCGGTCTTCTGCAAAGCCTTCCCCACCACCCTCAAGGGCCTTGCTCTAGAATGGTTCATAACCCTTCCACCCTACTCCATCGACAGCTTCGACGCTCTCTCCCATATGTTCTCCACCCATTTCGCTGGCAGCCGCCCACATCAAACTACCACAATCTCCCTCCTGGGCATTAGACAAGAACAAGGCGAACCACTCAGAGCGTTTATAGATTGTTTTAGTAAGGCAGCTCTTCGCACCTCACACCTCAACCAAGAAATGATCCTCCAGTGCATGGCACTCACCCTACAACCCGGCCCATTCGCTAACAACGTCTACCTCCACCCACCTGCCTCTATGCACGAACTCAAATTGCGTGCGACCGATTATGTCCGCATGGAGGAAATGCAGACCCTCCATACCAAATTCTGCAATGACTATGGAGCCACCACCGCCAACCTTACCCCACAACCTCCCCGCCCCGATACCCGTCCACGCGAGCCCCGCCAACCCCGCTTCACCAGATATGCCCCTCTTACTATAGCCCAATCCCGCATCCTTGATGACGCCCTACAAGCTGACCTCATTCCTCCACCACGCAACACAAGCACTCCTCCTAATGCTGATATGACCAAGTATTGCCGCTACCACCGCAATCATGGCCACACTACAGAAGACTGTAAAGCACTCCAGGATAAAATAGAAGAACTGGTCTGTGCTGGTCACTTTCGCCGCTTCATCCATAGAGATGATCATTCCTCTCGATCCTGCCACCCCCCTCGATCCGACCACAGACGCCCTCCACACGACTCCCGCCACGACAGACGCCCAGCCCAACCCACTAATCAGGAACCCCAACCGGCCCGTACCGACATCACCCCCACCGACCCTCCCCTACGTGGCACTATCAACACCATCTTTGGTGGCTTCGCTAGTGGAGGATCCACCTCTTCTGCCAGAAAGAAATACCTCCACCATATTCAATCCATTAACCATATTACCCATTCCCATCACAGACGCCGCATGCCTCCCATCATCTTCACAAACAAGACGACCTCGACCACCAACAAGACGACCCCATGGTCATCACTGTTGAAATCGAAAACTATGCCGTTAAGAAAGTCCTCATCGACCAGGGTAGCTCTGTCGACATTCTCTATTGGGCCACCTATCAAAAACTCCAGCTCCCGGACACGGCCATGGTCCCATATGACGAACCAATCTATGGCTTCTCTGGCGAACAAGTTTCCACCCGCGGCTACATCGACCTTCACACCGTGTTTCGTGATGGAACCCAAACCAAAACCATTCCCATCCGCTTCCTTGTTGTCGATGCACCCACATCCTACAATGTCCTCCTGGGTCGTCCTTCGCTCAACACCCTCAGCGTTGTCGTTTCCACCCCCCATTTGGCCATGAAATTCCCATCCCCTTCTGGTGACATCCTCACTGTCCACTACGACCAACGCCTTGCACGCGAATACTACATGGCTAGCCTGCGCCCACAACTCCCCATCCAGCAAACCAACCACATTGAGCGACCACATGGCTTCGGCATCGCCCTATCAGGTGAGGATCTAAACCCCAGAGTGGGCCGGGATGTTCGTCTCGAACCTGTTGAGGAGACCTCCCCTCTAGAGCTTCCAATTGGCCACTCCATCAATTTAGGCACCGGTTTGAACTCTAACGAGCGTGCCATCATCACACCTATCCTTGTCAACAACAAAGACCTTTTCGCTTGGTCAGCCACTGACTTACCTGGGGTAGACCCTCTAGTAGCATCCCACAAGCTATCCATCTACAAAGAAGCCCGCTACATCTCCCTGAAAAAATGCAAACTTGGCGAAGAACGCCGCCTGACAGCTAAGGTTGCGGCTGACAAGTTACTGAGCGTAGGATTCATCGACGAAGCTCAATACACCACTTGGCTTTCTAATATCGTCTTGGTGAAGAAAGCCAATGGCAAATGGTGGATGTGCGTAGACTACACGAATCTAAACAAGGTCTGTCCTCACGATGCCTACCCCTTACCCAATATCGACTGACTTGTTGATGGCGCGGCAGGGAATAAAGTGCTTAGTTTCTTGGATGCATATTCTGGATACAACCAAATCCCCATGGCCGCATCTGACATGAACAAGACCGCCTTCATCACGGACGACGCCAACTACTTTTATAGAGTTATGCCCTTTGGTCTTAAGAACCCTGGAGCAACCTACCAACGGCTGATGGACAAAGTTTTTAGCCATCTAATGGGACAATGTGTCGAGGTATACGTTGACGACATGGTTGTCAAGTCTCCAAGCCACCACCAACATGCCTAGGACCTCTCGGCGGTCTTCTCCGCATTACGCCAATACAACCTTCGCCTCAACCCTGATAAGTGTGTATTCGGCATCGACCGCAGTAAATTTCTCAGATTCATGTTAAACCAGCGCGGTATAGAGGCCAATCCCGAAAAGTGCAAGGCAATTATCGAAATGCGCAGTCCCAACACCATCAAAGAGGTCCAACGCCTCATAGGCCGCCTTACCACAATTTCCTGCTTCCTGCCCAAACTAGCTGAACAAACCCAACCCACAGTCCAACTCCTCAAGAAATCCACCTGGTTCACCTGGACTGACGACTGTGAACAAATCTTTCAAAAACTAAAAACCACCCTAACCTCAGCACCTATCCTCCACAAGCCGGACACTCGCCAACCCTTCCTAGTGTACATCACAGCCACCGACCACACCGTCAGCGCCGCGCTTGTCTAAGAAATAGAGGGCACGCAGCATCCTGTCTACTTTGTTAGCGAAACGCTGCAAGACCCTGAAATCAAATATCAAATGGTGGAGAAGTTGGCCCTGTCCTTGGTCCACGCAGCTCTCCGCCCACACCCATACTTCCAAAACCACAACATCACCGTCAAAACCGACTACCCAAACCAAAAAATATTGAAAAAACCAGATCTAGTAGGACGAATGTCATCTTGGGCCATCGAGCTGTCGGAATTCAACATTCGCTACGAACCCCATCGCCCTAGTAAAGTCCAATGCCTCATAGATTTTGTTAATGACCTCCAGCACACACCCACAGAGGACCAGTGGACACTTCATGTAGATGGTTCCTCGAATTCAAAAGGTGTCGGTGCTGGCATCGTGTTAGAAGGGCCTAACGACATCCTCGCTGAAAAATCCCTTCACTTTGCCTTCAAAACATCAAATAACCAAGCCGAATACGAAGCCATCCTCGTCGACCTTTCCCTTGCCTGCGAAGTTGGTGTCAAGACGTTAACGTGCAAAACAGACTCCAAGCTTACTGTAGGACACCTAAATGACGAATTCTAGATTAAAGACCCCATCCTTCTACAATATTACCATCTGGTCCGCGTAGTCATTCAATCTGCCTTTGAACGAGTCCGCATCGAACACATCCCCAGGATCGACAACATCAAAGCCGACATCCTCTCCAAATTAGCCAGCACTAAATTAAAAATCCGCCACCGATCCCTATGACAGTAAACATTATCTACACCCTCCATCACAAATACTTGCCAAAACCTAACCCATTCCCCATCCAACAATACCACCCCTCCCCAAAACCACAACTGGACCACCCCCTATATCCAATATCTAAAAATCGGCAACCCCCACAAGATGCGGAAAAAATTTGGCTGGCGAAGGCCGCCAGGTATACCATGATAGGTGATGACCTCTACAAACGCGGATACGGCCAACCGCTTCTCAAATGTGTCACTGTAGAACAAGCGCAATATATCATTAAAGAGCTACACGAGGGCATTTGCGGCTACCATTCCGGTGCATGTACTATGGCTACTAGAATTCTTAGAGTCGGCTACTTCTGGCCGACTATAGAAGCAGACTGCCAGGACTACATCAAAAAGTGCAAACCATGCCAAAAACATGGCAACCTCATCCACCAGAAACAAGAACAACTCCATTCCATACTATCCCCATGGCCCTTTGCTAAATGGGGAATGAATATCCTCGGCCCCTTCTCCCCAGGCAAGGGGCAGCTGAAATTCCTGATTGTAGCCGTTGATTATTTCACCAAATAGATATAAGCCAAGTCGCTGATCACTATCACGGCCCAACAAGTTCAGCAATTCGTTTGGAAAGATATTATATGTAGATATGGTGTTCCACATACTATCATCACCGACAATGGCCGACAATTTATAGATAAGAAACTAGCCAAGTTCTACACTGGTCTTGGCATCAAACACATCACAAGTTCTGTAGAGCACCCACAAACAAATGGACAAGTAGAGGCGGCCAACAAAGTCATCCTAGTGGAATTGCGCAAGAGATTAGATAGTGCCAAAGGACGATGGCCCGAGGAACTGGTAGAAGTGCTATGGGCCTACAGGTGCACTCCTCAATCATCAACAAGCGAGTCCCCATTCAGCCTAGTTTACAGTGCGGACGCCATGATACCCACAACCACCAAAACATGGCCACTCATCTTTACCTCCTACCCGAACTCAGAGAAAAAGCTCTGATACGCAACTTAGCCGCCAAGCAAAGAGCTGCCAGAAAGTATAACGCAAACCTATGTCCACGATCGTTCATAAGCGGGGACGTAGTAGGGCGAATGACCAGCAGTGCAAGAAAGAAGGATGACTAGTTCTCTGCCAACTAGGATGGCCCATACCACATACGTGAAGACGTAGGGGGGAGCTTATCGCCTTGAACATTTATTTGGGGAAGAGATACCCAACACTTGGAATGTGTCCCACCTTAAATTCTACTTTAGCTAAATGTTTACTATATTGAACCAAATACTTGTAACCCTGGGTGTACTCTTTTTCCTCACCTGGTCTTTTTTCCCTAAGGAGGGTTTTGGCCAGTGAGGTTTTAACGAGGCACCCCAAATTCAATGAATAAAACAAAGGGTTCTCAACTGTACGACTGTTCTTTATTTAACTTTCACATTCGTTTAATTTTCCCACCCTTACCACAAGTAAGCGGCCTGGGTCGAACACCCTGAACTTGTGGTTAATTCGTTTAAGTTCCCCACCCTTACCACAAGTAAGCGGCCTGGGTCGAACACCCTGAACTTGTGGTTAATTTGTTTAAGTTCCCCACCCTTACCACAAGTAAGCGGTCTGGGTCGAACACCCTTAACTCGTGGTTAATTCGTTTAAGTTTCCCACCCTTACCACAAGTAAGCGGCCTGGGTCGAACACCCTGAACTTGTGGTTAATTTGTTTAAGTTCCCCACCCTTACCACAAGTAAGCGGCCTGGGTCGAACACCCTGAACTTGTGATTAATTCGTTTAAGTTCCCCACCCTTACCACAAGTAAGCGACCTGGGTCGAATACCCTTAACTAGGTGGTTAATTCGTTTAAGTTCACCACCCTTACCATAAGTAAGCGGCCTGGGTCGAACACCCTGAACTTGTGGTTAATTCGTTTAAGTTCCCCACCCTTACCACAAGTAAGCGGCCTGGGTCGAACACCCTGAACTTGTGGTTAATTCGTT
>Ga0099822_1011038_pt1 | contig 11097 bp, 6 predicted proteins | sample CowpeawhiteBW_FD_76839 | JGI IMG/M metagenome (GOLD analysis project Ga0099822, IMG submission 76839) | Root nodule microbial communities of legume samples collected from California USA - Cow pea white BW | ecosystem: Host-associated > Plants > Roots > Nodule | place: USA: California | collected... | reverse complement strand
GACATATTTTTAGTACTTCCCTTCATCTTCTCACAAACTCTTTTTATCCCCTTTCAATCTTCTCTTTCTCCTTTATATAAATTTTCTAATCATCTTGGTACGTTGATATTGTAACATTGTCATTATAATGTTTTGTTCCTTGACTAGTTAATATTTCAAGATTTGATTTAATCAACTCTAGTAGGAAAATCTTTTTTAAATATATATATATATATATATATATATAATTATCGTTCATAATTCATACTGCTCTTCTTTATTTCTTTACTCGGCTGTAGTTTTGATAAAATTGAATTGGTTGTGATCCACTTTAATACAAACATTCTTAAAAAAAAAAAAAAACTAAATGGTAAGTGATTATATACCAAAAAATATGGTAACTGGGTATAAAATATAATTTGTTGGCAAAAGCTATTTAAATGATGTAAAACAGGTGTTTCAATGTTAATGTATCCCCTTTTAACTTTTTCATCACTTTCTTTATTCATTGTAAGTAAACATGACTTTATGTATGTGATTATCTGCACGTGAAATTAAAAACATCTATCTTAATGATGATTTATTCTTTATCAGAACAAAAAATCTCAATTTGTCTCATTTAATATTCTCCATCAAGATATCAAATCGTTCAAAAATATCTTGACTACGGTCATCGTTTATGTCACTCACGTATCTTTCTACGCCGCGCTTTCTTAGCTTTCATTGCAATGCCATGGAAAATTGATTCCGAGTGCCCTAAGCAATGCGATTAGAATGATTAATTAATCTGCTTGATTATGTTGTCAAATAATGAAGTGTTATGTCAGTACCGTTAATATTATGGTATTTGATTACGGTGTTTGATTTAGTCTCACATTATCTAAAATTATAAAATGTGATTCTCTATTTTATTATATAAAAAATCCTATATAAAGCTTGAGATACATTAGAAATAAAAATACTTTCTAATATAGTTATAGATATAGACATAAACATTATAGGTCGAACGACGTTGAATTCTTGTGTTATCTTTCATTCAACATATACAAATAAGTTGAAACAATAAGAGAATTTATTGACAAGAGGTAAATAAAAAGTACAGGAAGAGAAAGACAAAGGGTTTTTGCTTTTAGTTTTGGAGGAAGTGGAGTATAATGAACAAATTGCATGATTTAATTTTTGTTTTTGCAGTACTGATAATAGAACCAAAAAGTCTTTGAAGTGTGTGGAGAGAGACAGAGAGAGAAAAAGGGTTTCCCGTGAGAAAAGCTTGGAGGCATTCAAAGAAGACACATAAAGCTATAACATGTTTTTGACACTTGTTGGTAGGTGCTACGCTACTTCCTACTGCCATGCATGACCCATTCAGATTCCTTTTCCTTTGCCAGCTTCCAACACCACCACCACCATCACCACCACTCTCTCTCTCTCTTAACTTCACCACGTTCCCATGCAGAGGAATGTTTCGTTTCACTGTTTTCCCTTTGCCCTATCTGTGACCCCACATGCTTCTTCTTTCATCACTCATCGCTGCCTCATTTTGCACACGACAAACCTACACCAGCTTGCACATGTTGTCCCTTTCTCTGTTATTATCCACTTTGACTGCTCTACGATATTCTGCCAAATCAAACTCCGTTCCTCCTACATCATTAACTTTTTCATCATACTGCACTTTTTACTTATATCAATTAATTACTTCATTCATGCCTTTCTTCTAGAAGTAAATGGTAACTATGGAGAACCGTTGGAGTCACTTTAATTCCTATTTAATCCTTCATCTTTAGAAATACATAGATTTAGTCTTTCTTACCAAATTTTGTTAGGTTTATTTGACATTTTAAACGTATTTTATGATAATATTTGAGTTAACATTGAAACGAAAATGTGTCAAACGATATAAACAATTCAAATACTATCATTAAATGTACTTGAAACGTCAGATAAACTTAACAAAATTTGTCTAAAATGACTAAATTCATACAATTTTAAATATGCAATACTAAATTTGTCAAAAATTTTGAAAATGAACTAATTCCAAATTTCACTAAAACTTTAGGAACCAAAAACATATTTAACCTTTTATTAATTTAGGGTTTCATTATATAGATAAATGTTTTATACCAAAAGAAATAAATAAAATAAATTTACCTATAAGCTAAAACTAACTTATACATAGTTTGCAAAACTTTTCTCAATTCATTTCTTCAAATAACTTTTTAACATACTTTTATGGAAACTTTGATTTATTTATTTTTCTTATTTTTTAGAATTACTATTACAAAATTTATCCAAAAAAGTCCTAATGCAATTAGTAAATAGATATGTTTAGGTTAATCAGTTACAGTACATGATTGGTAAATAATCTTTGTTAGTTATTCTTTTTTATTAAAAAAAAAGGGTTATATTTTTGTCTCTAAACTATAATATAATTTTGATTTTCATTCCTATGTCATATTTTGATTATCTTAGGTCCTTGTACATAAGAAATGTACGAAGACAGTTTTTTTCGACTAATGACATTAACTATTTTTTGATATAATAAATGATATTTTTTAATAAGGTAAATCATGTTGGATGCGGTTCACATATTCTTCTTTTATAAAAGTCTTAAAAAATTAATGTGATTTATCATTTATCATGTCAAAACATAGTTTATACTGTTATGAAAAAGAACTAAATTCATTCATTACTTAAATATTAAGATCTTTTGGTTTTTTTTAATCAACAAAGGTAAGAATTTTATATATATTGAAACACTTGAGGTATCCTAATCCGTATACAAAAATATATGTTCATAGAATAATCCCTACTCTCCATTCATCCAATGTTGGTTTTAATACTTATAACTTACACACATAGGCAAATCGGTCTGCAGAGCAAGAAAAAATATATTCTTTAAGCGTACAAAAATTGAGTTGTTATGGATAAAAAATATAATTAACCCAAAAGAAAATAATACACACGCTACAATAAAATTGAAAGTCTAGTGAATTTTTTTTTTTCGTGCGTGTAAAGTTAGCATTCAAAAGTGTAATGGTCGAAGACATGGTAAAAGATAGTTGGACTAATGCAAAAATATCTTTGTGTTTGTACATGATCAATTATTATTTTTTCCATTTTTATATTAAGAAAATCCCAATAATTTATTATTTGTACTTTCCCCGTAAAGCATACCGTGTCACACTAGGTCTTTGTTAGCTTGAGAGAAGAACAAAATTGGATGAGTGACAATGAATATCTGAGGAGGAAAAAAACAAGACCCTTGATCGAAGTTAAACATTTCATACATTTTGTAATTCCCAAACTGCATCACATGTGATCAACAAGATTCTGTATCATCATTCTCTTTATAAACCATCAAATAATGCTTACATTTAGTCTCTTGTGAGAGAGAGAGTGTGTGTGTGTGTGATTAAGAGAGAGAGAATGGTTTCAAGGATTCACAAGAGAACAGCCATGTACAGGAACCTACAGCTGCTTCGTTCAATTAGATACTCTTACTCGGTAATCACTCTGTAATATCTCTTTCTTCTCTCTTTGCATGCCATACTTTCCCCTCATTCACTTTCTCACTCAATATTTCTAACATTCATGTACTCTCACTTTGATTTATTTATTTTTTTCTGGTGTTTATAGCAGTCACAAATCTACACTCTCATCTCTTTCAGATTGACCGAACGTTTTCTGTTTATGCAGCCACCAAAAGCCTCAGTGTTATTGGATGTGTCAAATTGCATACAAGGTTTAAAGCAAAAGCTGCAAGAATTGAACGAGTTAAAAGTTGCAACGGCACGAAAAATCGCTGACTATGATCCAATGCCTAAGGTATAAGAATAATCTCATCATCTACTACCTTATAAAAGAAGGGGAAAATATTATAAGACTGTTAAAGTTCTTCTCTAAGTGTTTAAAACAGTTTCATGTACTTTAATAAGGTTGGAAGCATTCATATTGATAATACCAGGAAAAATTCTAGTGCATGCAGTATTACACCTATCTGCAGATATTGGTGATATAATTGACTAATCTGTGCTTGTTGTTAATGATTTTGTAGCTTGAAGTTAAAATGCAAGAAGAGGGTTTTGTGATAAAGGTGCTTAGTCAAAGGAGTTGCCAGGGGTTGCTGGTGTTTATATTGGAAGCCTTTGAAGAGTTGGGTCTTGATGTGCTCCAGGCTAGGGTTTCTTGTGCTGACAGCTTCACTTTAGAGGCTTTAGGAAACAAAGTAAGTATGTTTTTTTTTTTACCGGCAAGAACACATATATTAATAGGAGGTAATTGGGTTACCTCAACTCAAACAATAATACACAAAAAAATGCTATAATTTTCCTTCATCATTCTCCACATAGATTAGTATCTCATAATTATCACAAAAGAATGAAAACAAAGATTACAAGTAAGAAGAAGATCCTTCATGATTATGCTTTGAATTCAAACCTTAAATGTCCTTCTCCAATAGCATCCTGCAAAATATGAAGCCACGAAAACACACAAAGACAATGCAAAGAGTTAATTTCAGAAGACTTTTGATGTAAACCAAACCAAGACTACAAATAACAGTAAATGGAAATGGAATCTAATAACATAAATACTAGAGTGTACAAATAATACCACCTCTAGCCAGTGCCAGCATACAAATCATAGAAGCTATATAGGTAGAATCAATAAGAAAATTTAAGATGAAATTAAAGCATTTTCTGTACAAATTTCACTTTAAACTGTATTTTTATATATCTATCTTGAGGTTTTGATTGTTGTATTTCTCATTAATGGAATGCATTATATGTTATGGATGTTTCAGGAGAAGAATGAAGATAGTCGTGCTTTGGATGCACAACTAGTTGAAGAAGTAGTGTCTAAAGCTATTCAAAACTGGAGAGAAGTTTCAGAGATATAATGATCCAGCTCCTATGTGTATTGTCATGATCAGAAGAACTATGCTTACTTGAATTTCCTTCTTGTAGTGTTTATTAGGTTGAGAAGTTGGCCTTTCTGATGAATATTTTGAATGTTAATGATTAGATAATCATGCTTAACTTTCTCCAGATAAATAGACCCTTGATCCACTTTTTGGTGTTCTTCAAAGGTTGTATGAGTTTATATTTATGAAGAATTTCATAAAAGAAAAATATATATAATTTTTTAGACTTACAATAAATTAATTTTTTACTTATAAAAAGCCCTCATTAATTAAAGTCCTAATAATGGTAAAAAAAAAAAGTAGACTAGGTATTATATTAGTATTGTTTGCACTTATCATGTGGGTTCCATTCAAATATTCAAATTATAGTGTGAGATGAGTGCAGAGCATTTTTCCTTATAAGTTAAAACACAATATTTAAATCAGTAGTGTCTAAATTGGAATCCTACTGAATTAGTTTTCCACAATCTATCTACATTCTAATCAGTAATCTCATTTGATTGTTGTCAAATTTAAATTGATCTCCTCAGAATCTTTTTAATTTCATTAGAATTTTTATTATAATATATATTAAAATACCTTAAACAAAAGTTTAAAATAAAATTCGTATTTTTAAAAGATAAATGAATTTATTATTAAGAATACAATGAACTAACAATCATAAATAATAATTATTAAGAATACAATGATCATAAATAACCACCTTTAGAAAAAAGAAAGATAAATTACAAAACACTGGCTCAAAAACACAATAATAAAGATTTGCCTAAATAGTTGATCATTACATGCGTTATTTGTTTGTTGTAAAATTATTTCCTTTTTATAAAGATTAAATTGTTTAGCAGATATAAACGAAAATGACAATGTACTGTATAGATATTGAATTAGTTCAATATATACTATATACTAATATTCTTAATTAATTATTCATATTTTTATATACAGCAAACATTTGCTTAAAGTCGCGTTCATTTAAGTTCACAACTCGTCTAAATTCGTATTTAAAAAGAGAAAAATCTCGAATCAATTATTTAGTAATTTTATTTAATAAAAACTCATTTAAAATCATTTTATTTTATATTCTGTTATATTTTGTGTTATATATATATATATATATATATATATATATATATATATATATATATATATATATATATATAAAGAGAGAGAAAGTAAATGAATAAAATAAAATAACAAGTTCTCCTTTTTGCAACATATTTCTTATATCTATTATATATTTTATATTTCTCATATTTTCACCATCACTATACATTTTCAACACTCATAATATTCTATATTATAATTATAGAATCATTATATGACTCTTAAAATTTAAGTCTACATTTTAATTAAATTCGCATCAAATTTTCAAAAACAAAATTAGAATTAAATAAATATTTACTGTACATATATATATATATATATATATATTTATATATATATATATATATATGATCCTTTTTATTAAAATTAATAAAGTGGGTCATTGCTAACAAGCAAAACAATTTGTTGGTCTTTATTTTTAATTAAAAAATAAAATGAAAAAACAAGATTAACTTTTTTATGTTAAATTTATTTAAAGACGCAAATACACAATAATATTATAATTTAAAGTCAATAATATTTATAAATTAAGTTTCAATTCTTAATTATAACATAATAATTTAATATTTAAATAAAATTTATTATATTTTTTAATTAAAAATATTAATTAATCAATTTTAAAAATATTTATATGATTAAACAATTTTAAAAATAAAAACTCAAAAAATTAAAATTAAAATTAATGGATCAGCCCATGAACCGGGCCATTCTTATCATTTTGTTATGCTGAATCGACCCGTTATTTTGAACGGAATAATAGGAAATCAGGTTAGACAAATTCGTTTTGCCAACCTACTTTTTATATACATAATAAACAATTCTAGTATAAATATTCATAAAAATGTATTAGAAAAAAAATTACGGCATCACGTGTGTCACTGTTCTTTTACTAATTAACTTTTGTTTTTTATGTTGTGTACTCTTTTCATCCTTATAACATGTTTTCATTTGTTGGTCTTTTACATGTCTAATCCAAAAACAGCTAAATACATTAAGCAATTCATTAGTATTCTCCACACTTTATCTTATTAGCATAGGGAAAACAAAAAATGGAGAAAGAACATTTATAGTAACATTTTGTAATGAATCAAAGGAATACAAATTTGGCTTACTAAGGGTTGAAAACAGACACATTAATTATAATGTACGTGCATGTTCCCTTGTCTTGTTTCTTTCTCCGGTCCTTGAGTAGGAACAACCACTATATTATCATACTCCATGCATGTTAGATGCATGCATACTACAACAATATATCTATATATCGACAACTAAATTTTAACAATTTTTTCTTACAATATAAAATAATATCTTCTAAATAATTTAAAAATATAAAAAATAAAAAACTATTTAAAAAATAACACATTAAATTATAAGATAAAGTTATTGAATTTTAGTCGTTAAAAATCATTTTCCCATACCAATAATAACTCATGCAATCTAACATCTTTCTCTTGATATTCTCTCCTTTACATCATTAACTACATTCTGTCTCTGTGTTTTCGACAAAGAGAATCATCCATCATCCACATTCTACCAATTTGTAATTATTAACGTCATGCTTCTTCACATTATTGCTTTTTATTTTTATCTCCAGACACATATGTACCAAACTTGTTTTACTTGGTGTTTTTATTGTGACAGTGTTGTTGTGGACCATATAACGAGGAAAAAATTGGAGATTTTTCTTGTTAAATTTACGACTAAGGGATGAGATAAAAAAAATTCACTTCCCACGTCATATTTTTTTCAATTCCCACCCTCCATATTTTCTATCGTAAAGAGCGAGGCTTCAGACCAATTGGGCTAATTTTTATTTGTACTCCCCCATATACCATATTGAAGTTTACGTCTAATTTAATTCTACTAAACTAATTCCTCTAATTTATATACTAAAATTTGATTTTGTCTATTTAATAAAATTTAAATGATCCAAATTTTCTAATTTCAATATATTTTAATCTATAAAAAATGTTAAAAAAAATAATAAAATAAAGAGAAAGAGTATATATGATTTAAACTATAGAAATTTTACAATTTTAAATATATTTTAATCTAAGCAAAAAAATGTTAACAAAATAATAAAATAAAGATAAAGAATTATGAGTATTTTTTAATTCCCTGAAATACATATTTTATATTTGAACTTCTCTACATTAATATTAATATTAATGTAATGTTAAATTAAACTTAAATTTGTTCTTGATATATTATAAATCAGGGTTATCTCCTATCAATTTAAGATTTGCCACATATTTCTCGAGTATAGGACATCAAATGCGAGAATAATAAAGAATTGAGTGAATTTGATGGTGAAATTTATGTTGTTTTCTTGAAAAGATTTGTAAGTGATAATAGAATTGATTTAAGAGTAAGATTGGGGAAAGTTTATGAAGAATTTGACTTATGTGATTAATAAAAAATAAAATCTAGTATATAATAAAGTAAAATTACTAAATTGTCCTTGATATTAAAAGTAATATAAAAAGATATTTAGATAAGTTGTAGTTAATTTTGAATTTTTTTTATAATGAAATTATTAATAATATTTATAATTTGGATAAAATAAATATTATAATATAATTTATTTGAAAAATTAATTATTTTAATTTTTTTGACTCTCTCAACCATGGAGAAGCTTCCTTCTTTCCAGCTCATGTAATATAATAAACCAATAATATAATAAACCAACTACCTTCTTAATGGTATTCAATGGTTCATTCAAAAGGACCAATAACACATAATACATTGTCAAACAATTCAAGATTCAAATGAGTCAAGAATATCTCCAGTTATGCATCAGGATTCCTTACTGTGTGCATCAGGAATCTTCTTTTTTATACAAACCTCGAGCCATGAAAGTACAGTAGTGGTGTTGTATTTTGTAATACAATAACAAGGGCATATTGGTAAAACGTTAAAGATCACTCCCAAATTTCATCTTGGTAGCGGGATGCAATATGGTGAGGTATCTCTCCAATCATTATTTCCCATCACCTTTCAACATTAATTCTTCACAACAAAACACACCCTACTAAGTAAGATGAATTATTCAAAACTCTAATATTATATATATATATATATATATATATATATATATATATAAATTCAAATCTTAATTTTGTTAAATTGATCCAATAAAGTTAGATTTACCTACCTATATTTTATTGATTGAGGTGAGATCTCTAAGGTACCAGACACCCTTCTTAAATAGTATTTCGGTAAACACCCAAACAAAATAAAATAGTATCCTTCTCGTTAGAGATGACAAATAAACTCGTCCCGTGGTTATTATCTGACTCTGTTCCCGTTTTAACGGAAAATCCCTGCATTGATTGGGTATGGTATGAGTATGGAAAATTTTCGAATTTTTCAATTGGTATGGGGATGTACATATCCGCCCCGTCTTCGTCCCGCACCAAAATACTCATGTATGCCCCGTTTAAATTATTAAAATATTCATAGTCAATTAAGTAATCATATATATATATATATATATATATATATATATATATATATATTACTCACACTTTTTTATTTTTTATTTCTTTTAATTGTTTGGTTTGTCATAAAATTCATTTGCATCTCTATCCAATATATTTTTTATTTTATCATAACCTTTTTGCAATTATGTTCAGATGATAATTAAATATTTTTTATGTCTCACATTTGAATATTTTTATTCTTTTTTAATATGTTTATTTGTTGTATATATATATTTTTTTTCACATGATAATGTTTAACACTTTCAATTTAAGTGTTCAGTAGTCTAAACCTTTCATTTACTAGGTAATATAAAAATTTATCATCTTTACTATATTATTATTAATATTTGTTTCACCTGAAGAACTATTTTATTTTGTTAAAATAATTTTCGTTATTTATCAACCATTGACTATGTTGATATTTGAAAAATTTTGTTAGATCTCTGAGCTAGTTTTCATCTTGTCATACCCTTAATTATACATTTGTTTTTATTTGTTCGATTTCATTCATTAATCTCTCAAATTGTTTCTAAGACACACATTTGATAATTTTTATAATATTTTTATTTTTTATTTATTTTTATCATGTTGAATATTATTTTGATATACTTTATATAATTATTTTTATTTTCAAACTCATTATCATATCGTAATTTTCTCACTATAATTGTATAAATAAATTTTATTTACTATAATATAAAATTTAATTAATTGCCATTAATTTTTTTATCACCATCCAACATATATTGAAGTCCAAAAGATCTATAATAAAATTTTATTATTATTAGATTAATCTTTGTTCTTTGCGTGATTTTGATCAAGTCATGTATTATAATTTTTATCAATGTATAAAAGTCTTTAAAAGATTTAAGAAACAAACATTTAAAATATATTTTAATTTGAATATTTTTTTTTCCTTTTATATTTTGTTAAAAATATTTTAAAATTTCATCAACTAGGTTTTATTAATATTTGTAAATTTAATAAATGTTTTGGTTCTCATAAAATTTTACTCACTATTCTTAATTTGAAATGTATGCAATTATAATTTTTTTCTAAATATTTGATATTGAAGAAACAATTATCCTCTTAATATTGAATATTTAGTAATATTATTTTTCCTTTACTGTAAATTTTTATTATTTTATAAATATTAATTAATTAATATTGAAACATTTAGAAAACGGATATGAGTATGATTACGAGTATATATTCGTTATCTGATAGGGATGAAAATGAGATAAAAATTTGATATCTGTTAAATTTAAATATAAAGATAAAGATAATTTTTTTTTATACAAATGAATATAGGATAATGAATTCCGTCCTATCTCGACTTTGCATATTAGCCGGGTCTGTAATATGCAAATATTTTTTTAAACTAAGAGTGTGTTTGGTAAACAGGGGAGTGTACATAGTGTAAGCAACTGTTTTGGGCTGAGATTGGTGGCAATGAAAGCCCAAGAACGTGGAAGATAGGATTCCCAGGTACTCTTTCTTCCCATTTCCATTTCCCACAGAGCTAAACGAAAACCCTGAGTCGGCGCTGAGAGAAAGAGAGTATCGAAGGATGGGTCCGAACCTAGAATGTCGTATGTACGAGGCGAG
>Ga0099822_1011028_pt1 | contig 11105 bp, 5 predicted proteins | sample CowpeawhiteBW_FD_76839 | JGI IMG/M metagenome (GOLD analysis project Ga0099822, IMG submission 76839) | Root nodule microbial communities of legume samples collected from California USA - Cow pea white BW | ecosystem: Host-associated > Plants > Roots > Nodule | place: USA: California | collected... | reverse complement strand
ACATACACTCTAATAAATAATATATATATATATATATATATATATATATATATATATATATATATATATATATATATATATATATATATATATATAAATCCAAATTTTTATTATTTTTATTGTACATAGATGTGTTGAAAAAAAGCACACACATCTATGATATTATTTTTATTGTAAAGTGATCATATTATATAAAATATTTATGTGAAATATGTTAATTACTACATCTGTGCCCGTAGATTTTTGGAGCAAAATTATTTGTTTTTTTTATGAAGCAGATGGAAAAACTGTTTACTAATATTATTTACAAACTTTATATGTAAATGTGATATTAATTTTGATAGAATTGGGGTGGCTGACATATCAACGAATGTCACGTACTTTCAAAAGCTACTTTAGTCAACTTTCTCTAAGAAAACCTTCTTTATAAAGAAAGGAATCTAGAAGTTATTTGAAGAAAGATGTTTCTTGCTAAGTTTTTAGAATCAAACGAAAATAATGTTTTATATATATAAAATTTGAATATTTTTTTAGTTCTTAAAATTTAATTTGTTTTCACAAATTTTAGCAATTTATTTTAGTTCCTATCCATTATTAATATTACACTTACTGTTACTGACGTGTCTAACTATATTAATCTGAATGGTAAAACATATTACTAAATATAGTAATTTTTTTTTCTTAAATCTTTGTAGTCATTCAAATTTACACCAAAATTTATTTCAGTACCCAAATTCAGGAAGTAACATTTTTATTTCTTAAATTTAAAATTCACACTTTAAATTCTTCAAATTTAAAAATAACTTTTTATTCTTTTTTATTTTAAATTTGTCATCCAAATTTTAAAAAAAATTTGAAGCATTTTTAATCCGGAAACAGTTCATTTTTTTTTTTTAAAGTTGAAATTGTTAAAAATTTATTGACATAGCTAACGCATACATGTTTCATCTTAAAAGAGACGAGTTTAAAAACAATGTTTTACATATTTTTTATTTTCCTCAATCTTCTCATCTATCAATATCAAATAGTGGTTTGAAAAATTGCTATTATGACCATTCGAGTGTAGCTTTTTCTTATCTTCTATTATACTTATTGTTTTCACGTTGTTATAAATAAAATTTTGAACATATATCAAGGTTTACTAGACTGTAATACAAGTTCTTTTTTCTTTCACTAAATTTTGAAAATTTAAAGTTACAAACAAATTTATCTTAAAATATTAATCAACAAAAATGTTAGAAAATATATCTATAAGCACTTAAACCAATTGATGTAATAAGAAAAAAGTTGTTATAGATTTTACGGATCTTTATTTATTTATTTTCACTTAATTTTTTTACATTAAAAATAACACGAAGCAAACAATTCATATTCAGTTTCGAACTAGAGATTTTTTTCTTCTGAATTTAAGAGATCAACAGTTTTTAACTTTATACTCAAGAGACAGAAAAACAAATCTTAATTGAAAAGACAAAAAGAATATGAAAAATTGAGAAATTAAAAAAAAGAAAATATTTAAGTATATTAAATAATATTTGGACTTTAGTATGTGGATGTTTGGTCCTGTGTGCAGAGAAAGTGAGGAATGGGAATATGGTGTTTGATCCACACATTATCATGTAGTGTGGTCGCGCACGCAAAGATGCCTGATGGTTCAGTTAAGACACAAAAGTCGGGAATACGAATGTGCAAACCAGATTACAGACTTCTTAACCAACTTCTAATTATTCTTAACTATGACAATGTCGAGGTTGTTCCAATTTCAAGTGTGATAATAAAATCGTTATTTATTATGTACGTTTAAAAAAGTGTCTTTTGAAAACCTCACTTTATAAACCGATTTTGTGGGATTAAGTTAGGTTTTAAACTAACTTTTAACATGGTATTAGACTTAATTAGAATTTATCCACATTCTGTTCTATCTGATATTGGACTGTTAACGGACCACTCACTAATTTTAAAAATAAAATTATTATAGAGTGTTATGAAAACAACATGCATTCACAATCGTAACCTTTTTGTTAGAATCTGATGGCAGGGAGATAGATATTTAGTGATATAATGGTGTTATATTCTTGAAGGTGAACCACTAAGAATGTTTGAGAGCATCGTATAATGAGAGAGACAGAACAGCTTTAATAAAGTTGTGAATGGAGCCATAAGAAGAAGCATTTGAGTTATGATGGGTGTCGTGTCGTGGCGAGATCTCTGCTCTCAAAGAACCTTTGTTTTCTTGGTGTGGTTTCAATTCACAATTCTCTTCTCCTCCCAACCACGAACTTGATAAGTAACACATCTGCGATACTTCAATTCTTATCAATCACAAAATTATTTTGTATATGCCCCTCGATCATATTAATCAGTCAGAAAAAAATAATTTTTTAACAACAAAATTGTGATCTTTCTAATAATTTGATATGACATCTTTTAATTAGTTTTCTATTTTTTTTAATTAAAAAATAATACATCAAGTTAAAACAAAAATTGTTAAAATTTAATTGGTAAAATATCATCGTCCATTAATTACTTATGTATATATGTCTAAACATTTTTTAATTTTGAAAACCATAGCTATAATTTTAATAGGAAAGCGTTTAGATATTACCATGATCCCATCGAAATTGTAGAAACATAAATGGGAGAGATATATCGTAACAAAATTTACCACCTTTAAAATATTTAAACGCATTCAATATTTTTCTTTTTAATATTATATAAAATTTTAACTTTTTACTATTTGGATTTCACCCAGAGATATGTTTACCAAAAAAAAACAATTTAAGTTGCTTTCAGATTTGATTAATTAAGCAATTTAAAAAAGAAAATCTAAAGAGTCATTCGCAAGTGGACAATCAATTTCAATAAATTCTATGGAAAGAGACAACTACAAGGAATATTTAAAAGCTCATTTATTTTTATTTATTTTATATAAAATCTATTATTTAGATAAATATCTAAAATAAATTGAATTTTTAAATGTAATTTTTTTTCTCTTTTAAATTTCATGTTCATAAGAATGTTGTTAGATGACTTGATGTCGTGACATTATCAATTTAACCTCACTTTAGATAATTCAAAAACATGATAACAAAACAATAGTAACTTGTACTGATATCACCAAAAAATAATCTCCATCAAATATAATATTGTACATTAAATTTTCAACTAAGAATTATTATGATTTTTCAACAACTAAGAATTATTATGATTTTTCAACTCTTAGCTAAAATTTGTATATAAGTAAAATGTAAATCTCATTTTACAAGTTGGTTTTATAATATTGAATTAAGTTAAAATTATGTTTTTAACATGGTATTTAAAAAAACCTATCCTATCAGAAGATTTATTGCACATCTTAGACATGATTCCAAATTTTTATTTTACTTTCTTACATGAATAATGATAAAACTATGTATGAAGATAAAAAAAAAAAAAACTAGTATTGCATATTAAATTATATTTAATGGATTTCAGTAAATAACTTTCTTATTAATATAGTATAATAAACTTAATTATCTGTTTTTAATTATATGATATAGAGAGAAAGAGATATAGTTTTTCTTTTAATATTTGTTTGTTCAAATGGCACCTTCCATTATATTTGGTCTAACATTTTATCTCTACCTTTATACACTCTTGCTTCACAAATCCGAAAAAGACAATGTGAGAAATGCCATTTATTATAATCTACACCTTAAAAAGTATATGTATATTGTCTAAATATAGATTATATATGGTATATTTGCAATATGAAAACATATATTGTTCAATATAAAGTCTTGAAACTATGTTATCTTAAGCTTCTCATCACATATTTCTTAGCTTTCAAATCTCCCTCTAAATAATAAATAAACATATTTTCGTAATATTGTTTGAATGTGTATTGTTGAATATGAATATATTCGATTTGTTTAATTATGCATGGAAACTAGGATGAATATATACATATTTTTTCTCTTAATATATATCTCCATTTTAAATTATTAAAACATTTTTAGTTTATTAAATAATTTAACAAACTTAATTAACTTTTCTTTTGACTTTATTTTTATAATTTATTTTTAAGACATATTTTATTTACTTTTATAATTATTTAATTTGAACTTTTTTTATGATTGTTATTTGATATTTATATAAATATTATATCCTATTAAAGGTAAAAATAAGAATAAAAATAAACTTTTATTTCAAATAATCGAATCCACACTCATCTCGTTTTGTTTTTACGAGTACTTCTTCTCATATTGAACTACTACAAAGAAACTCTACATAATTTGTTATTAATAACTTGTGAGCACGTGTTATTTTCTTTTCATTCACAAATCGCACATTTTTGTTTCTCTTAATGTTTATTTGAGCGCTTTCATTATTTTTATTTCTCCATACAAAAAACAGAGAATATGTTGTATGTCTCTTCTTCTTTTTTTCTCATTCTAATTCGTTTATTCTATTTGTTTTTCTTACTATCTTTTTTGTTTCTTTATACATTTTTTATTGTATTATTTATTATTAATATTTTTATTATTACTACTATTTATGTTATCATAATTTTGTTTTCAAATTTAAAATTTTAAAAAGTTGAAAAATTAAAAAATATAAAGCAAATATATAATCAAGTAAATGATGAATAAAAGTTGAAGTAAATTAAATGGTTAAATATGTTTTTGTTCCTTAATTTTCAGTAAATTTTGAAATTAGTCCATTTCGAAACTTTAGACCAATATAGTCATTGATCTTTCGAAATATGTGGATTTAGTCCTTTTAATCAAATTTTGGTAGATTTATTTAATGTTTTGTACGTATTTCAGGATTGTATTTGAGTTGTTTATATTGTTTGACACATTTTTGCTTTAATGTTAAGTCAAATATTATTATGAAACGCGCTTGAAATGTCAAATAAACTTAACAAATTTGATTAAAATGACTAAATCCATATATTTTAAAAGATGGAGGACTAAATTGGTCTAAAGTTTTAAAATAGATTAATTTCAAAATTTACTGAAAGTTAAGGGACAAAAACTTATTTAATCCCAAATTAAATGTACAACTTTTTATCTATAAAGTATCTTAATTGTGTAATTTTGTATAGACATTTTGTTAACATTTACAAAGGATATACGTCATGATTATCGAACAAATAATAGAGTTAGTAAGGCTTTTAAAAAGTGTTGGTTTAATATTTTTTAAACAATTAAGGAAAATAAATGTTTAAACAATAAAAAAAAATGCTTCCGCAATTTGACAATTTTCAAGAATGATGAGTATAATTTACTCAAATAATAATTAAGAGGGACTAAAGTCGAACAATCTTAAATTGTAGTAACTAATAATGAATTAAAGACGAAAACTTAACTTGAATAATAAAAAACATAAATATCAAACATTAAAAATAAATAACTCGTTCTTACCTATTTCTTAGTATCATGAAGAATTTTAGAATTTATGTAGTTTGTTTTAAACAAGTATATATGCATTACTCTACATTGGTGTCCTCTTTTTCTATTTATAATTTTTTAAGATATATATTAAACGTTGTCTATTTTATTATATTTTTTTAGTTTTAATCTCACCTTCTCTTATTTTAAAATAATTATCCTACTCAAGAAAAAAAAAACACACTACAAAAGAGGGACAAAGTGGAATCCACCCTCCTATGAGCTTCAGTAGAGAAAAAGAAAAGGTAAGTACCGTACGCAAAATAAACTAAGAAAATAAATAAATTAAATACTTAATTATTAAATTCTAAAAATTTATGTTTTCGTTCCTATATATATATATATATATATATTATTTTTATCAATCAACAATATGATTAAAATAAATAAATCACCATGGCTTTTGCTTATATAAAAAATCATATTTCACTATAAAAAGTATACATACATGAATAAAGGATGAAACATGTTTGGATGAAAATTCTAAGCCGATTTAGAGAAATCTATGCTTTTATAAATGAAATTTGATTTAAGAATTACCACTTTTGTAAACCTTTTTATTTGGCACAACTCTGTTGGATTTTATGTTAAGTTTAGAGTATGACCACATGTTTATATGTTAGATTACGATACTTGAGAAGCTTGCTACATATTTGATAATAAATTATCTTGAAGAATAAAATATTTTAGATTACAAGTTAAGAATTCGAAAATGAAACTCATTTATTGCATGCTAATTTATTTTATCATTATTGGGTTTTAAATTGTGGAAGAACAAATGCTTTACTTTCTTTCATATAAAACTATTAAATTTCATGAGTTGACGTTCCATCTCATTTATTTATCTTTTTATTTTATTCCATCTATAGCTAAAAATTCAAACATAAAGTAAAGATGCTTCTTTTAATTTTTTAACACGTGATATACTCCCTCCTTTTCTCTCTTCACTCCTCTTTTTATAAACACGGATCTAAATCTTATATAAAGAAGAGTGTTCATGATTACATTATGCAAAAATATAAATCACTCAAATTCAATCTAAATATTGAATTAATTGGGTGTTTTTAATACGTGAGTACATATCAATTCAATCCAATGAAATTTATTATTTACTAGATCGAATAATGTTTTATGTTAAATCCATACTTTCAACTTTCCTATTAATATAATATATTTTCTATTTTTATTTGTTATTTTACATATATATAATTCAGAAAAAAGAAAGAAAAAAGTCACATTTTTTTGTCTTAACTTCCTTTTTCAAACCTCTATACCATGCTACTTTTTTAGGTTTTGGTTTAATTTATTTAAATATACTATTTAGTCAAAATACAAATAACATACATATTGGATAGTATATTTTAAATGTATTTATAAATAAATGTAATATATTTTAAAATTTGTAAATATTTATTTTTAGAACGCATATTATTCTAGTCAAAAGTAAAGTATTAGTCAAATATTCAAAGTATTTTGTCTCCGTTTACTTTCTAAAGTTCTTTTATGCATATTTTTTTTTCGGTCTTCGGTGGTGTTCGATCTTTGTTGTTCACCAAACTCTCTATTTAATTGGTGTCATTTGTCATAACCAGAATGGTTACTTACATAATTAGCATTCAACCTCTAATTTACTATATTAGTACTTAATCTATCAGTATTAGGTTTAACAACTCAATTAATATTGAAATTAAGACCCAATTGACATTCACCTTAACGACTCAATCGATATTAAATCTAACATCACAGTTATAAACCTAAAGTCAACTGATCGTTAAATATAAGATGATCTCATTAAAATTTAATAGAAAAATACATATATGGATGAATGAAATTGAATCCAACTGAAACATATCCTTATACACACCTTAAACACTCCTAATATGTATAAGGAAAAAAAAAAGGAAGAATCTATCGAAGTCACATCAGAGAACTCTCACACACAGACACAAGTGCAAGAAGGTTTATAAATAGGCACAAGCACATTAATTTAGAAGGTGAATTAAGGGGAAGGAAAAGATCAATGGAGGATCCCCTTGTAATTGGACGTATAATAGGAGAAATTTTGGATCCTTTTAGAAGTTCTGTGAGTCTGAGAGTTGTTTATAAGAATCAGTATGATGTTATGAATAGTTGTGAGTTGAAACCTTCCCAAATTGTGAACAAACCAAGAGTTCTTATTGGTGGAGATGATGACCTAAGAGTCTTTTACACTCTGGTATGCTACTTCCATAGTTTCTCTTTCACATTTTTCTTCATTTATCAACACTTTTTTACACACTCTGCATTAATTCTTCTATAACCAGATAGTGGTGAACCCTGATGCTCCTAGCCCAAGCCACCCATGTTTGAAGGAATATTTGCATTGGTCAGTGCCTTCTCTTGCTAATCTATAACTTTTCTTCACTTCCTTCACTTTACCATAATCTCAAACTTCAACACAAAAAAAACTTCTTTCCTTACTTCAACATTTTAATCATCAATTTTATGTTAAGGAGAAAAGAAAGAGCCTCTTATTTTATAATAATCAGAATTCCATAATTATGTTCTTGATTTCGATCCATGTAGTGCAAATCATACATAAATTAATCTAGATTTTGAAGTGTTGGACTAAGTAAAAAATATATAATAAGAATCATGTCAAACAAACGAATTGAACATTGGTAAATAAATACTAAGAACGCTAATTAAGGAATTAAAAGAGCGTGTAACATTTTTTTTTCTCCATAACTCCATTCTCCCATAATTTCCAATGAATATTTTATCCATTAAAGTAATATTTTAATTTAAGGTTTTTTTTACACAGGAATTTAGAAAAAATAATATATACGTAGCTTATTGACATAATTTTACTAGTGATCTTACTTTTCCGATAAATACACAACTTAGTTTTCTCTATCGGAAATATAAATATTTTAGTAGTTTGATCGGACAAATTACTCTTCTCTATTGGAAATATAAATATTTTATTAGTTTAATTCGAGAAAAAAATCAGAATAATTAATTAATACTTTAAAATTTGAAAACATTGACCACAATAGTTTTGAATTTGACAAAATTATTTTATTGCCTTAATCCCTTATTCTAAATGGTCGCCAACAAGACTCTTTAAATCGTTTTTACTCGCTATAATTTAGGTTATTACTTCTTACACCATATTCCTACTTCATTTTTCGAAACACATTAAAATAAATCTGGAAAATTTTCTCCGGTGGACAATCATCACACTTGTATTATGGAAATAATTTTTTGGAGGCTTTTGATTAGGGGTGCACCAAGAAATTTGATAGGGTGCGGGAAGTCTTTTGTCACTGGTTGTTTGGCCCAAGTTTTTGCAGACATAAAAGTTACTTTAAAGCTCTTTTTAAAAAAATAATAATAATAGAAGTTGTTTGGCAATATTCATCTGGTTTAGTTTAAAAGTTTTTTTAACCTAAAATTTGTTTATGAATAGATAATTAACTTTATTTAAAATTAATTGCCTTATTCAATGAAAAATACATCCAAAAATAATTATATTATGTAAAATTAGTTTATTCAAAAATATGTTTATTTTAACAATAACAAAAAACTACATATATAGTATTCAAATATACAAATATAAAAATTTAATTTTAAAAACGTTCATGAATATTAATTTTGAAAATTATTTAATATTATGTTATTGTAATTAGTATGAATTAAATAGATTAACATATATAATATTGAAGGTTTATATGTTATTGTTCAATACAAATTTTAAAAGAATAAATTGATATATATTAAAAATTTATTCAACAAATATACGAAAATAATTAAGAATAAGAAACTTCATTACATATTAACAAATATAAAATCTGAAATGAAATTGAAATCAACAAATGGTAGTCATAAACATTTTGAAATATAAAAAAGTAAATTTCAACGTAATCAATGCATTTATATTGTTTTAGAAAAAGAGAGCTTCACATTAAATAAATATGATTTAAAATAAACTAAAATAAATAGATATTTTTTAACATATAAATTAATATTTTGTGTGTTGACGGAATGCGTAGGTTGGTAACCAATATTCCAGCTACTACTGCGGCAAGCTTTGGTACGGTTACAACATTTAAATTTGTAATGTTTTTTTGTCGGAATGGGTTAATTTTGTTATGGTTATTTGTGTGGTATGTTACAGGACACGAAATCGTGGAATATGAAAGTCCACGACCAACGTCGGGGATTCATCGTATTGCTTTTGTGTTGTTTCGACAATTGGGTAGACAAATAGTTCATGCTCCAAGATGGCGTCACAATTTCAACACCAGAGATTTTGCTCAAGTTTACAACCTTGGATTACCGGTTGCTGCCGTCTATTTTAACTGTCAACGTGAAACTGGTTGGGGTGGAAGAAGAGCTTAACCTTATCAATATTTTAACCAATAAATTTTTATTATTTTTTCCTATAATTTCAAGTGATTTCAAAATATAAAAAAAAAAAAATTTAAAAAATATCACTTCGAATTATAAGAAAAAATTAAAAAAATTAATTTCTTGAAAAATCATTCTCTCATCCTCGATTATCAAACCACACTTTCTATTATTCACTTCACTTCACTTCTTGTATACCTTTCTCTTTGTATATCTCTTTTTTCTTCGAGCAGAATATATAGCAACAATATTTTCTGTAAGCATTTTATTTCTTTTATTTTGTTCCAGTTGAATTTTAAACCTATCACATTCATTTAAAATATCATAAAAATACTTCATTTAATTAAAATAAAAACAGAAAGAAACAAGAAACAAATTTAAAATTTAGAAACTAAAATCCGAGGGAAAAAAATAGAGAGTCTAAATTGTGGAGAATAAAATACAATTTAAACCAAGAAACAAAAAATATATTTTCAGTGGCTAGTAAATTCGAAGGAATTAAATAAAAAAATTACGAAATGTAAAGAAACTCTGATGGATCCTTAGGCCCGTGACAGAAGCCCTAAAGGCATCGGATAGATCCAAAGTATTTTTCTTGGGCCTACACTATTTGATTGCTCTTTTTTTTTTTTTGTTTTCTAAACTCCACCCCAACTTTCTTCTTCTCCGCGAGACACTAATTTTTGTTTTTCTTTTCTCTTACTGCTATGCTTCTTCTCCTTAGTCCATTTCCTCTTATTCCCTTTCGCATAAATAAAATACAAAAAACAAAAATCGATTTATTTGGGTTAACGTTTATTTTTTTGGTTTGTTAGATTGAACGTTTTTTAATTTGGGAAATGATCACAATAACGAGAAATTCGTATTCGATTCACATTATGTGAAATCAATTAGTCGCAATATGACAAACAAAATGAAGAAAAAAAACTGTGATAGAAAAGAAAATAATGAAAATGTTTGTGTTATTAGTCAAAAAAGGTGGTGCCACCTAAAAACACGTTATTAGATCTACCGTTATATAATAATAGCAATATCGGACACATAAGCCTATTTTCAAGGACATAAATACGTATTTATAAACTAAAATAGGAATAAATATTTATTTATTTTTTAAATTAACACATGGCATGTCGAAAGAAAAGCTGTGAAATATTGTAAAATATAATATTAGCATTTTTTTATTATTATAATTGTTCACAACTCTTTTTTTTTTTTTTTAAATACAAAATAATTTTTTAAATTTTAAAGGGTTAAAATTTTTGTCTCTAATATTATTTT
>Ga0099822_1011025_pt1 | contig 11108 bp, 6 predicted proteins | sample CowpeawhiteBW_FD_76839 | JGI IMG/M metagenome (GOLD analysis project Ga0099822, IMG submission 76839) | Root nodule microbial communities of legume samples collected from California USA - Cow pea white BW | ecosystem: Host-associated > Plants > Roots > Nodule | place: USA: California | collected... | reverse complement strand
TTTATTTATTCTTCTAAATTCATATTTTTATTATATTTCAAAATATGAAAAAATAAATTGTAACGAAAGACTACGAAAAAAAATAACGCGTGATTGACATTTAACACAAAATTGAGTTACAGCTGTCTATATAAGAACGTAAAGTTCAACATAAATTGAAAAGTTTATACTATACGAAAAAAAAAATATGTATTTAGTATAAACTAAAAACTTAAAGTATTACCTTCTAAAAAAGATTAAAAAAATATTTTTTATGTTTTTGTATTATACTTTGTTTACATTCAAAATTACCGAGGATGTTAATAATTATTTTCGTCCACGATCGTTAATTTATATCAACAACATGATCAACTCATAAAATATACACTATATTATTAATACGAATATTTTCTTAACAAGTAATTTCTATTGAAAGTTTTACTTAATTGCTTATAATAAATATTTTTCTCGCAATAATATTTTTAGCCATATTGCAATTTTTTCAGCTACTTTATCATTTTTAAGTGAACAAAGTAAACTTTAGCGTCAAATCGTGAATTAATTTGTTGATAGAAATGGAGGAGAAAGTGGTGGTACAATTATTGTGAGCTTTTTTTTATCTAACAAAGGAGTGGGGAAGTTGATCTCACAATTATGTCCACAAACTACCGTCTTATATACTTCACTTTTTATTTTGTTTATAGGATTATTTTATCACAAAAAGTTATACCTTTAACTATAACTTTCTGTCTAAATTGAAATTAATATTAATTAAAAAAAAATCCTATCAAACTTCAGTTAATTATTTTCTAAATTTTTCTTGCTATCCTTTCAATATTTTATAGAAAACTATATATTACTTATGTATATATGTAAAATAAATCAACATCCACTTAAATTAAAGGTTTAATCATATATCTATTTTTATAATAAAATATTATTTTGGTCCCTTTATTTATTTATTTTTTAATTTGGTCCCTTTCATTAGTAATGTTACTATACCGTTAGAAGGAATGTCAGTGTCAGTTCTTGAATTTTTTTAATATTTTTTTTTTTAAATTTAAAAGAAAAAAATTATCAAATTATTATCGTGACAATTGATAATGACATAGTGATATAATAAAACATGAAATAAGTAGCAAGAAAGGGCGTGATTCTCCACCCTAATTATTAATTATAATCAATTTAAAATGTTTGTATTCAAATAATCTAGAAGTTAATTAGAAAACAAAGAACAGAGTGTATTGAATGATTGATTACACATAGGCATTATTGATGGTATACAGGTTAGGACGTACATCTCGAATTTTAATAAACAAAATCATTTATATTTTTTTTTTCATTACTTTGACCTTCCTTTTTGCATATAACTTGGAATTGAAGTATGAACAGAATATAAATATTATATCATCATAGAAAATTGCACGTGATAAACAAATGAAAATAATTTTTAAATTTTTGAAGGATTGGAATGATAGCAATCTCTTCTGTACTTTTCCTATTAGGTGGAAGGTGGGCCCATTGTTGACCCATGGGCCAATACAAAAATGTGAGCCTGAGACTGAAAAAAATAATACTTATTATTTGAATTAAGAAAGATGGAAAGGAAAAGGTTGAAGGACTCATTTTATTATTTGTCTTACTTTTTATTTGTTTGTATTTTTTGAATTAATATGATTAAATTACACCATCTTCCAAATGAAATTTTTTCTTTTATTTTTATTTATCAAATAATTATTGAATTTTGTTTCTTTTTTGTTTTCATAAATTATGAATTCTTAAAGGAAAATAGAAAACCGAAATCCTAAAGCGAGTATGTGCGATGAAAACATCACAACACTTCACATCACATTTGTCAAAGAAAATCAAAATCAAATCTAAAGCTGAAATCTAAATCATCTTTAATGGATTCCACTGAGCGGTGAGGAAACTAAAATATTTATATTTAATATTTTTTATTTGTAAGGAACGACGGATTTTTTTTTATATACATATATATTTTTATAATTTTAGATTTCAAAAGATATATTTAAATTTCTCCCGTTCAATTTTTTTTTCTGCATCAACTATGTAAAAAAAATCTTGCAATTGAGTAAAACAATATTTTAACATTTTCAAGTCATTCTATCTTTCTACCAAAATAACATATGAGAAAAATATTGTATATTACAAATTTTTCATTACAATTAAGGAATAAGTTATTTAATTTATTTTTATTACCAATATATTACAAATAAGTTTCTTTCTTATTCGTTTAATTATTTTTTTTTCTTATCACTTAAATTTGACATCAATTTTTGAGTGAGAAGACTAATTGTATTATTCAAGAATTTTATTAATTCTATTCATCACCTCTTCTTCAAAGTCTAAGCAGTCTTGTTATCACTTGAATAAAGATATTTTTTGCATGTTAAGTTTCATAAACATTTTGCATGTTGAGTATCTCATAGTAAAAAAAATTATTGTTTCAATATCTTTTTCCCTTAAGTAAAACTATTATCCCATACTTTTCTTTTCTTGTAAACTGAAATAAATATTAATATCTTATATACAGGTATAAATATCATTCATATGTCATCACGTGGCATCACATTTTTAAATATTTCATAAAGAAGGTGCACAATTATATAATTCTAATAATTAGAAAGATTTTGTTCCTCCAATTGAAACTACAAAAGTAAAAATCACAAAACTACAGTATTTTAGAAAACAAAAATAAAAAATGTAATTAAGAAAAACTATATATTTTTTTTCAGAAGAACCTAAAATTTGAAGCAAACCCTTATGGACTGTGAGCGGCGCAAATACTGACTTGCACAAACAACTCATCCGTCACCAACAACCAAATATATTAAAGACTCGAGTAGAGCTGGTCAATAAACTATTGTAATTTTCAAAGACATGTCTTATTCTTACAAATAAAATAAAATAAGAGAGAGTGCGCCATAAAGTCACCGATTAAAGATAAGTAGTACATATTATTCTATCATTTTCTATATGAAAAAGTTCAAATAATTAAATTTATTAATTACAAAATTATAAACGTATATAACAAATTTTGTAAAAATAAAAATATTTTTTGAAACTTTTAAATAATAATTTTCTGATAAAAATAAGCATTTTAATTATTATTTTACTTTTTAAATATTTTAACACTATTTTTATTGTCTTTTTTGTTAATTTAAATTATTTATGTTTAGTTATATTTTAAATTTTAGTAATATTAAAATACAATTATTTTTTTATTTAATTTTTAATGATGAGTATTAAATAAAGTATTAAACACAATTGTAACATTCATTAATGTTTGTATACTTTAAATAAGATAAGAATTTTGCTAACGAACACCGGTTAAAGATAATAAATATGCATTAAATCCTACAAAATACATAATTATTATTAAGTGATATAAATAAACACTTTAATTATTATTTTTTTTTACTTTTTAAATATTTTAACACTATTTTTATTGACTTCTTTGTTAATTTAAAATGTTTATGTTTAGTTATATTTTAACTTTTAGTAATATTAAAATATAATTATTTTATTTTTGTTGATGAGCATTAAATAAATATTAAACACAATTGTAACACTCGTTAACATTGTTATACTTTAAATAAAATAAGAGTCTTGCATTGAATCTTACAAAAGTGCATAGTTAAGTGTGATATTAAATCAAATCTAATATACTAACTATTAATATAATTTTATTTCATTTAAAAGATAAAAATGTCCATAAATATTATTCAGTGTGTTTAATATTTTATTTAATGTTCATTAATAAAAATAAAAAATAATTAAATAATTAAATAATTATATTTTAATATTGTTAAAAATTAAATATAATTAAACATAAAAAGTTTAAATTGATAGAGAAGACAGAAAAAAAAATAGTGTTAGATGTCTAAAAATTAAAAAAAGATAAAGTAGAGATATATTTTTTGCTTTTTAGTAAAAGTTTTAAAAATTCAAATTATTCTTTTATATCATGAAGTTATTGTCTAAAGAGTTAAAAGAATATTTTGATTTTTATAAAATGTGTTATATGTATTTATATTATTTTAACTAACATATTTAATTATTTTTATTTTTAATATAAAAAATAATAAAATAAATATATATTAATTATTTTTTAATGAGTATCTCATTTATAACAATATATAAAAGAGATTCATTTCTTTGCGTCCACTTTTAATTTTTCAATTTTATTTTTAATTACTATTTTAAAAATTAATTATTTTATAATTATTTTTTCTTTAATTGTTTTTTTTAAATCTTTTTTATTTTGATCGTTATTCTAAAAATTTTTTTTAAATAATTATTTTATTTAACAATTATTTTAAAATTTATTATATATTTTAAAAATAAATATTATTAATTTTATAAAAATTAAAAAGTACGAATACATTGACGTGATAGCGTTTATGTATTTACTAGTAGTAATAATTAGCATTCTCCGCTTATATTAATATTATTATGTTAAATTTTGTTTAATATCACATTTAATTGTAAATATTTATCTAATTCTATTCCATATTAATTGTTTATGTACATTAGTTAATAATACCCATAAAATAATAAAAAAATAACTGAATTATGTTTTATCATAAAAAGCAATGTTTGTCCTGTGCCATTCAACACTACAATACTTACCAAAACAGAGCAGAGAGAGAGAGACGGGACCTTAATTTCGTCATACTCTGTTTTGCAAGTCCCGCATGGAAATCTCGGTGGACGTTCCTCCCTACCTTCGAGTACACAAAGACGGCACAGTTGAGCGAATGGCCGGTATCCAAGTTGTTCCCGCGGGTCTCGATCCCAACACCAACATTGTCTCCAAAGACATCCTCGTCATCCCCGAAGCCGCCGTCACAGCCAGGCTCTACCGTCCCAATTTCACCCCCCAAAACGCCAAGCTCCCGTTAGTTATCTACTTCCACGGCGGCGCCTTCTGCATCTCTTCCCCCTCCGACCCTCTCTACCACAACTCCCTCAACAAACTCGTTGCAGAGTCCAACGTTGTCGCTCTCTCCCTCAACTATCGCCTCGCACCAGAACACCCTCTTCCGACCGCGTATCAAGATTCTTGGGCCGCGATCCAATGGGTCGCTTCTCAGGCTAAAGCCCAAGAAGATTGGTTCGGCGATTACGTTGACTTTGAGAGAGTGTTCTTGGCAGGGGACAGCGCAGGTGCCAACATAGGACACTACATGGCCCTGAAGTTGAACGGTGTTTCAAAAAATGATTTTGATTTGAAGGTCAAGGGTCTTGTCATGGTGAACCCTTACTTCTGGGGAAAAGAAGCAATTGGGGCTGAGATTACTGATCCGGAGAGGAAGAAGATGGTGGATGTATGGTGGGGTTTTGTCTGTCCTTCGGAAAAAGGGAACGATGACCCTCTGATTAACCCCTTTGTGGAGGAGGCTCCGAGTGTTGAAGGGGTGGCTTGCGAGAAGGTGCTTGTGATTGTTGCGGAGAAAGACATTCTGAGGGAAAGGGGAAAACTGTATCACAAAATGTTGAGCAACAGTGGCTGGAAAGGAAAAGCTGAGTTCTACGAGACTCTTGGGGAGGATCATGTGTTTCACATCTTCAACCCCGATTGTGACAAAGCCAAGAGTTTGATTAAACGCATCGCTGATTTCATCAATGAACAAACAGTGAATGTTTAGTATCATATGTTGTGTTTGTTGTGTGGAGGCATAATAATAATAAAGTTGAACCAAGTTAGGAAGTGCTTGTTTTCTTGTCTCTGAATCTGAGTTTCTCATACTTCACTGGTGGAGATCCGTAAAAATTTGTTCTGCTTCACTGTTTATAATTAACTGTTATATACTTTTTAATTACCGAACTGTGTTGTACGCTATATGAAGCAAATGTCGTGGTACGCAGATTCAACTTTTGGTAACATGTGAAAAGTGCGAGGGGAATTATGAAACATAGTTTGAAACAGAGACCAAAAAGCAGAAAGTAACAAGAACAGAGAGTCAATACACACGATGAGAATGTTATGCACATGTGAAACGGTAGCAGTTTCAAATGTGAAGCTGTATTCCGAAAGAAAAAGTAAAATGTGTGGGTCGGGTTGACGTGTAATGTTTTAAACATTTTTACTATGTTCTTTAAGTAAATTAATGTTTTATAAATTTTCTAATTAAGGCCGATTTCCGCAATAGTATTTTACTGTAGATCATTTTATGTACTTATTATAGTTTGTAAAAATTTAAGGAAAAAAGAGAGAGTAATAAGACAATAATAGTGAAAGAAGAGGGTTATTGGACGAGTCTAAATAATTTACTTGAGTTTATTTAGTGTTGTGTTCTGTTGAGCACTAGAAATACATTATGTTACTACTTTAAATATCTTTTTAATATATTCTAAAATTTTAAAATCAATAGTCATAAAAGTGATTTGAAGATATAATAAAGGAACAATACAACAAAACTCAACAAAAAATCTAAATTCGTTATTGAACACTCTCTTAATAGAAATACAAGTAAAGATATTTAGATAAGTCACTATGCCAAAATTATTAATAGACAATATTTGTTTTTTCCTAATAAATAACACTTCTTAGACCGTCTTTATTGGCACAATGTCTATTGCTAAAGGATGTTTATAAAAAAAATGCTATCTAACGACACTTTATAGATGATGTTTGACAAAACTAGTGTTATCTATGTATAAAATTATATTTTGACAAAATTTTATTAATAAACTTTTAACAAAGTATACATGATAATATTTTAATGGATGAAATAAAGGTTTGATATAATTTAAAAAAAAATGTTTGGTATGTGTTAAAAAACAAGTTTTGTCAAACTTTGTTAAAAAATAATTTGCCAAAGGATCATAATCTCGTTTTCAAAAAAACAACACTTTCTGTAACACATCTAAAGTGGTGGTAGCAATACCTTGAAAGTTAGCGTTGCCCATCAATGATTTAACATTTAACATTTTCATTTTTTGTTTTTATGTATGTATTAAGAATAAATTAGATGAATATAAGATAGAGATATTTTGATGTCAAACATAGAGGTTCTGATCATGTTTATGAAAACTTAAAGCAAACTTATGAAAACTTAAAATAGGAAACACCATAAATATCTTTTATATAAGAGTCGAAACCGCAAGTGCTTCGTTATATATAAATATATATATATATATATATATATATATGCATACGACTAATAAAAAACAATATAATCATGTTACTCACGATTATGTTCGAAGAAGTCAATGCTGATGATGGAAAGAAACCCCTCACAGTAGGCAATAGTCAAGCCTTCCAATTCTTGCCTCTGCTTTGTCAAATCTCATCATATATAGGCCACTGAATAGGACTGTTATTCGTACCCCAAATGGCTAAAGCCTATTAAGTATCTCTTGGCTCGCTAAAGATCATTTTATGTGAATGCTACAATAAAATTTAGGACTTAATGTTGTCGTTTTTGTCAAAGAAAATTGCAACATCAAGGTTTTTGATCAAGTGCTAAACATTTGCGACATCAAGGTTGTGCAGTAAAGTGACTTTGGGAAATCTCAAAAATTACCTTCCAAAAACACTTTCACGTGTCAAAGAGCCTTTAAACATTGTTGGCTTAAGCTAAAATGCGCCAACATTTTACAGTATTCATTTCTACGCTGGTCCTTGAAAATAGAGTACCTTATCATCTTTTATTTCTTGAAGAGCCACACTATCCAGATGCATTTTGTTGGATTTTTCAGTTTTTGATCTTTTAGGATCTTTTAAACTGTGATCAACAAATTCAACTTCATGGAAATTTGCGATAAGAGACAGTGAACTAATTGATTCAATTTATTTTGTAATATAATATGGTATTAATTCTTTTTACGTCAAAGAAAGGAAATGGTTTGTATTATGTAAGTTTAGCTCATAACATACTGCAAAATCCAATACTAGATGATGAGAAAGAAAATTTTCGCATTCCGTGGGGTATTCCAATTCCTCTCCATTTTGCATGGAGTGTGTTATTGGATAAAGTACCAACTTTATTCTTTTATACCTTATTATCTGGTATACCTATATATCTTTATACGTAACTGTAGCTTTATACAAATAGAATCCAACACAAACAAGAATACAAAGAAGAAAAAGAACTATTAAGTGGTCAAATTAACATTCAAGTTGCATCGATGAACAACACTAAATTATATTAGAAGAATATCGAACAAAAGTTAGGAAGAAAACTCAAGTCCATGTGAACAACTAATGCCTAACTATTTTAGGGACTTGTTAGTGTGAGGGGATTTCAATTCTCGGAAACTCCTCTCTTCTGAAAGCATTTTCGCAAACCTGCAAAAATTAGCTCCAATGTTAATTTTACTCACTAAAAATTATGTATAATAAGTCTGCCAAAGAAAATGTGACAGCATTTTAGGAATATTGGAGAGATATATTTTGAGAATTTTCCTGTGAACTGAATGGCACATTAATTAATTATAATAAAATATGTAGTTTTTTTTCATTTGATGTTATACCTTCTGAGAGCATCTTCATTGGTCTCCCCATCTCCCAACGGTTCAAACAGACCAGTCTCCAAATTGATCTGAGATACTGGTTTCTTCAACAACCTCTCACCAATTTGGCTAAGTTTTTTCATATTTTCTTTCGTGGCAATATCAGTTGAAGCATCTGTAACGGTCAATGTATCATCCTGCAGGTTGACGAATTTGCATGTATATTATATATGAAAATTAATCTCTTGTAAGAAAGCATACACACACATGTGTGTGTGTATATATATATATATATATAACTTTATGTTACCTGAATACGAAGGTAATTATTTTCTGAATTAAGAGCTTGGGTGGCAGTTGCAAGATGGAAATCAACCATGTCTCCACTGGAGTGAGTTAAAACATCGATCAAGGGAGAAGAACCACTGTTAGTTAACCAATCGAGCAGACCCCATTTTGCTGCCATTTTAGCATTGAATTTGTGTTCATTCTTGGGAGTCCCAGTGCCCAGAGAGATTATCAGGAAACGACCAAATTCCATTGGCTTGATGGAGAAGAAGTCAGGATTGTCATTAATGATCTGCTTCGTTACCTGGTTCATGGCGACTAAACTCTGGATCACCAAGTCCCAATCATTAGTCATGTTAAATTTGGGAAGAATCTTTTTAAACGTAAAGTTAAGTTATTTGTAAGTACCGGATTATTAGCACAAACGCCACCATCAATAAGGTTGAATTCGTGCATGTTCCCGTCTGAACCTTTGTTCTTGAAGTTGTGGGCTGGAAGATAAGTTGGTGCGGCAGAAGTGCCGATGCATATGTCAGAGAGTGGAGCATCCAAATATGGAGACATCTTGATTTGGTACGAGGAGAAAATGGTTGGCTGCAGTGACTTGATGTCAAAGGTGGGAATCACAATATTGGTCAGCGTTTCATGCAAACGTGTCTCCCCTAGCTTCTCTCTCACCACTTCTCGAAGGTATTTTCCGTCGTATTTTGGTCCTCCTAATGATCTCACCACCTTTTCTATCCATCCCCATATGCCACTGTGCTCAATTCGTACAACTTAAGTTCGTAAATATAAACTTGATATATAAAAACAATGTCTTTTGGTAGCTAGCTATGTTTTGTCTGGTTTTTAGTTAACTTAGAAAAGAACATAGAAGTTAATATACCAGCTGCGTTGTGGGAAAATCTTTGGAAGGTGATCCAAGTAAAAGGGCTTGATATCCTTGGCAGCAAATAAAGGACGCCGACGATCGTTTGGAGCAGTTAACATGGCGGTTACAAGACCACCTGTGCTTGTTCCTGCAATCACATCAAAATAGTCTGCAAGCCTTGCATCCTCACCGTCCAATTCCTGCATATGTGTAAACAACCTTGTTAATTAACACACTACGTCAAGTTATAACTATTTTTGTTTTCACGAATATAGAAAGTTAAATGCTAATTAATTATAGTACTAACCTGAAGTTGTTCTTCAAGGAAAGCAAGAATAGTTGCGGGGATAATGCCCCTAATGCCACCTCCATCGATGCTGAGAATTGTGACTAAGTTTCCATAGGTTGGAGGCTGAATCTGTAGAAGGGATGACTTTGTTCTCTCCATGTATTTACTATACTCACTTGGGAAAGTTGAACTTTGTCTGTTTTTGTGTTCTTTTTTTGTGAAGGAAAGCTGAAAGCTTATGAATTGTTTGCACAATCGAAAACTAGCTATTATAAGAAATGGTGAAGAAGGTTATTAGATTAATCAAGTTTTTCTTAGGTTGTTTGATGGCTTTTCTTAAAGCTCTATTTATAGGGCAATGCGTGCAAAGGGTAAATTAAAGTTAAAATTGCACTACGACGATTAATGTTATGTGTTGAATGTCTCCAATACGCAAACCATTTAAGGCCCCGCGTTGAACAATCCAAGTCCAAACATTGTCTTAAATAATAAAATTAGACTTGTGGGACAAAACAAGAAGAAAAAAAATAGAGATGTGAGGAACAGCTTTTTAGACTTTTTCACGCATAAATTTTTCAGCATGCACTACCATTATCCTACCAGTATAATTTCTACGAATGTGGTTTGCAAAAATGAGTGGATAGTAGCATTTGGCTTTTCCTCACGAAAAGATTAACAATTAATGATCGTTTGCACAAGTTTAATTTCTAAGACAAAAGAAAGACTATAACTAAACCACGTTTAGAAAAGTCTCGCTAAGTAGTGTTTTGAACAGCTCTACTTTTTTTTTCACCTTTGTGGTTTTTGTTGCTGATTACTGGTATTAAAGTTTTACAATTAATTCTAAATCATTAAAGATAACTAAAGAATGTGTTTAAACTTTGCATTAAAACATGCATCATAATGGATGTGTAAAATCCGAGTTAGATAACAATAAACAAGCACCATATCGGTGGGTCTTTTAGACTTATAGAAGTAGAAACTGATGTGCAATGCTTTATGTGCATGCTATGTATTAATGTTATCACACGTATGTTAGGTTGCCATATGTCAGATTTAATTAAAACTTCAAAGCCATACATCCATATATATATATATATATATATATATATATATATATATATATATATATATATATATATATAATTATATATAAATATTTACATTTTTTTTTTTTTTATAATATAATTTATAATATTA
>Ga0099822_1011024_pt1 | contig 11109 bp, 9 predicted proteins | sample CowpeawhiteBW_FD_76839 | JGI IMG/M metagenome (GOLD analysis project Ga0099822, IMG submission 76839) | Root nodule microbial communities of legume samples collected from California USA - Cow pea white BW | ecosystem: Host-associated > Plants > Roots > Nodule | place: USA: California | collected... | reverse complement strand
TGTTTTTTTTTTTTTTGAAGAGGGGGCAGGGGAGTTTGGTTTTGGGGGTTGAGTATTTTTGTTTGTTGGGTTGCTTTGTTTGAGGTAGATAAATGGTTTTGTTTTTTTTTTTTTTTTTTTGTCATGACTATATGGTGTCTTTATTGGTTGAGTTTTTTTTTTCTTCTCTTCACTTTCTGTGAGTATTCAGTAGGAAAATTTAGCAGTTTTGTAAGGGTAACTGTAAATTGACTGTTAATTTTGGTATTCATTAGCATTTGTGGATGTGTATTTTGTATTAGCAAGATGACTTAGTTGAGGCCTAACTTCTCTAGTCTTATGCAGGAAGCTGTTGCTCGCCTTGAGGAAATAAAAAAGTCTGTCGAGGCAAAAATGGCTTTACGTCAAAGCAATTTGAATCCTGAAAGGCCTGGTTAGTTAATCTTCTGCTAGTTTTGAATAAGTAGTTATATGCTAAATGATTTTTTGCTGCCAGTAGGAATGCATATAATTCTTCCAAGGACTGGAGAGAATATTATTACTTAAGTTCTCCCTCGTTGAGTACCTTTGATAGATGACTACTTTATCTTAGGGTTGACTCCTAGCCATCATGACTGTTAGGTCTTATAGCTCGTTCATAACGAAATCAGAAAGCAACAAAATGGCTTCGTAAATAATAGTTTTACTGTTGTAAATAAAAGTCCTTTCTTATGCATGATGTGCTAAACTTGATTGGAAAAGTGCACAAGAGTTGCATTTGTGATCAGAGAGATTCTTATCTTGTTATTGATTTAACATGATTCAGAGCTTCTACCTTTGACAACTATTGCTTGGGCACATACTGCTAGCAGTATGTATTGCTTCAAAGATCATGTATTGGAAGATAGATGGGAAACTCAGTATTTGAGAAAATGAATCTCGATGACACTCTTATGTTAGTTTTTATATAATATAATTCCTTAGTTTGTGTTTTCTAATGCAAATATTTGCAGACACATTCTGGTAGATAGATAGCTGAAGCTGCTTCTTTTTGAATGCGATTCTGGACTGCTTCCTTGATCCTTGATCCTGGAAGCTGCTTGTTGTTTAAACACAACTATCATTACTCAATGTTGTAGTATTTGATTATTTTTTGTTCAATATAGAAGCTTCTCTAATTTAGGAAATTAGTATGTAAGTTTTCAGTGTATTTTTAAACCAATACATAATTTGAGATATAAAAGCAATTCATGTCATTCTCCTTAATAGGTTAAGCTTTTAAAAGAACTGCTCTGTAGCTTGGTGTCAGTTTTTATGACCAAATCATCAGTATTCGTGCTTCTAGTCCAAAAGGTTCTGGCCTGAGGGGAGTGTCTTGGAGATATGAAAACTATTATTGGGCCTTCACTGGAGGATTTCTAAGCACAGTTCATTTCCAAATAGCTCATACTTTGAAATTTTATACATAAACAAATCCAGTTTGTGAATATTGATTATTGGTAATCGACAAATCATAACATAAGTCCTATCTATAATTCTGCTTGAAAAATAAATGAGCAACTCCAAGAAATGTAAGAACAAAATACTGAGAGTCTTGCAACAATTTTTGGGGCTCTCCACTCAAACTATATTAGACTCCCTGCCTCTGTCTGGAGGAGTATAATAAGAAGCTCCATTTTCCTTTATTTGAAAGTAGATATCCATTATTTGATTTAGAACACAATGAGCTATCAATACTGTGCTATAACTGAAATAGCACAAGCAAGCAAAATACATGGTTTTTATTGAGAAATATGAACATGCCATGCAAAAAATTTAAATTAAGCCATTTTGAAACTTAAACCTACAAAATAAACTGAATGCTTAAAAGATTTCTCGTCATTCAAGATCACCAAGATTATGATCTCAGAACAGTGTAGAAAGCCAATGGTAAGTTCTGATAATTTTTCTTGACTTGGGAGTCCTTTTGGATCCAAAATGTTCAAACCCCTGCAACACAATTCAGTTGGAAACTAAGAAGCATTCTTGTCTGTAGTGTAGTAATTAAAAATCACATGCATCATTTATAGATTTACTATTGGTCTTCCCCTCAAAATTCACTCCACACCATTCTATAACCATAGAAATTTGAAAATTTCTAAAATGAAATACCGTTACCCTTAATTCACTATTCTATCCTTCATTTTTAGACAAAGTAATTGCTCAAGCTTTCGGCTCCAAGATCTAATTGCTTGTTTAGGTAATCATTTCAGCAGGGTGAATGTACATTTAAACTACGATAGAGGAAGGATACCCTTTGCTATTTTTGGTTTAAAAGTAATTTTTAGAGGTTGAAACAGAAAACCAAACGTAGGATAAATAAGTCTTAAGAAATGGGTGGCAATCTCCCTTACAGCACGGTTCCTAAGTGTTTTCAGAACCCAAGGAAAGTAATTTCACCAAAACGTCAAAAATGTAATGTAGTTGAAATTACAGGCAGAAAAACTGAAAGTGAAAGAACAAAGGAAGAGTGAGGGAGGAGGTGGCAGAACAAGGTCTTTGACCTGTTCAATGCTTGTTTTATTGTCTTAGTATTAATCAAGCTACACTTACTTGCAGATTCAGGATTCTTAAGGACATTGGATTCCAGTATTAAGCGCAACACTGCGGTTATTAAGAAGCTGAAGCAGATCAATGAGGAGCAGCGTGAATCTTTGATGGATGAGTTAAGAAGTGTCAACTTAAGCAAATTTGTCAGTGAAGCCGTGACTGCAATATGTGATGCCAAACTTAGAAGTTCTGATATACAAGCTGCAGTTCAGGTATGTGCTTTTGCAGTTTTTCACCCTGTTTTCTATGTCATTTGATGTTTTTTCCTAAGAAGCAAGGGGATCCATTGATTAGATATTGTTACTGTGTGAATTTTGTACCAAAGTTAGTTTTCAGTTAGTTCATTCTAGTCTGCTGGCATGTGACAATTGGATGTAGTTGTTTCTGTTCTTTGTAGGGCAAGCAGTAAGTTCAGCCTAGCCAGTTGACATGTGACATTTGGCTGTAACTGTTTTTGTTCCTTGTAGAGCAAGCTACTCTTAGCAATATAATCTTTGTTTGTTGTTATGGGATTTTAATGCAATGACAATTATGATTTTCTTGCTTCAATTCTCCCTCTCCTTTCTCTTCTTTATAAACTCTAATTGTACCTGGAGCTCTAAGATCCTATTGGCATAGTGCTCCATCTTCTTCTTCCTCTGCACTGATATCTTTCTCTCACTCAATGATAAGAAAAACCATACAAATCAAGTCTAATTAAATCTGTCCTAAATTATGGTAACTGTACTGCACAACACTTCCTTTTCTTAAATGTTCTATTAATCAAAGATAAATAATTAATTACATAATTTAGCACACAGATGATTTTTCCGCAGAAATTTTATTTCTATATTAATTTATATAGTGCATATCTTAACTACTTGCTTCTGATATGCTCCATCATTTGCTTCTTTTTGGAAAGATTTGTTCTTTGCTTCATCAAAGGTACAAGGACTTTGCACCAAGCCTGATTCAAGGGCTTCTCAAAATCTTCTCTCCTGGAAAGCCTGGCGATGAATCAGATGCTGATAGAAACTTGAAGGCAATGAAGAAGCGCAGCACCCTGAAACTTCTTATGGAACTTTTCTTTGTCGGAGTTATTGAAGATGGTGGCATTTTTATAAATATCATAAAAGATCTTACCAATGGGGAACAGCTGAAAGATCGGGATGCTGCACAAACAAGTTTGACCCTTCTTTCTAGTTTTGCTCGTCAGGGGAGAATTTTTCTTGGACTCTCTGTTAGTGGGCCGGAAATTCATGAAGAGGTATTTTTTTTATTAATCTCAAGTAGAATATTCTCATGCTTTCTATAGCTTACATTTGTCCTTTTTTCCTTTTAGATTTTGATTGACTTTCAAATTACCTTTAGTCATTTTTCATCAGGATTGCAAGTTTAGCTATAGCTCTCATTTCTATTTTTATATTTCTCTGTATCAATCGAAGAATGTTCCCTGTTACTAGCTGAATTCTATATTATCCTGTACTGACATTCTGATGCAGTTTTTTAAAGGCCTTAACATCACAGCTGATCAGAAGAAAGTTTTCCGGAAAGCATGCTATTCCTTTTATGATGCTGCTGCTGAACTACTTCAGTCTGAGCATTCTGTAAGAGCTTGTGCCTTTTAAAACACAGACACATGTATTAGAGATTTCTGAGAGTAAAATATAGTATGAAACCTGAGAATTGTATTTCTAAAGGTCACTTACAAACAGAAGGTTGTTATGCCCTCTATGATTATTGATAAATTTTTCTTTCTGACAGTCACTTCGATTAATGGAGCATGAAAATTCAAAGATTTTGAATGCAAAAGGAGAACTCAGTGATGAAAATATTGCTTCATATGAAAAGCTTCGTAAATCCTATGATCATTTATACAGAAATGTTTCATCGTAAGTTGTTTTGTTTACTTGGCTATTTCATTGCTGTTCATCGAATATGTTCTCAGTGTATACTGGCTAAATATATTCTTGAAATACTAAGAACCCCATTTATGGTTTACATGTGTAGCTTTACATGCATATTTCAGGCCATCACAAGCATATATGTGTGTTCTTGAAAGCTTTGATCTAGTGAGACATTCAGTCAAGCAAATTTGAGGCAAATCTGGATATAATTATATGTTGGTTAGGTTAGTTCAGGGAGATATCTGTCTTTTAGAAACATAATGCATTTAGGTTCATCGATTCCTATATGTTAACATCTCATTGTCTGAGGTGAGGTCCACCCTCCAGCAAGTGTTTATCTCTCTTGGCCTGCTACCCCAAATTGGTTAAAAAAAGAATTTGTTGCCTTTGTATGATAACTCTGCTTCACTATCCACTGAATTCAGTTATTCTTAAATTCAGTCTGTCACTCTCCTGTCTAATGAACACTAAAAGTTTAATGAATCTTGAGTGAATATTGCTTTGATGTCACTAATTATTCCTTTTTTCTTGGATCCTGTAATTATGATTTTCTCGTAATAGATTAGCAGAAGCACTTGATATGCAGCCTCCTGTTATGCCAGAGGATGGACACACGACTAGGGTTACCAGTGGTGAGGAGGGTATGTCTTCTGCTTCTGGTAAAGATTCTTCTGCTGTTGAACCAATATGGGATGATGAAGATACAAGGACTTTCTATGAATGTTTACCTGATCTTAGGTTTGTACTTCTAAAATACTTCTCTGTAACAAATATATTCGTCCAGTTGATTTCTGTTTAATGTTTTGATGTAATCATGGATTCATGGATGGTTTGAAGTTTTCCTTTTAGTTGGTTCAACAGTGTTTTATTTTATAAGGAACTTTTTCCTGCATTGTTTTCTCTAGAGCGTTTGTTCCTGCTGTGCTTTTGGGAGAAACAGAGCCAAAAAGCAGTGAGCAATCTGCAAAGGGTCAAGACCAACCAACTGTAAGAACTTATTGGTGATTGTTTCTGAACATGCCATAAAATTTAGACAATTTATTTATATCTGGTTGTCCTTGTATTGGAACATATCTTATTGTGTGCATTCTTGTATTTCTCTTTTCTGTCTAATAAAATTCCTTTTCTATTAAAAGAATTTTTCTGTCAATTTAGTCACTGTGCCATATAATTCTCTGAAACAATAATATAAGCATTTACTCATATAACCATCCTGTTGGTGTTTTTTCTTTCCTTACCAACCTTCTGAAACTACTCACTTCAAGATATATGTTTATCTAGGAAATAGTACCTGAATCAGACAAAGGTCAACAGACCACCCATGAAAGTGGAGAGATCTCTACAGAGTCTAATGCTTTGCCAGAGGCAGAAAGCACAGAAAGAGTGAAGGATAAGGAAGAAAAAGACAAGTCTAAAGAATCGGACAGAGAGAAGGAAAAAGAAAAAGATAATGATAAAAAGGGGGAAAATGAAAAGGACAAACTCAGAAGTCTTGAAGGGACAAATTTGGATGCTCTACTGCAGAGGCTTCCTGGCTGTGTGAGCCGGGACCTTATAGATCAATTAACTGTGAGGATACTTTATTTTGCTGTATTACTTATTCTTATGTTCTTTCATTGTATTGTTAATTTTTTTGACATTGTTAACTGTTATGCCTTTTTGTTTAAAACATGTTAGGTTGAGTTCTGTTATCTGAATTCAAAATCAAATCGAAAAAAGCTTGTGAGGGCTTTGTTCAATGTTCCAAGGACATCTCTAGAACTGCTAGCATATTATTCACGCATGGTTGCCACACTCTCAACTTGTATGAAGGATGTCTCCTCCATTCTGTTACAAATGCTGGAGGAGGAATTCAATTTCTTAATAAATAAAAAGGTTATTTTGCACAATTTTACATATATGATTAATATTTTACCCTCTGCTCCAAATTTAGCTGATTACTTTTGTTATCTGTTTTTTGAAATGTCTTTACAGGATCAGATGAACATTGAGACAAAGATAAGGAACATCAGGTTCATTGGAGAACTTTGCAAGTTCAAAATTGCTTCTCCTGGCCTAGTCTTTAGTTGTTTGAAGGTACAATAGATTAATAATCAAATTTTTATAAATGAAGGCCAGATCCTTCCAATTATGATTACAAATTTCTTAATGGTGCAAGTTATGTTTTTGAGGCATTCCTATATTGTCAACGGGGTTCAGTTTTGCCATGATGATATGTTGTGTTTTTTTAGAACTCCCCTTTTATTTATTTTCTGATATGGAATGGAAGTCTAAGGTATTTATAAGTTGTATGATGATTTATACTTTGTTATCCTCCATATTTGATGAAGTTATTAATGACTGCACAAAACCAATAAATAACTTCTCACTTGAAAACTTTGGATTGTCATTTACTTCGACCACACCCCAAATCAATTATTTTCTCTAATATCTTTTTGAAAAGAGGAAAGTATGTTAGTTAGTCACCTGTTCTCAAGCTGCGCTTAACCTTTTATGAGTAATAAACTATGAAAGAGTTATCTGACACTTGCTTTAGTAAACTCGAATAAGTTCTAGAAACATAGCCTTCCAAATGTTGGATAAAAATCTTTTCAATCTGGTTCAGACAAATAATCTCTATCTTGATAATTGACCAAATTAAACAGCTTAGGAATAATTGATCTTGAATTAGTTGAAGATAATACAAAGGAATTAATTGAATTTGAGAGAGTATGTTTCCCTCTCTTAGGATTTCATATCTATAATAATTTTGGATACATCAGATACAATGTATGGGAGGGAAGAGAAGAGAATTCAAAGAGATGCACCTAGGAACTAGGTTCATCACAAAGCACAATAAGTTCTATTTAAGACTATTTATTCTAACAGAATTAATTTGTTTTCTGTTTCCCCCTTTACTTGCTTCAGGTTTAAATCTATTGCACCCTTTCTCTATTTGTTGACAGTCAAAGAGAACGAGTTTATGTAATCTTGATGTGTTTGTATAGTAAATTCAATCCTTGATTGATGTCTTCTTGTCCTTCCAGGCCTGTTTAGATGATTTTACACATCACAACATTGATGTAGCTTGCAATCTTCTTGAAACATGTGGCCGTTTTCTGTATCGGTCTCCAGAAACTAGTATACGAATGGCTAACATGTTGGAGATACTGATGCGCTTGAAAAATGTAAAAAATTTGGATCCGAGACATAGCACTTTAGTGGAGAATGCATACTACCTTTGCAAACCACCAGAAAGATCTGCACGAGTAGCTAAAGTTCGTCCTCCATTGCATCAGGTGAGATTTTTATTTTTCTTTTTTTCTGTTACAAAAGAGTCTCCTACTCAATTAGTATTTTAATGACATCTTCATTGCAGTATATCAGAAAATTACTTTTCTCTGATCTTGACAAGTCTACCATTGAGCATGTGCTGAGGCAACTGCGCAAATTACCATGGAATGAATGTGAAACCTATCTTTTGAAGTGCTTCATGAAGGTCTACAAAGGAAAGTATGGTCAGATCCACCTCATTGCATCTCTTGCTGCTGGATTAAGTCGCTATCATGATGAGTTTGCTGTAGCTATTGTTGATGAGGTATGTTTGATATTACTCTTGATTTGGGGTCTCTTTATTGTACGATAATGCATAGTTTCAGCAATACCTACCCGTTTGTGTGGGAATTTGGTCAGACTGAACAAGGGTTGCCTCAATTTGAATCTACACACTTAATTCAACACATTAACAATAACCAAATTATTTTATTTGTTTAATGATGAAACATTTAATATTTCAAGTTATAGAACAAACAGTATTTCCAAGGCATGAGAGTTTTGCTGAAGATTTAACATTCCAAAAGATTTGAAGTATTGGAGTGACATTCTGACTTTAGATGAGATTTTCAGGTTCTTGAGGAGATTAGAGTTGGGCTGGAGTTAAATGACTATGGTATGCAGCAAAGACGCATTGCTTACATGCGATTCTTAGGGGAGCTTTACAACTATGAGCATGTGGACTCTTCTGTTATTTTTGAGACGCTATATCTCATTCTCGTCTATGGTCATGGGACATCAGAGGTATTGATTTTTCACTATTACCTATTTTTAGGAGCAGAGGGAATTAGTCTTTCACAGTCTTCTGTATTGCTAAAACCTGAAAGGATGTTTCTTTAAAACAAAGGCTTTCACTCAATATGTAACAAAGTTTGTTTATGTGCCTTAAATTTTTCATGAGCTTTCCTTTCCATAGTCAGTATGAAGATTATACACTTCCCTCTTGTGTCATCTATTTTTTTTATCATAAATCCTTACCCATTTAAGTATTACTTTATTTTTAATGACCAATAATTTATTATTCTCTTCGGTAAAAAGTTAAATTTGTTAGAGATATGAGGGAAGATACAATAAAGGGAGGATGATATACTATTCAATTTAGAAGGATTTGAGGATGCAATATCATTGGTTTCATTAGAATTTCATTTGGTCTTGATTAGTTTTGCAATATTTATCACTATTCAACAATCAACAACCAACAACCATAGGTTTCAGGTCTCAGTTAGCTCAACTGGTGAAGTCCTTTGCAGCTTTTGCAACTGCATGTAATAAAATCCCGCCTACACCCATTTCCCTTCATGTTGTGCATGAATAAAAAGAATTATTGCTTCAGTTGTAATGGATTTTGCCAACCAAACTATATATGGACAAGAGAAAAATCATCAATTAAAGCTTACGCTGGTGCTGGCTACACTGATGACTTGATCCTTTTTTATCAAAAGCCAAAACTTTCAACTGAGCATTTTGAATGTTTTTCTTAGATGTTTCTTGTCTCTTGAAGTACACTTTGACATTATCACTTCTCAATTTTAAATTATTTTTCTAAATTTGTTCTTGATCTCATTCAAAAATCAACAAAAATAGACAAAAAGTTAGATCCATCTTTCATTAAGTGTACATAAAAAATATTCAGTCTATAAATGTAACAAAATATCTGAAATTTAAAGATGTTACAATGCTTGGACCCTAATTATTTGTATGATTGGCACTAAACACTAAGTTACATATTTTTCAATTTTTCTTGGGAAAAGCTGACGTAAAATCTTTTCTTAAATGACTTAATTGACAACCTCACGCTTCCAAATTTTTGGGACTTGGAATTGAAGGCTTCAATTTGAACAAACTCAATGGACTGTGAATAAGCTTTGGAGACTTTTAGAAGTATAAGAAATATTTATAGATATTGTCTGAAAATATTTTAGAATATCTTAGATTATCTCTTACAATATATATTTTTATTTTATATTTGCTTTGCTATATTTAATAGTGTATTATTAGTTGTAGAAATATCTGATTAGAATCAGATTATTAGAATATGATATATAGATATATTTATAATGTATTCATTCATTGTCATCAACTTATAAAAATGGACCCTGTCACTCAATTTTAGCATCTCTTTCAACATAGACAAAACAACAGCGCAAGCTGCCGAGGACTGCATTTCAAAATAGTGGAGACCATGATGTTCATGTCGTTACAAAAATATAAGGACTTAGTCAATTGACTTGTATAAGATTAAAAAGAAGGGATAGATAGAACAAAATTTAGATTCAATGAAGGAGAAAAAGAAACTTGTATGCAAAAGAAACTTGGAGATGTCATAGAACATAGATCCGAGAAGAAGAGATCAAGAAAGAGGGTGTAAAAGGAATATCCATTTCCCAACAGTATGCAAAAGGGAAATGTTATGGCTTGGAATAGATTGCCAACTAGTATGCAATAGTGAAAAAATAATGCTTGGACTAGATCAACAATGCTTCAACAAATACTGCAGTGGTGGATCATGCGTCCACAGAAAATGATTGGCACTTGAGCTGTTAGTGTGTGTGTGAGTCTGATTATGGATCAAGGAACAAGCGTGAAAGTGTGCGTGGGCTGGATTGAGCTTGACAAGTCACATGTGAACCACAGATGTCAAACATCAGTGTGTAGCGACCACCTTCCATTCTGCTATAGCAGGATAGTGGTAGCGGATGATTGCTATTTTGACCCTTAAGTGGACTTATATTGCATTATATACAATGTGCTTAAAAATAATAAAAAAATGCCTAAAATTAAAATCATATTCTCATTAAGTTTCATGCGCGAGTAAGCCAAAGGAAAAGTTATAAAACATGTTACCATGTCTAAACTAGTAAAATAGAAAGAAGAGGTTGGCCGAACGGGTTGAGTGGCAGAGGGTGGTTGATCAGGTGAAGCCATTGCAGCTGAACAGAAAAGAAAGAAGAGAGAATTGTGAAGTTTTTTGTCGGATGTTGCAGGTTAAGTTGATAGTGCCGCCAGAAGCATCAGTGGAAAACCTCATTGGAATACTGAGGCTGAATGCGGGAAGATGAGAGGCAGATGGAGGGAGGGAAGGGCTGATTTCCAAAAGAGGGGAGTGAAAATCGTGGGTTATAGGTTAAAATAGAAAGTTTCCCTTTTACCTTCAATAAAAAAACACAACACCTATTGACTACTCTGCCTTGAATTTGTCATAGAAATGATTGCCAGCAGGTGGGATATATATATATATATATATATATATATATATATATATATATATATATATATATATATATATTTTTTTTATATAAAAAAGATATATAAATATATTTTAATATATATAATATAAATCATTCTATCTCTCTCTTTCTGTATT
>Ga0099822_1011015_pt1 | contig 11115 bp, 4 predicted proteins | sample CowpeawhiteBW_FD_76839 | JGI IMG/M metagenome (GOLD analysis project Ga0099822, IMG submission 76839) | Root nodule microbial communities of legume samples collected from California USA - Cow pea white BW | ecosystem: Host-associated > Plants > Roots > Nodule | place: USA: California | collected... | reverse complement strand
ACACAAAAAAAAATATATATATATATATATATATATATATATATATATATATATATATATATATATATATATATATATATATATATATATATATATAATAGTTTTTAATTTATTTCTATGATTTACTTTTAACTTATAAACTATCAATTATTTTATTAATTTATTTCAAGTTGTATCTTACCTCAATGTGTTATTTTATATCGGTTGATATTGAGTAAATTGCCATAATTAAGTAAAGTTCAAATCATAATAAAAAAGAGTAAAATAGTAAATGTTTTTCTTAAAAATAAGTTACAAAATACAATAGAAAAAGTTAATATAAAATTTTAAATTTTTTTAATAACTTAAAACGAATGCTAGGGCGATAGATGAAAAAAAAAATGACCATTTACATTTCGATATCCAATTCAAAAAATTCAATATTACCCATATCTTATCAATGAAAAGATTTCCATTAAAATTGGAATAGATTCAAAAATTACTCACCGAAAAACATGTACATCCCTACGAGTGAGGATTATAACATGTACATCTTGAATAGGTGGAAATATCAATAATATTTAAACCTTAATTTTATTTAGAAATATTGAATTTATTTCTTTTAAATTAATTAATTTATTAACAAAATAGATTTCTATAACGTGATTCAGTTGTAAACAGTTTTTTTTTGAAAGATAAATTATAAGGATCATAATATATAAAAATTTTATTGACTTTGTATAAAGAATAATTAAATATTTCATTTAAAATATTATAATTAGTTAACAATGTAAGAACGTTTACTATTTGAAAATTAAAATCTTTATCATATTCTTACAAATAAAATTACTAATAAATTAGCAAAATTGTAGCAACGGCTTATTTAATTTAAATTATATCATAGTTATATAAATTAAAATAAAAACATATTGTATTTATACTCCTTTATTGCAATATAAATAGGTTTTTGGTGAACTTTTTGCGTCGATTTCAATAGTTTTTATAGGGTACTAACAACAATTGTAGTTTTCAAATAGCTGCTGGTAATTCTTTTGCTTCTAAATTTTTATTATATTATAAATAAAAAAAGATGTCTATCTGGAAAAGAAAAAAATTGTGGATTAACTAAAAAAATGTTTATTTATATAAACAGGAATTTTTTTTGAAAAACTATTAAAATGAAAATAAGGTTAATTTTTTTTTCCTAATTCATTAGGATTATTTGAAAAAAAATGTAGAGATTCAAATTGTAATATATAAAACAAAATTTTACTTTACTGGTTATTCATTTTCAAATCTTATTGTCTCTCTAACTTATTGCTCGTATTATTGACTTTGTCTTTTTTCAGTTTTTAATTTTGACTTTTCGTTTCTTGGAAAAGCTTTTTATAGTTAGGAGATGGATTTTATTGAGAATCAGCGCATCAGAACTACCTCACAAAACAATTGATGATGCAAATTTTAAAATGAGATTATTGAAATATTTTTGTGTGATATAAATATTAAATTAGAAAAGTTTTAAGTTCTAATGATAAAGAGTATTATTTGTTCATAACAATTAGGTGTGTTTGAATTGAGGAGACATTTGAAGAAATAGTAGAGAAAGAATTATAGTATTGTTTGGATTAAGGAAAAAAATAGTATGACTTAAATAAATTTGAGATAAAAAATTGTGTATGATGTGATAGATATGATATATTAAAAAAATATTTTAATAAATAAAATTAGATAATTATTATTTTATTCATGATATAAATTTAAAAGAAATTAATATATATAGAAGGGGCAAGGATTTAAAACCACAAAAGTTGGGAAATCAATATCGCTAAAATGATATTTATACCATAGTGTAAAAATGATATTTCTAGAATTAACTAGTTAACTCAGCTTTTAGTTTTTATTTGGAATAAATAATTTATTAGGATGTGTTTTAATACGACAACGAATGACTGTTTGAGTTTTAAAACCAAAAAAGTCTATTAATTGTTGTAAACGCTTGTTTTTTCTTATGTTCTTTTACTTTGGATTATATATCATAAATATATATATTTTTGTGTGTTTTAATAGAATTAAAACTAGAGAATTGAGATGTTATAAAGGGTTCTCCCTGCTAAAGAACAGAAAAGTTTAGTTTTACATAAATATTCTTTTATCAGTACACTTAAAAAAAAACTCTTAAACAATAAATAATTTTAAAGATCAATTTAAAAATCAATTTTCTTGGTAACAAAATTTTTAATAATTTAATTATAATTTTCTAAAATTATTTTAGTTACGAATAATTTTTATTTATAAATTAATCATTATAATAACTTATTATTCAATATTTTTTTTATATCTTTATAACATGTATTTCTGTTTCTTAAATAATGCTTAAAGATACTCGTGAGCAATATTAAATATGCATATGCGTGGGGAAAAAATGATTTGGGTAAATTGATAAAGTAGGACCCCTGATGAGAAATCAGATTAAAATTGAGATGTAATACCTTCCTCGATTATAACCGGTGAATTGAAGGAGGGATTATGTGGTGAAGGGTACAATAGTTTTAGGTTTAATATAGTGTGATCATTATATTCTACCATCAGACTTAGTAGAATTTTGGCATTTTAATTTTATTTATGCTTGCGTCAACATTTACGTTTTTGTGTATTTGGTGTTGTCTCCGCTCTCTTTCTTTAATCATGATTTGTGGAGATTAGAGGATACGTGCTGATATCTAATTTGAATGGAGAACATATTAAAAGGGGCAATGTATTGGTGTCATAAACTTAGTAGCTGTTCACTTTATGGAATTAAATACACTGTATAAACAGTGGTTTTTTTTTTTTTTTTTAATTTTTTTTGAATGTGGAAGGAGATTTTGACAAAGAGAAAGACATAACATGTTATATGAAATTGTCTTGCTTAAACGGTTTGAGACCATTATATTGATGAAGTCTTCAATAGTTGTATAAAACAAGACCACTCAAATGACACTTAAGTTATGTTGATGATTCATATGTTCTCGATTATCACCAATATAATCATAATTAATATTAAAAATATTATAATAATTCCACGTCATTTTAATTATTCAGTAGATAGTGTAAAAAAAATGAATAATTTTAAAATTTATTCTGTTGTGCATCAATATACACGTAAAGTTAATTGACAATCGTACCATTGACCAACATGATGAAATGACATGTTTGACTCTCTCAACTTACACTTTTAATGTTTTTGTTTGGCAAGTGGCAACATTAGAATAAAGCGAAACCTATGATAGCTCAATTGAATCAAAATGGAGTTTGACAATCTTTTCTTGCATCTTAATTTCAAACTTCGAGTTTCTGGAATCAACTTGGAAGATCACCAAATATTTATGGATTTTTTTATTTATTTTCTTCTTCCACTCTTTCTCCATCGCATGCAAATAATCACAGGTTTGGTGATAAAATAATAGAATCCAATATAATTTCTATTTTTCAGAAATCCGTTGTAAATTTGTCGCACTTTAGATTTCTATATATATCACACCTTAAATAACTATAAAGTGTTTCGTAGGTGACAATATGTGGTGTGTGGTTTATTATGGGCGAATATGAGCACACAGAAAACAGCTACTTGCTTCATCAAGTTTCCAACTGCAACCCTACAAATTTAACTATGTTCGCTTAATGATTTATCTGGCTTTCCTTTGCAATGAAAACTTCTTTAACCCACACCACCTTTCTTTGCTGGAATAGTGAAAGTCCAACCATAGGTGTTGCCTTCAACTTTCCCTCGTTGACTCAAACCTAAAGCCTAAATAAACAACTAATAAAGGTTTAAACATCAAAAATGGTTGTTAGCATATCGAATGTTTCCAGAAAGATGATTTTTAGATCAGTCGTCTCTTTATCTTTGTTTTTCTTCACTTTCTTTGAATTCCTCTTCTTTCCTTTATTTTTTTTTTAACATCTTATTTAAAGATCTATTATTTGCTACAACAATGATGTCATCACTCCCATTTTTTGACTTTCATCATTTACTTTCTAACGTAACTTAGTGTGAGTTATTGATTAATGTATTATTATCTTCTCCTTTAAAATAATAAATGATACATAATAAGTCACTTCAGAAAATAAATAATGAGATCAAAAAATGAGAATAGTAATATTATTGTCCTATTTACTATTCAACCCCTTATATATCTTGTATAACCTTCCATAAATGTCTACCAAGTCTGCCTTTTATTGATTTGAGCCTCGATAAAATTGGACTCAACACCACACTATCTTTACTAGAAAGTGTTATCTTTCTACTGAAAATTACACATGTTTCAAATTTCATATTATTCGGATATTACTAGAGAACTAAAGTCCAGTCATGCTTTAGAGTTAACTTAAACACAAAAAGTCTTGCAATTATTTGAGGTTGATTACGGTACAAATTAAAATAAAGATGGAACCCACCCAAGCATATGTGAGTCAGTATTCACATTATTGAAAGAAAAAGAGAGTATTGAAGCTACAATTTATTAATTTGAAGGAGAACAAATTCAAACATTCTACCTACATATAACATCCATTGCCAAATATAATTAAACTTCGCAAAAGGTCACACCGTCATTGATTTTGCAAACACAGTTGTCTTGTCATTATAGCAGCTGCCTCCACACTTGATTAATCCAAAAGAGTTAAAAACTTTGCTGACCCACAATTCCCACAAGAAACTTTGATAAAAATTCACTTTTAGAAAATCTCATAATAACGAGAGAATAAAAGTTCCTTTCTTCTCTTTAACCTTGTCTCGAGAATTGAATCAATAAACAGGTAGACATTTTGGACATTAATTAATATAAATAATTACTTCATCTTACCTGTTCTACTGAACTTTACAGCCAATGCATCCAATATATAATAATAATCAGAAATAGCAAACATTTACTCTATATATCACTTTTCTCGTATACTTTCCTCTACTAGGTGAAATTTAATTAGATTTCACTGAGCATGTGAGTCCCGTTTCCTATTTGGTTGTCGTTATCATCTGTGCAATAATATAAAAGCTAGAGACCCACAACAATGGTGTGTGGTGCACCACCATCTAAGACGTAACCTTAAATCAAACGTGTGTTCTATTTTACCTTGTTATTATGTTACGTAGATCGCATTCCACTTTTCGCTCAATGCTGTCTCAATTTTTAAAAAATATACCACACCGACACACGCGTTGGGCGTGTGAGACATTTATCACCCTATTGACGTTTATCTATTTTTCTTTATTAGGTAATCACATTTATAAATCCTTTGAATTAGTGTATAAGCTTTATTTTGCAGGTATAAAAGAGGACTGCATCGTGTTACCGGACAATTTTTAAAATGATTTAACTGATTAATTATTTTTTCATAAAGAGAGGAGATGTATGTTATTTAAAAATTTGAATCCTTAATTTAATTTAAATTTAAATACTAATTGAGTTTATATTTTTATTGAGTTTGTTAAATTTAGTCTTAATTTTTTTAAATCAAGTCTTTTGTACTTTTAATTATTTTTTTATATAATCATTTAAATAGTTAACAACATAGTAAATAGATGACCAATTCATCTGATGTGGCTTGATTTATCTTACCTGTCTTAAGAAATCAAAATTCATCTTCCTTAAAAAAATTAAAATGCTAGAATTTCTTTCATCATCTTCAACATCCATAACATAGTCCATTCCCAATCCTATCAGAGTCGATGCTAACAATGTCGTCTAATGATATTGTTGATGTCACCACCGTCTCCCACCAAGCTCTTCCTCTTCCATGATGATGAATTTTGTTTTTCAAAGACACATAAGATAAAATAGGCCACCTCAAACGAAATGAGTTACTATGTGTACTATGTTGTTATTTAAACGGTCTCACCTAAAAAGATTAAATTAAATTGATAAAAATGAACGAAAATTAAGATTTGAACGAAAAAATAAAAATTAAATTAAATTGAATAAACTAAAAAATAGGAAGTAAAATAGTATTTAATTAAGCCTTTAATATAAAAGTAGAATATGATATTATTTTGTGGTGTTGAAAATATTTATGGTATGCGGACATATATTGTTGGAAATTAAATTTGATTTGGCGTTTGGGTAGGGTAGGGGAGTCATAAATCATGGGTGATGAGATGACAGTTGTAGAAGGGAGAGCATTGTCCATGCCCTAAACTTGTGAAATTAATTAGAGACAACCTAATATGTAATTAATTTTTGAGCCAAACTTTGGAACGAGGTCCACACAGAGATAACCAAAATAGAACAAGTATGGAATGGGCGAAAACCAAATAGCATGGTCCAAAGTTCAAACCAACCATATTCAGGTTGGGCGAGTGTAGTAGTAGCAGCAGTACGAGTCACATTTCCCATTCTCGCCATGCTACCATTTATTCCCACGATCCCTCCACCTTCTTTCGGAACTGCACATTTCTACACACTGCACATTTCTACACAACCCATGCACAAAACAATCTACGCATAACATTATGAAACGTCTATTCTTGAAATTGATTTCGATTGAGTCACCGTTGCCTTAGGCTAGACTGGTTTCAGGACCCATTCGTACACTGCACACATTCATATGCCATCACTCATGAGTGATGATGATGATGAGTCGAAGCCAAATCGATACGATTTTTTGGTGTTATTGTTACCGTACGACCAGGCTTGTTACAGCTGTAAACAATTCCACAACCCAACAAACAAAAACAGTACTCACCTAAGCCCCCCAACCTGCTCACTCTGACTCCTTTTGTTGGGTCCAGCATGCATTTCCTTACGTGCTTCTCCACCACTATTCACTTTTACAACCACATTTTCTTCTTCAATTCACCCATTTCGTTTCTGTTCATTGTGTATAGCAGTATCAAAGATACGAATTGGATCCATACGAAAACTCCAAAACCAGGAAACACCACATTACACGCAAAATTATATTTCTTTGTCTCATCTCTTTGGATTTTAACCTTTAACAAATGCCCCAGGATTGGATAAGGATAAGGTTACGTTCGTCAACCCATTCAATCATAACCACCTTCGCTTATTTATTCCGTCGTTTCTCACATTTCACCATCCTTCTCGCAATCTCACCCCATTCCTTTTCTTTCTGTTTCTTATGCTGTCCACTACCATACCACCTTCTACTTTTGTCGCAACACATCCAATTTTTATCGTAATTGCATAATCTTACCCCTCTCAACTTCTATTTAATGTATAACCAGAGGGCTTACTTTCATTAAATCAAAACAAATTAATTAACAATAATTCCATTCTTAACCAACAACTTATTGGTTTAAGTAAAAAATACGAATTTCTGAAATAAAAAAAAAAAAAAGACTTGGAAAAAAAAGTATGACTGAAACTAATTAGTCAAATTTTCCTGTAGAGCTTAATCGTTGACCGTGTGAATAGATAAATATTTTCTGTAACCAAAATAATTTGATGTCGTATGAATGAAAAGGCCTATAAATACGTATTTTCATGCTGCAATATACTATTTTGCGGTCAAAACCTAAAATGGAACTCGTGTTAATAATATAAGGAGGCAGAATAGAAGGGTATATCAATGAATATCCATCATGACTTGGTCCAACTCTCCCAGAATCTATTCCTTTCCATTGTTCCTAAAACAACCCTACAATGTCCAAAATTTTATATTATTTTTTTTTTCTTTTAATAAAGCTTTTTATGTACAAAAGAACAAAATCACCCGCGCATATATTCTCTTCCGAAACTACCCCTACTCCGGAATGGAACTCAACAACGCCGCAAACCTCCCCTTCCCGGCGGGTGCGGCGGCCCTTCCTCTTCTATGTACAGTTCCGGCCCCGGCAGCGAGTGCGGGAGAGACGCGCTTAGGGTTAGAGTCATATTCGTTAGAGAACAAAATCTGTTTGCGGCGAGAGCCGCATTTATCGGCGGTTTTCATGAGCGCTGAGCTGGCCTTGACGGCCAATGCGGCCATCTCTTGAGGCTGCAAGCGGTGATTCAGGCGACTGAGGGGAAGCGCGAAATAGAGCTGACCGGGTTGCAGGACCTGGTCCTCGTCGATGGCCGAAACGACATCGTCGAAGTCCATTTCGTCGGAGTTACATATGAAGCAGGCTGGGTACTTCTGCAACAAGAACGATACCTTCACCGGATAGGAGAACTCCTGCAACTTTCCGTCTTGCAGAATAAGCTTGGCCGTGGCAACCTGGGTTGAATCGGAGGAGTTGCAGTTTCCCATGAGTGAGTGAGCCCGGTGGGTGCGACTCGGTGAGGGCGGAGAATCAGGAATCAGGAATCGTGGTAATTGTTTGTTTGGAGAAAGGGGAAAAAGAAGGGAGAATATATATAGGGAGTGAAATGGAGTACTTTGCCACGTGGGATTTAGAATTAATTTAATTATGCAATTTTGGAACAGTGCAAATGGCTTTCCAGGCTGTAAGTTGGTGTTGACAGGTTGTAGTACTTGCTCGCATTAGTGTGCCAAACTGACCCTATTCTCCAGATCCTCTACGTATTTACCACTCATGCCACTCCCTTCTTTGTTTTGGCTCAGTTTGAATCAAGTGTGAGGACCAAGCACATCACGTGAAATCTCGTGGGGGCGGTGTTTTTTTTCACCTCCTGTTAACTTAAAATCACACCAAACCTTCAATAATCAATAAATCTTCCTCCACACAGAAACAGTATCTAGTGCTTTTTCTTTAGTAAAGAATCCCATCATTACTTAATCTTAACCTCATAGAAGGGAACTCAACTCGGATATGCATGATGCGTAGCACGTCATTGCATTCCACAGAAGCATAACACGAAATAAACTATGCCTCGTGTTTCTTTCTTTTCTTTCTTTTGTCGTTTGCTATTGTTCCAACACGTGAAAATAAATCTCTGGCTCTCTCGCTAGTCGCTATGTGCATTATGAGCACTTTTTTTCATAATGACGATGTTGAGAGATTCGGCAGACCGACTTTAGTGTTCTGTTTTTCTTCCTTGTTAAAAAATAAAAAAAAAAAAACATAAAACAAACAGTTGGTGGTAAAAGGAAGGAATAGATCCCCGCTTTTCGCGATTTCACGCTGAAAACATTAGACAACAGTTTGGTGAATATTAATGCTCCCATATGAAACAGTTTACCAGGTAGCACAGCACTATACTTGTTGTGATGTTAATGTTGTTGATTTGACGAATAAGGTTATATAATTTGATGGTGGATGATGAAGATGTTGCAGAGTATGAAATGTTTACGTGTGTAACATTATGCAGGTTGAAATATAATTGGAGTGGCAAAGTGTGTGGAGATTGGCGTTAGAAGAAGACGTGGCAGGTGGAGAAGTGTATGGTGCCTCGCTGCAAGGCAGCTAGGAAGCCACGTGGAGAAAAAGACAGAGGGAATCGTAAACCAGACAAATAAAACAATAATAACAATAATTGATAAAGTGTAACATAAAAAAATAGAATTGATAAATAATAAAGTGAGATTGCAGAAGCAGAAACACTCCGACAGAATCTGGCGTAAGGTGATCTGGGTTGAACCCCCTGCAGCCTCACCAGGCACCATAACCCATTCCTGATACAATTTTGCTCCTTTATGAGGACCCAATATTTTTTATATGTAGAAATAATAAAATGGGTTATTATTATTATCCTTTATTTTGAAACAGTGACACCAACATAGCAACATGGTACAGGAGTTAAGAATAAGACCTAACTTTATTCGTTTACTTCACTATTTGTTGAATGTTATGCTTAATCTAATCAAGAAATTCTTGTGAAGGAAGTAAAGGGAAAGTACAATAGTGCCTCCTCTTATGTTGTTGGTCTGGGTGGGGATCTGAAGTGAAGTGATTTTTTTTTTTTGGAGGTCCATGATGTTGTTCAAAAGGACTTGTCTTTCTCTTCCTTTATAATATTTGGTTGTTATGTTAATAATGATGGTCATTACGTGACCCAGCCTCAAACCATACCATGAAGCTTCTTCACTCATTCCCTTCCCCACTCAATCATGGTCTCTATCGTGAAACCTGGTCCACTTCGCAATACTTTCTATTTTCTTTTCCAAAATCATATTCCTTTTACACCTTTTTCAAAACTCTGACCCCATAACAAATTCATTGCTCTATTAGTTCTATCGATTTATTTTTAATATTTTAAGATGCATGTACATCATTAGATCGGTTTTTAAAAGTGATTTCAATGTTATTATTAAAAATTAAAATATGGGTTAAATAACTTTTTTCCAAATTGGAATTAGTCTTTCTTTGAAACTTTAACTCAATTTAGTCTTTTAATTTTAAAAATACGTGAATTTAGTTCTTTTAACTATATTTTACTAATTTTATTTGACATTTCAAATACATCTTAGCTAACATTTAAGCGAAAATATTTTTTTTAAATGTTGTAAACAACTCAAATGTTATATTTAAACATATTTGAAATGTCAAATAATCTTCATAAAAGTTTAGTTAAAAAGACTAAATCTATAATTTATAAAGTTGATGGACTAAATTGAGCCAGAGTTTCAAAGAAAAACTAATTCCAAATTTCATTGAAACTTAAGAGACAAAAAACATATTTAACCTTAAATATAGGTATAATTATTTATTTGGTACTCTAAGTTTAGTTCAATCTGGTTTCCATATTTCTTGTTGATTCAATTTAGTATTCCAATTATTTAAAAATGTTCAATTTGGTCATTTCCGTTAAGTTGTAGTTAATATTGTATCCGTACAGAACACTTATGAAAAATAAAATAATTTCGGCTTAATACGTATCCTTTGTACGAAAACAATATTAATTCCAACTCAACAAAAATGATAGAATTAAACCCTTTTAAATAATTGGAATACTAAATTGAATTAACAAAAATATGAAAACTAAATTAAAATAAATCAAAAAATTGGATAACCAAATCAGAAATTATACCTTAAATATATTATTCATTCTTTTACGAGAAGGTATTGGAATAACTAATCATTTGACTTTGTGAAAACAATCTAGCTGTTAAATCTAACGCGGGCGATTTTTTAAATTTACATTACATTTTTCAGAATATATATATATATATATATATATATATATATATATATATATATATATATATATTTATAATATTATATATATTAATAATAAATATTATTATATATATATT
>Ga0099822_1011007_pt1 | contig 11124 bp, 10 predicted proteins | sample CowpeawhiteBW_FD_76839 | JGI IMG/M metagenome (GOLD analysis project Ga0099822, IMG submission 76839) | Root nodule microbial communities of legume samples collected from California USA - Cow pea white BW | ecosystem: Host-associated > Plants > Roots > Nodule | place: USA: California | collected... | reverse complement strand
TATTATTATTATTATTATTATTTTATTTTACTATTATTATTACAATTACTATCATTTTTATTTATTTATTTATTATTACTATTATTACTATTATTATTATTTTATTATTTTTATTACTATTATTATTATTATTATTTTGATTCTTATTATTAATTTCATTTTATTTTATTTTATTTTATAATTATATTTATTAGTATTATTATTTTATTTTATTTTACTGTTCTTTTAGTATATTATTTTTATTATTTTTGTTTTGCTTTATTGATGATTTTGTTATCATTATTATTGTTTTATTATTATTACTTTATTTTATCATTATTATTATTTTATTATTATTATTTTATTTTATTAATATTACTGTTTTATTACTATTGTTTCATTTTATTTGATTATTACTTTTATTTTTATTATTATTTTTGTTTTAAAATTTCATTTTATGATTATTATTATTATTTATATTATTATTATTATTATTATTTGTATTACTATTTTTATATTTATTATTATTATTATTCTATTTTTATTTTATTTTATAATTTCTTTATTATTATTATTTTTATTTATTTTATTTTACTATTATTTTATTATTATTATTGTTATTATTATCATTGTTTTGTTTTATTGATGATTTTATTATCATTATTATTTTTTTATTATTATTGCTTTATTTTATCATTATTATTATTTTTTATTATTATTTTATTTTATTAATATTATTATTTTATTATTAGTGTTTCATTTTATTTTATTATTATTTTTATTTTTAAATTTTTTTTTATTACTATTGTTATAATAATAATTATTATTATTCTTATTTTGTCCTTATTTTATTATTATTTTTTATTATTATTATTACTATTTTTATTTTTATTATTTTCATTTTATTTTATTTTATAATTATCTTTATCTTTATTATTATCATTATTATTTTATTTTATTTATTTTATTTTACTATTATTTTTATTATTATCATTATTTTATTTTATTTATGATATTATTATCAGTATTATTGTTTTATTATTATTGTTTCATTTTATTTTATTATAATTTTCATTAGTTTTTTTATTTGTATTGTTTCGTTTTATTATTATTATTATTATTATTATTGTTATTATGATCATTATTGTTATTGTTGTTGGTTTTTTTTTATTATCATTATTACTATTTTATTGCACGTGTGATATTTTGGGACAATGGTTATGTGTTCTTCCTAGTTTATATATTGTTTGGTTGTGCAAGATTGTGTGTTGGGTATAACACTTTGTTTTGATAGTTTTATGTGGATTCATTGTGATTCTTTGGGTTGTATAAAAGCAAGAATATAGTTATGTTTTATGTATGACCATGTGATAGTTCAACTTAATGATATGAAAGTGTATTTACTTGTCATGGATGCATGTTTTTCGTCCACCGAGTCTCTTGTGTAAGTAGGTTCATTGGAACCTATTCTAGAGTGACAAATACTAGTAAATTACCAATTACTGGTGTGACGTCTGGCGGAACGGTGTAAACTGCCAGGAGATAGGCTACAAAGTGAACTCTAGAGTAAAACCCGAGAGTTGGCGCTTGGCGACGAAAGTGGTTCTGCCAGGCAGTGTGTTGTAGAACTGGGCTTGGACCAAAATCCAGTGGGTTGGCGCCCGGCAGCGCCAAGTGTTATGCTAGGTGGTCTAGAACGCGAGTTAACCTAGCGACGTTGATGTTGTCCAAGGCGGTTTTGGATGCAGTAATGGATTCTACACAACTTTGGATGAAGGTCTTGATGCGATGCTTTGTTGGGGGCCCAATTACGAGTGTAACTTGTATTGGGGTAACACGTGGCCACTCGAGGTTGTAGCTTGGTGGTTTTGGAAGTCCAGTGGAGTGTGCAAGATCGTGGCTCGTACGGTGGGGTTCCGGAAGATTGCCCTCTTTAGTGTAACTGATTGAGTTTGGTAGTCCGGGGACAACTACGAACTACAGTTCGTTTTTGGGAACTCCACTTGGTGTGGCGAATTATGGTCGTGGCAATTTCTTCCCGGGTGTGGAATATTAAGTGGTGGCCTGTAGTCAGAGGGGCGAGTAGACACTCGTGCAGTAAAGATCAATTAGTGTACTCATCAAAGGATGTAGAATTAAGAGGCGTCTAGAGGAAGATATGAAAGTTTGGGTCCGAGATTTGAGTGTAGTAGAAGTGTTAAGGGTTTTTAATTGTTATTATAATGTACCTTGTAATGCATTTGTATTTTGAGCTCACCTTATCTGTGTGTTTGGCGATGATCATGTAACTCGTTACATGGGAGCAGATGTTGATGCAAGTGAGCACATGGATACTTAGAGCCAGAGTGGGGTCAGCATGGAAATTTTTACATGGAATTATTTTATGGATTTTATGGATTATTTTTGTAATCAATTACTATAAATTGTTTTATACTTGTAGGCGTTGATTGCATTTATGGATTTTGTCTTTTAGTGCTTTTAGTAAAGTTTGAAAATTTTTCGCATTTTGGGAAAGAAGAGCTTTGGTTATTAAATGCATTTTATTTTAGCTTCATTTTATTTTATTTAAAATAGTAATATTCGACCGGGATGTTACAATATCCATGTGGACTCCTTTGAGACTGGACAACAACACATCATTATTAAATTGCAAGTTGATGAAAAACACCTTCATTAAGTCGGGATAAATTTTCACTAAAAGTTCAAGCAAGGTCTTCAACTTTTGATGCTTGAGTTGTTGGAGGAATGCATCAAAGCCTTTAGATCCCAGCCATGAGTACCTCGGCACTTTAGGAATACTGATTTGCTTCCTAGTCATCTCAATGAGGAACACTTGAATGTTGTCCTCATTTCCTTCAAACCAAGCTTCAATTCTCCCATGGTGCTCTTGATTTGGAGAACCTGGAGTGGGAGGAGTGGAGTGTTCTTCATCAGATTAGGCAGTGCGTTGTTGACAACGAGGCCTGATGATTGTGACTGTGGCTGTTGATAAGAGATGTTTGATGCAAATGCAAGTTTTCAAGTGTAGTATTTATAATTGAACATGTTTAATTTTAGAATCAATCGATTAAATGGTGCATATTTATTTCAATTAATTCTATTTAGGTTACCAAAGCTATATTAATGCATCACTCATCATTCAATGAAAGATAAAAGAATCACGAAAACAGAAGAAGAAGTAAGGTCAAACTTTAAACAAAACCAGAAAGCATAATCAGCTTCCCCTACCTCTTGTAATTGTGCTCTCTCTTGGCTCCACACCCTACTCATGATTTCTCTCCTCTTCATCTCCCCTTTTCACTCTCGTTATAGAATCCTAAATAACCTAGAGTGGTTTTATCAAAAAAACCCTAGCCTTCACTTAATACTAATACCCTCCCGTTTTGGGTTTTTGAATATTTCAAATACAATCAACCACCAAGCTATATGCTTTCTCGTAGCATACTATGCACCAATAAATTATAAATGCATAAGTTGCACATGCCATAAATAAAATAAACGAAACACAATTCTAATTAATCAATTATGTATTCCATATGTCATATAATTAAATTACATAATTAACTAAATTCATCAACGATTTTAATCAAACTACTTATTTTCCCATATTTCATATTTACGTAAATAATTAAAATAAATAAACAAAACTTAACTTAAATCAATCAATTAATTATTTCATCATATATCAAAATTAAATAAAATAATTAATTTAAATAAATTCACAATCTAAACAAGCCATTAATTTTTCTGTGTTTACCTTTATTCTATTTTTTTTCTCGAGTCTTACATTCTCCCCAACTTCAAAAATTTTTGTCCTAAAAAATTGTCTACTCAAAAAAATAAAACATCTTGCATACTTAAAATTTTGCGCACTCACATAATGAAATTAAAGTCTCATGCCAAATAATTTTGCACAAATAAAATATTCACTATCAATATAAACTAAGGACCTCGTATAAAAAAACCAAAAACCATCCATGAATTAACGTAAGTAAAATATTATTCATAAAAAAAATCTAGCGTACAACCTTTCTTTTCTTTCCACACATAGCTTTCTACCTTATGCATTTTCACAATATTTTTAAATAAGATTTTAATTCGTAATTAAAAAAATATGTAGAATCCATATCATTATTTAACTTTATCAAAACCAAAAAAAAAACTACCAAATAATTATATAACAACATGAAATTGTTACATACTTAACACAAATAATCTCACATAGAAAAAGAACCATATTGGGATATCATGCAACATTATATTACCCACACATAAAACTAACCTCGCTTGAATCCAACATGTGCATGACTCATCAAAGATAACAACCAAAAATATGTTCCCAAAACCAAAACATGCAAGCAACAACATATTACCACCAAGTAATATCTAACGATATGTCATTCTCTCATAACCAACCACTCCACCTTTCTTGCGCACCAACGCCTTTTAGAAAGGGCATTTCCCTTTCTTTTCCCTAAGACTTACAAGCAATAACCCTTACATGTTCACCAAAACCCAATAAAAGCACTCATGCTCAACTCATGTCAAAGACTTATGATAGAAAGAAATCCTTTTACCCTGACTCACCAAAGCCAGACTCACCAAAGCTCTCTAGGTAAAAGAACCATCATGGCTTTACAATTATTAGAGAATTCATATTGTCTTATCACATACACAATCAAGTATAACATGCATCATCACAATATCATTCACTAAACATAGCATCTCACCCAAACATGCATCACATTATGACGTCTGGGAGCCAAAATACAATGGATTTTGATGTTTGGTGTTGCGCTGCCAGACGTCAAAGGACATCGGCTGTGGCACAGTTTGACGTCCTTTGATGTCTGGCTGTGCAACACCAGACGTCAAAATCTACTATTTTTTTTTTATTTTTAACTGTATTTACAATTTCCCCTACCTGAAAACCAGAAAAATCATAAAAACAGTTCATAAATACTTCCAGCACAGTTTTGGATTTACAGTTATATCTAATAATACTAAAGTTGTAAACTATTACAATAAACACCAAAGTAAAAGTTTCATCATCAAAGTGTTATTCAACAAAGTTTTTAAACAAATTTCCTCTTACTAGTGGTCCTAACTCCAGTGCTCCTATAGGTATGTTGTCCACTCCTGTCTTAGTGTTTGGATATGTCATTCGATAAAGGGCATGGATTCTTGAATCGCTAAATATAACTTGGGTTTTCCTCACAAATGGGACATGCAAAATGACCTTTACCATTGTAACCGCTTAAGCTTCCATATGTTGGGAAATCATTTATGGTGCAAAACAACATTGCATGCAAACAGAAAGTTTCTTTACCATATGAATTGTACACATCGACACCTTCTTCCTATAACAATTTCAAATCATCGATCAAGGGCTTAAGGTACACATCAATGTCATTTCTTGGGACCTGATATCATCATGGACAACATCATATATTTTCTCTTCATGCACAACAAAGGAGATAAATTGTAAATCATCAACAAAATTGGGCATGAGCTATGTTTACTACTTAAGTTCCCATAAGGATTCATACCATCTTTAGCAAGTCAAAGTCTTAAGTTTCTTGGCTCTGCATCAAATTTTGGAAATGTTTCATCAATTTTCTTCCATTGTGGAGAATCAACTAGGTGCCGAAGAAAATTATCACACTTTCTTCCATCAACATGCCAATTCAGGTTTTTTGCAACTTCTTTAATGGAAAATAGTCGTTTGAATCTAGGTATTATAGGCAAGTGCCACATCACCTTAGTAGGACATGCCTTCATCAATTTTCATCAATTTTTTTGTCTTCATCACTTTTTTATCACACTTTTTTTGTCTTCATCACTACTATTTCCATCAATTTTCTTTTTAAATCGCGATAAACCACATGTTGGACATGCCTTCAATTAAGCAAACTCGTCTTTGTATAAAACACAATCATTGGGGCATGCATGTATCTTTTGATATTACAAACCCATTGGACATAAGATTTTCTTTGTCTCGTAATTACGGATGGGTATCGTGTTATTTTTTGGAAGCATGTTCTTCAACAACTCTAACAATTTTGTGAAACTTTTATCGGTCCATCCATTCCTTGCTTTTAAACTGAACAATTTCAAAGTTGCCGATAGTCGTGTAAAGTTAGTGCATCCCGGGTACAAATCTTCCTTTGAATATGAATTAAGAGAATCATATAAATGAGCTTTTACAAAATTTTCTTCCCCAACATCACGTACCATGTTTTATAAAAGATCACTCATCCATTCGTCTACATAATTTGTTGCTTGTGACGATGTAGGCTTGTTTAATACTTCTCCATGCCAAGTCCAAAGTTTATAATTCCTCATTATACCAAAGGTGAATAGATGATCACGCATTGTGCCCAAGTCGTGACGTATTTGATTAAGACAACAAACACAAGGACAAAAATATGTCCCGTTAACAGGGAATGCGTGTTCTTGAGCATATTGTAGAAACTTAGAAACCCCATTTTCATACTCCTTAATGATGTGACACTTATTCATCCAGCTTCGATGCATACTATGTTCGTAATCCCAAACTTTTAACTCTTACAAGGTGAGGCCCTACCCATTCAAAACAATTATTTTTCATAATTTGCTAACACGTATATGAAGAAGTCAAACATCACAAATTTGATAAAATTTTGACATCATTTCGCATTGGTCTCTAAATAACACGAAATGAAAGTGATGACTCATGATCACAATCAAGTATGCATCTAGAGAACAACACAAAATTGCCTCAATCGAAATTTTATCAAATTTATGCATAAACCTCAATGTATACGTTATAACAAATTATGAAAAATAATTCTTTCAAACTATCCGATCAGACAATTCAAGATTTAATACAAATGATTAAAAATTTAATCATTTGTACTAAATCTCAAACGGAAACTAAGGTTCGCTCAGTGTTTAATTAAAATTACAATAAATCTTCATATATAAAATAATAATGCAACCATAGTATTAAAAAATCAAATAAAATTGAAAATATTTAAATAAACAAAAAATCTAAAAATAAACATAAATTTCATTCAAAATTATGTAAATATTTATACAAAATTTCAAAAAAAAAAGTAGACCCAAAAACTAACTAAAAAATATTCAAAAATCTTAAACTACAACGGTAAAGAAAAATATAATCAATTACATACGTACAATGAACAATGTTGAATGAACAAGTGATAAAATGCAAAAAGAAAGATAAGCAAAGCTAACCTCTTGTCACAAATCCAAAATCGAAGTTGGAAGAGAGTGGCCTTAGGGGCTCCGGACGTGCTGTTGGCCAAATGGGAAAGAGAAACACTACCAAATGGGGACGAAAACGATAAATATTAGGCTCAAAACTCCTAAATCAATCCACAAAGCAAAACCCAACAACTTTCAGTGGTGGAAAATGAACAAACACCTGCAATGGACGTTGTCGTCGACGCGAAGGGGAGAAGGCACGAGGACAAACGGGAAAGAAGAACACCACAGAGACGAAGTATAACACTGCAAAATGGGGACGAAAGTAAAAAATATTCGGTTCAAAACTCCTAAATCAATCCACTAATCAAAACCTAACAACTTTCAGTGGTGGAAAATGAACAAACTCACCTGCAATGGTCATTCTCATCATTGCCGGCACAAAGGACATAACCGCACGAAGCAGCAGTGGGAATGAGTTGGGTTTACGTTGGTTTTAGAAAAGAAATTGACGTCGGGGTGGGGTAGGGCTAAAGTAATTTGACATCGGGGAGGGGAAGCGCTGACGTAATTTAACGTCAAGGTACTGTAGGGCCGACGTGCTTTTGAAAATGAAGTCAGGATGGTGTAGGGTAGCGTTATGTAACGTCGGGATGTGTAGGGGCAGACGTTAAAATTGTCCAGTTATTTACAGAAACGCCAATGGACATTTTTTACGTTGGTGTTCTTTTGAGCAGATGTTAAAGAGGTGACGTTAAAGGCCTTTTTGTGTTAGTGAATGATGCCTTATCTCAATGTGCTTGATTTTAGAATGTTTTATTGGATTTTTGGTTAAGTTGATAACACTCGTATTATCAAAATACAAAGGTACCTTGCTTAGCTTTACATCATAGTCCATGAGTTGATGCTTTAACAAAATGACTTGTGCACATCCATGTACAACTGCTATGTATTCATCTTCAGTAGTGGAAAGTGCCACACATGCTTGCTTTTTGCTATTGCATGAGATTAGACTAGCCAAGTAGGTCGCAAGTGCCACTTGTGCTTTTCCTATCCAATATGCACCCTGCATAGTTTGAATCTGAAAAACCAATAAGAGTTATGTTAGAATCAAATGGATACCATAAACCAACATTATTTGTTCCTTTCATATACTTTAGAATCCTTTTTGCTACTTTTAGGTACGACTCCTTTGGATTGAATATGAACCTTGCACACAAGCACACTCTAAACTGAATATCTAGCCTACTTGCTTTAAGAAAGAGCAAAGACCCAATCAACCCTCTATATTTGGTTGAATCAACTTGTTGCCCAACCTCATATGCATTCGTAAGAAAATTTGTAGTAGTTGGAGTGGCAACTTCTTTGCAATCCTCCATTTGGAACTTTTTAAACAGCTTAAAACAGTATTTTGATTGGCTTAAAATTGTTTCATGCTTGAGTTGCTTGACTTGCAGCCCTAGAAAGTAGGTAAGTTTACCCATCATGGACATCTCAAATTCTCCGCACATAGTTGCAACAAACTCTTCACACATGATGTTATTATTTGAGCGAAAGATGATATTGTAAAACCTGTGAAATTTAAATTAGTAAATAAATAATTATTTAATAAATACGAGTAGTGGAGCTTTTATGGCATTTAATGTTAAGGTTTGTGATGTGGAAAAGTACTAGTTCAAATGGTTGAGAGTACTTAGTTAGATTGAGAGGACTTGGGTTCGGATCCTATGCATACCATTTAGGTGTTATTTTAATCATGTAATTTTAATTATAATAATAATATGTTGAGCTTGAAGAGGGATAATATAATCTTATATTTATAGAAATTATCAAGAAACATAAATTGGCTTGATGATTGTGCATGTGCTTGGTAATTAGCATTGGTTATGGGTTCAAACCTTGGTAGAACCACATTAAACTTTCTTTTTTTGCGAAAATTAGTTTTTTTTTGGCATGAATGTGAAAGGGTAGAGAAAACCCTAGCTGAATGGGAAACCAAGAGGGGTTGGGAAAACAACCTTTAATGGACCTTGAATGGCAATTAAGTTAGCTTAATGCCATTTTCGTTTTTCCTCCCATCATTGCTAATTAAGGTGCAATTTAATGAGAATTAAGGATGAGAGAGGGGGTTTATGCTAAGGCTGCCATAGGTACACTTTGAGAGAGTGAATCACAGTGCAAAGAGAGGGAAGTGAAAGTTGAGAAGGAGTTCTAAAGGAGGAATCACACTGAGGCTGATTGGGATTAAGGACTCAAAGATTTACGCATTTTTGGGAGCAAGGAATCCAGGTTAGGGTAGCTGCTTTATTTGTCTATATGAAATTGTATGATTTTACGTTGTATGATGTATGATTGGGTGCCTATTTCTGCGTTAATTTTCCACTGGTCGAGTTTCTAGAAATTTTCCAGAAATCGCCTAGCGTCTTTGAAGACCTGCGAAGCGATGCATGAGAGTGACACCCATTTCTGGGTTTGAGATGAACCGCCTAGCGGCAAGGGTGACTCCGCCAGGTGACGCGAACCCTTGTGTTCTTGTTAAACTATTCTGTATGGATTCTATGATGGTTGGATATTGAGCAAGGTTCTTGTGCATGATTTGAATGTATAAACTTATGAAATTAATGATTATCACTATGTTTGTATGAATTCAAGTAATTGATTGGGAAGCATCAAAGTGAAAGGGGGTTGTGTTGGGATTGTGGTCAAATTGTTAATTTAATTCTTGGAATTTAATGATAACGAAGTTGAGATTTATAGAATTATTGAATGCATATGCATGAAAGAAATCAATTTGTTTGTAATTTTTGTGCTTGATTGACTGGAACGAGATTTGGGGCTTTGAGGTTCATCATGAGTGTGGGAAAAATCTTGGGTTTGCCCAAAATTCGATGTGTCGCCTGGCAGCAAGTATGCGTTGCTAGGCGATAGACGCTACAGTAGTGGAAATTGCATTCTATGACTGTTCGGGACGCGTTTTGGGATTTGTGAGGGTGAGGCTAAATTCTACATGTGATAATTATATAAAAGTAATCCAAATTGAATAAATATGATGTATGAACAATATAATTATGTCAAGACGAATGCTAGAATTGTTGATTTGGGGCTTTAGGGTTTACATAGATGCAGAACAATCTGGGATTTTTTTCAAAACTGTATGCACCACCTGGCAGCGCATGAATTACCGTCGGGCGACTCACGTTAAGACAACTCAGTTTCTGGGTTACTGTAAAAAATCGCCTAGCGGTGAAAAGCTGCCACCAGGTGACGCGTGTGGTGTTATGTTCGCGAAAAACGTTGTTTTTCGTACTTTTCAAGCAACAGGAACCGCCGACCGCTAGTTTTGTACCACCAAGCGCTACCTTCCTAACTTTTGGGCGCTAAGCGCCACCATTTTTCTAGTTTTCGTAGTTTTTTTAAAACTGCATTTCCCAGTGGTCCATAACATGTAGTTCTTCACTTTGAACAATGGAGATTTGATTTGTAGGTCAATAGCTAGAGATATACGTTACTCAATTTTGTTGATTTTGGAGTCTTTAAAATACATGAATAAGCTGTTAATAATTTCAAGTAACTTCTAATGAAGCATGATTGCGTTATGTGGTAAGTCTCTATCAATTTGAATGTCCCTTTGGGTTAGTCACATGTTGAGAATTGGTTATTGGTGAATGCATGTGTTTCAATATTAATTTGCATTGGGACATAGGATCATGTGCTTAAATTGTTAGAGTGCTACTACTTATATTTGTTTGAGCATGCATTATTCATAAGTTAGAATTGAATGCTAGCATGGTTTTAAAGGGGGAATATATATATATATATATATATATATATATATATATATATATATATATATATATATAATATGTGTATAAATTGATTTTATTTTTTTATGTTTTATTAAAAAAAAATACTGCGAAAATACTTGTATAGTTTGTA
>Ga0099822_1011003_pt1 | contig 11127 bp, 6 predicted proteins | sample CowpeawhiteBW_FD_76839 | JGI IMG/M metagenome (GOLD analysis project Ga0099822, IMG submission 76839) | Root nodule microbial communities of legume samples collected from California USA - Cow pea white BW | ecosystem: Host-associated > Plants > Roots > Nodule | place: USA: California | collected... | reverse complement strand
TTATTTATAAATAAAAAATTATATATGTTTATTTTTATATATATATTTTTATATATTTTTTAAAAATATTCTATTTAAAATAAAAAAATATATATATATATATATATATATATATATATATATATATATATATATGTTATGCCGGTTATGATGGTGGGATATGTCAAATTAACTGCTGAGTTCATCTAAATGAATTAGTTGAGTCTCAAAAATATAAAAAAAATGTTACAGTACTTTTATTTTCAATTTTATATTTTTAAATTGAGTTTCAAATTTCTATATTCATTTTTTTTTCTTTTATTAATGTTTTAGATTTTTCAAATTAAAATAAAAGTAAAAAGTCTTTTAAAATTAATTATACATTAAAAGTGGGTCTTACTAAATAGTATTCTAACCGTTTAAGGTGTAATTAATAAACAATCGAATTTTATAAAAATTGATAAATAATTATAATACTATATGAATTTTAATTAATAAATATTAACATAATTTTATTTTATTAATAGAATAAAATGTCCACTAATATTATACAACTATAATTGATAATTTATTTATTACATAAAAAAATTAAATAATAAAATAATTATATTTTAATATTGTTAAAAGTTAAAATATAATTAAACATAAAAAACTTAAATTAACAGAAAATAGAATATTCTTTCTTTTTTAATAAAGAAGATAAAAAATAATTAACATAATATTATCGGTAATAAAAAAAATTATTTTGGGTTAATGAATTTTTTAATTATATTTATATTTTAGTACATTAAAATATAATATTATTATTATTGTTTAATTATTTTTTATTTTTTTTCATCAAATGGATTATTATGTGTATAACATTTGTCGGTATTTTTATCCTTTAAATAAAGTAAAAATACATTAAAAATTACTAATTACTAAAGTCATAATTCATTTTAATATTATGATTATTTATGAACTTTTATAAAATTTAATATTCAATGATTATACCTTAAACAGTGGATACTAGTTAACCTTCTTTAAAGTAAAATACGATCCTAAATTGTGGATGTTTGTTCACTAAATAAGGAGCACGGGAAGAAAATATGCTGGGTTTTTTTTTTTTTTGCAAAGTAAATGTTTTATCAATAAAACAATTATTGCTTTATAGTGGAGTAGAAATTAATTTAATTTTAACATTTAAAATTTTAATAATAAAGTACGAGGGATATGAAGAGGACTGAAATTAAATTATGGAGATAAAATAAATATTTCGTGTATAAAAGATTTCTGCTTGAAGAAAAAAGAAAATTTAAAAAAAAAATATATATTAATTTTTAATTGGGTGGTGTTTCAAATTTATATTAAATTTTAATTGAAAAATGATATTTAATAATAATTGTATTATTTTCTAATTGGATAAAATATGATGACAACACACATAACAATGAAAAATTTTAACTACATTAACATTTAGTTAGATTTATGTTTAATTTAATTTGAATTCATTTACTCAAGAAGGTGAAAAGGCAGTGTAACAATAAATCTAAAGAAAACATAGATTTATACGATTTTGCAATTTTATATGATGATCTTATTGATTATATTATGTTACAATGATTATCACCCTCAAGTCATGCCTCCCCAATCCCTTTGAACAATAAGTCTTCACAAGTGAATCCAATGTAAGAGTATTTAATACCTTTGGAATATGGATACCTTTGAACCTGCTCAACTTAATATTCTCTCCTGTGGTCCAACCTCTATCTTAGTTTGGCTTTTCTATTCATCAACTCTTCTTCAAATTTTTCAAAATCATTCATTTGGTATGTAGTACTTCAAACTGAAACAAGTTCAGAAATATTCATTTAATTCTAACTTTTTTTATTAGTGATAGAAATGAACCAAGGTAAGAACTAAGGTTCAATTTTGATTTTAAATGTCATAAAAGTAAAAAAAAAAAAAACTTTTTTTACTATTACAACGTATTCTTATAATGAAAAATATGATAAATAAAGGGGATATTGGTGCGAAGCCATATTTGAATTCCCCAATAAAGAATCTTATTGAGAAATAAAAATGAAAAGAATAAAAAACATATCTTAATCGTGGAGCAAAGTCAATGACAACACATACATGAATCCCTAAACCACCAGTATTTCGTTGTCGAAGAAAAATCCTAACTCCCAAGAATATTTTTGATGTTTTTGGACAATGAAAAATGAGTATAAAAACCTCCGATCTGATATATAAAAAGAAATTTATGTTTGAAGTCTTATTGTCCAACCTAAAATAGATTATTTATGTCAAATTCTATGTTTGACATAAAATAATCTATTTTACATAAGACAATAATAAATTCAATGTAAATCAATTTCATTTATTTGAAAAATGACACTGATTTTTTTATGTGAATTTCTTTGTTGTTAGATGTAAATTTGGTGACATAAATTACTAATTTTGTATAACTGATTCTACTAAAATTCAAATTTAAAAAACATCTTATTTCTTACAATTATCCACTACAAGAAAAAATGATATTACTGATGCCAATTATCATCATCTTCTTTCTCTCATCTTTCTTCTTTATTTCTTCTTTTCTCTTACTCTTTAACCAACCTCAATTTATCGACGAATTTTAAGTTATGTAATTATTGACAAATTTTATTGATAAATAATTTCATCGGTAATTTAAATTTGTATTACTGACGAATTTTACCAATAATTTTTTTTTTGTTGATAATTAAAATCTATATTATTGACAATAATTAAAATATCAAAATTGGTCAAAAAAATTCGTTGATAATACAACTGTACTGACAAAAATACATCCATCGATAAATTTCATCAATAATTTTAATTTTTTTTGTAGTGATTTTTTTATACTATATATATATATAATTTTATCTTTTAACATATTTGATACGATTGAAAGAAAATAACGTATTTAAATTATTCTTTATATATTCTTTTAAATGATATGGGATGTGGGATTATTAGACATATAAAAACATCTTATTTGTTTTTGTATGGTCTGACTCAATTCGGACTTCCATTTTCTTCAGCTCCTTTCATTCACGAGGTTTCTTCATATTTTGTTTTTTGAACTTTAAAATTTCCTGCAAGGATGGTTGGCTGTTCGGCGAGATTTCTTTATTTTAATACATGAATAACCTCAACGACATTTCTTTATTTAAGATACATGCATATCTATTCTCTTTTTCTTAAATATTTAACTTTCAAAAGGAGAGATGTGTTGTCCATTTGTTTTATAGTTAAAGGATTGGACTCATTCATTTCATGGAATTTCACTTTGTCTACTATAAAGCCATAGTTATTTTATGCTATCTTCTTTCCTTATACTTCATTAATTGAATGTATTCTGTAGGTGTGGGTATATCTGGTGGTGAACATTCTGCAATTAAATGCAAACTTTGTGATTTAACTTTTCATGGCTTTTACACTCGAGAGAATGGACACTTGTTGAAGATTTTATAACAAACCATCATCCAAATGGGTCACTTTCAACCCATTACATTGGGCAAGTAGACTTTGAAATTGATCAACTTATTTGAGTGACTTAAGGTAACACACAAATAACTCCAAAATTCAGTGGTCAACATTATAGTGTGAAACCAAGAGTAACATTAATTATTGGCTACTAACCTATTTTTCAAAAGGAACATTCTGATTCATCTAATTGAGCCAAATATAGTACTAAAAAAATGTTCCACAGTATTCAGAAAAACCACGAAGCTAGGAAATCTGTAGGCTTAGGTGGCTACAGTAAGAGTTCATATTCTTAGACATTAGTGAAGTCAACAGCTTTTATTTAGGTACCAAAACAAAGCTTCTTCATCTAAAAAGTTGTTAGAGAATATTTTTATCAACTAAACCTCTGTAAAGTTGCAGAGATGATAGTATCTGGCATAGAAATATACATTTATTTGATTAGCCATGATTAGTTTGTTGGAGATGTTGGTGAGTGTGGGAAAGAACAAAGGTTTTGGTTGAAGTGATTGAAGACTTTAGATTTTGGGAATTAAAAGTAGAGAGGGAAAACGTGTAAGCTGAATATCCAAGTTTGCAACGCGTTTCCCAGCTGCCATATTATGGCGGTGCTCATCATCATTCAGGCTTTTTCTCAAACATCTGAACTGCACATAAAACCACCATTTCACTCATTCACTTTCTTCTCCAATTCTGTGTACGTTTCAACTGTCAAAACAGAAACATTGCAATAACTAAGATAGAACATTTTAGGGTAGTCCTAAGAATAAATGCCATTGTTATTACTATTTCTTAACTAAAAATGAGTTTTTTTTTTTTCATCTTTTTTATTATAAACGTTTGGGTGTGAAATTTGAGCATAAAAAGTTGAGCAGGTTCTGAGTGCCAGCTATATTCTATCGGCAAAAACTTTTGTTGGAGGAAAACACTCCACCTTCCACTATTAGAATAAAAAGAAAGCAAAAAGCAAATAAAGAATAGAACGAAAGATGAACATACAAATAAAATAGAAAAAAGTTGGTAGAAAAAAAATATGGATGGAATGCATTTTAAACTATAATTTCTTGTCTTTTGGCTTTATGCCATTTTTATATTTATATTATAAGATTATATATATAGTTAACTGAAATTAAAGTATTTAAAAATTGAGTCATGGCACAAAAATATGAACTTAATCAGAGTTGTCAACTTGTCGTGTACCTTATTTTGTTTTTATCTACGAGTAGATGAGTTCAATATATTTCCTACCAAAAAGTATAAAATGATTGTGAACACGAGGGAATCGTTTTTATAATAAAACATACAACTAAAATATATATGATATATTTAATTTAGTATTGGGGAACTATATTTTCTTTAGAGTATAAAATTCTAGAGACTTATTTTTCAATCTAAAGTCTACTTACGAATGAGAAAAAATAAAGAAAATATAGTATATAAGTCTCTAGAATTTTATATTCTAAAGAAAATAAAGAAAATATAGAGTTTTATTAAAAAAAACACTCCTAATTCTTATATAATAGTTGACTTTTGAAATATTTTTTTTATTTGACATTTTTTAAAATTTCTAGATAATGTTTTTTTTTTTCCAATTATACTCTTATTTCTATTTTAGTATATATTGAACATCTTTTAAAGAGAAAGAATAAATTTTATTAAAAATGACACTAAAAATAGAAGAATTAAATGATTTCTTTAATTTGGATAAAATAACCTTAAAAACGACTATTATATAAGACCCTATACGATAGAAACGAAAACGTTTTCTGATCATACCTAATATTAACATTCTTATCTTCATTAAAGTAATTGTAAAAGATCTATTAATTGTTTTCTCTTTTAATTCCATTAATTAATTTCTATATAAACAAATAACTATATTTAGTCAAATAAAAAAATATTCAACCTAAATTACACAAATTCCCATTAATTATTTGAAAAAACTATTCAACCTAAATTATACTAAGCCCCATTAATTATTTTGAAAAATATTACGACACGGACTACGGTGACAGCACACATTGAAAAACTAATGTAATAATATTTTTTTTCCTTACGAGTCAAATGAAAATTATCTATAATTATATTTTGAATTTGAAGAATTTTTTTTAAACATCTTCTATTAAAATACCCTCTAGTCCTGAAGAGTTCAAAGGAGAAAACCATTATTATAAACAACATGAACCATATATATTAGCCAAAAAGAAAAATTTTAAAATTTGACCAAACTAAACAATGTCAAAATATGATTTGTAACAAACTAACTTATATGAAAATAATATAATAATTTGACATCGCCAATAAAAAAAGTATTAAATTTGATAACAACCAATATTGGCCCTTCGTGACCACCTTAAACCATTTTGGCAAGTCTTAATATATCAAGAGATAAAAAAACATAGGAAAATTGAAATAGAAATAATATTCAGAGGTACAACAACTTTTTTTTATATTATAAAAATAATCAAATAGGACAAATTCTCTCCTTCCGTTCTTCTGTATGCGTCAATTATTGTATTTGGCAAAAAAATTAATAAGATCATATTATATATATACAAAAAGTTTTATTTTCAACAATGATATTTCTTAACCGATTGTTGGAGATTCCTTTCGGGATGAAAAAAACAATGAAGAAATTTCTTCATACACGTAGTTCAAAAAAAAAAAAATCAAATTCCTGGCAACATATTTAAGTAACTCAATTATCTATCAGATATGTTTAACCCATAACAAAACTAAAATCCGAACCAGGGTTATTGGACAAGAAAAATAATTTTAAAGAAAAACAAAATAATTATTAGAAATTTTAATTTAATGAACAGTGAATCCTGAAATAATAGTTGGGCTTTATTAGTATTTCTAAAACTAGACTAATACGTTGTTCAAGAGCATGATCGAGTCATTTACATATAATAATGGTATTATTGATTATAATAAATTAATGTAAAAGAATAGCGTTTCATGTTCTATAAAATGAAAATAATATATTTTTCCAAATAAATAGATAAATAAATTAAGTAAATTTAAAGAAAATCAAATGTATTTTAATTTAAATTCGTTAAGAATATAATATAAAAATACAACACTGTATATTTACGTTAGACGATGAGAAACAATAATGCTAAAATAGGGGAAAAAAATAAATTTAACTCTTCCAACATATATACTCAATCCAAATTTATTCTTGATTAATTCACAAAGAAATTGTACGATACTAAGTAACATCATATATATCTATATATATAATAAAATTATAATCAGATAGTTTTCGAAAAAAGTTGTGTCCACCTTTTTTAAAGGTAAAACAATTTGAAATAAAAACATAGTTCTCGCACTAAACTTAGGGTAGTTTTGCAACCTTATTTGAAAACATGGTTTAAGAAGCTAAATGGTAGTTTTGTAAACACTTCTTTTTAATTAAAATAATTTAGAAAGCACTTTTCACGTACTATCATATTTTTTTTAAGTATAGTTTCTTTGACTTTCAAATTTAATTTACATTACTATCTTCTTCGTTAGATGACTTCAGTTTCCCTTTTTGTTCTAACTTTATTAGCATATAAAAGTTGAAACAGAGTGATCGTAAGCTCATTTTTTAAGCCCAAATCTAAAGAGTAAACATACACATTGGGCAGAATTGAAAGCCTTTTTTAGTATTTCTTTTTGCACCCCATAACTTCTATCTGCACTTTCATAAAATTCAAAATACCCTTATTATCCTTCTTCTATTATATGGTAATAGAGTAGACAATCCATTGTAGGTTATTTTTGAAGAATATATGCAATTACAAGACACGCTTGTAATAGTCCACAACCAAGAGGATCGGTCTTAATCAATTGATTATATCTTAAAACAAAATTAATTATGTTTTACAATAGTTAATTAAGTATGTAGTTATGTAAATGATAACGTCAACAAAAAATTCTAACTTAACTATAACTGATTATGATCATAATTTACATCCTAATTTATGACATTCTTTTTTGATTGTAGATTAACTCAATACTTAGTAATCAATTATAGGTTTGCATAATTGGCTGCACCAATAGCAAATTTTAATTTATTATACATAATAAATTAAAGAGTACTTTGGTAATTTTATCTCAATTTTTTTTTTCATTTTCTTAAACCAAATAATCTCCCAAAAAAAATCATTATATTTCTTACTATTTTCCCTCTCATCATGCAACATATGTTACTGAGCCCCGAGAATCTGATTGGAAGCAACAATGAATCTGATTGGCATGCCTTTCATAAATTTTCTATTCCAAATACTTTCATTATTTATAATTTGGTTTCTTTACCTCTTATTTTTTCTTTCAACTACATAATTTTCGTTTCTATTTTATTTCTTACATTGTTACTGTGCCAATGAATCTAATGAAAAATTCTCCTTTGTTTCTAACAAAATAATATAAAATATAATAAATTCTGTTATCCTATTTTAATTATAAAAAAAATTATCCGTACAACTTTTTGTGAAATGAGAAGCCGATAAGTCATTGAAAATGTAGTAAAGTTGGAAGCATATTTTGCTTTGCTATGATCTCAATAAAATAACTGTAGAAGGAATAATATTCGTACTGGTGTATCACTTTATCCATCATATGCTCAGATCGATGCATAAATCTAAAAGACATAAAGAAATACACTAAGTCACATCTTTAAACATGATTTGAAGAGAATAGACATTATAATTGAAGTGTAAATCTTATTTTATAAACTAATTTTTGTGATATTGAGATATGTATAAACGTTTTACTTAAAATAAATAAATGCACATGACAGCTAGATTTAATTTAACTTTTGCGTATGATATAGGCCATAAAATGCTGCTTTTGACATTCCTAAATGGTTTAGTGAAAAAAAAAAAAAAATTGGAGTGGTTCCATATATATCCACATGAATAAACAAAACGAGTTGAGTTAGAAAAGTGTGTTTACCAAAACATAGAATAAATGGAGTTTTAATAACAACTGCGTGCAAGGTGTTTGAAAATATTCCTAACTAGAATGATATGCACAAGAAATGAGAAAAAAAAAATGGTATAGGAAGGAGATCCAGGTTTGCACCTTGAGGCAGGCTATGATTTTGGACGTAGGTGCAGAAATATTGGAAAACTACTTACTCTTCCACAGTTCCCGAGCTTTCAGGTTGTGAAGTTTTATCATTGAGTTGGTCTTTCTGCTGATTCTCGATGCACTTGAGTAGGTACTTGAAGGTCTCAGTTTCACAAGGGATGGTGAGGGCTCCACTGTGATCAAAGCCAAATTCGTCTGCAGCTTTTTCGAGCAAAACTTTGAAGAGAGAGTGGCTGAGATAAGTGGTGGGAATGATGAACCTTCGAAGCTCAGGTCCAACATACACTGCCAAGTATCCCTTTGGAACGTCGGGTGGTGGAAGCGGTTCAGGACTTTGGCAGCTATCTTCTGTGTCAGATTCGGTGTTCATAATATTCACTACCCTTTTGTTTATCAGTGGCAATCCACTTCCATCGTTATTAGGCACTTGATCAGAAATGGTGGGGATCGAAGCTTTTTGCCCTAAAGTCACGTTCTGCCATTTCTGCAGCATTTCCTTTAACCTCACTATCTGCCTAATCCCTGTTAATTTGTACCCTACACCGCTATCCATTCTTCAACTTTAATCACAACAACAATGAAGCTATCAATATATATTCCAACGTTTCAACACTCACTTTCTCACTCACTACACAAATCAAGACCAATCGAATTCTCTTATTTATAGATAGTTTATGTGATTTCATTTCCTCATGATATGCATAACACAAGCATCCAATTTTATCCATTAGTATGACTTCTTAGATTATTTTTTTCTTATTTGATGCAATCAAGATAAAAAAATGAGAGAGAAAATGTAATTAGGGCACTTAGAATCTTAATGGTTATTACAAATAAAGTATTTGTAAAAAAGAAAGAAGTGAAAATAAGATAAATTTAAACGATTGTAAAATCATTAGCATAATAAAAACATTTTTAAAATGTAGTAAAACGAAAATATATATGGCTTCTTTTCGCCATGCCATGCACCTCATGTTCATCACCTTGCATCTCTGGTTCTAAATGAAAGAAAATCAGTACTTTTTATTTAGTTTATCAGCAGAAAATATGGAATCTCTTCAAAGCTCAAATTATAAGAAATGTGAATATACTCCTTTTATATATATGAAACTTCTCACAGGTATCAAAGAAACTAATTCCAAGCCAAGATCAAAGAAAAAAGAAAAATGTAAAGCGCATTCAACAGATGAATGATGACAGCGTTGATTATAAGAAACATAAAGTTGAGCATTGAATTCACAGTGATAACGAAATTAAGAAAAAGAAAAAAAAATGGAAGATGAAGGATATGCATGGATGCATGAAGAGATTGGCACCTGAAAAGAAGAGGGCATTAGCTATGAGCAAGATGAAAAAAAGCCATGCAGCTTGGGAAAGTGGAAGCGAAAGTAGCGAGCTCTCCAAAGAGAGAAGGAACGAAATAAATTAGATGAGTTACGATAATGTTTTTTGTTTCTGCCTCTGTCTGAATCAAGTATTAATTGTTCCGAGAAATAACATTGGAATGAGAAGGTTGATGTTCCAACTTTATACGCTGAATTATCGGCATAAAATGAAGTTGTCGTTGTTGTTTTGTTTTAGTTGGTTTGCATCACTGCTGAAGCGTCGCCCTCGGAGACTACTTTTCTGTTTCCACACATCAATGAAGCCAATGGTTTTTGTATACCACTTCCCTCCTTCCACATTTTCATTTTCACTCTCATCAAATTTTACTATCCAACTTTTCTCTTTCTTCTTTTTCGCAAACCTTATCCTACATTCTGTGTCAAAATAATCGAAAATGTGTAATTCAATGTGTAACTCTCTTTTCTAACAATTTCTATTAAATATTTTTAATTAGTGAATAAAGAAAGGGAATAGAGAAAAAACAATCTGGGAAAGATGAAAAAACAAAGATAAAAATAATATTATAAAGTTATGTAAGTAATATAATTCACGAAGCATATTAGAAAAAAATATCACTACTCTAATATACTTTTTATATCGATCATCACATTGATACATTAGTAAAAATTCTCGTATTACATGAAATTTGTTACAAAATTGTTAAAATTTGAAAGAAAAAACTTTTTCTGTTATTTTTCCTAAGAATTTTAATTGGGATTATTCTTTCGTGAATAATTATTTCCTACAAAATTATAAAATTTGTAAGTATTTCCTGTAAAATTTTTTGTGAAAAGTGTTTTATATAAAATATTTTACAAAAAAAAAATGGCAGCAATTTCTTGCAATTTTTTTTCATAACAAATTTATAAGTATTTCCTAAAAAAATTTTCAAAATAAAATTCACAGAAAATATGAGTATTTTTAGTAGTGATACTGGAAGTGAGATTTGGTTAAAAGTAAATATATAATGTGTGATTTTACATTAATTGATATGAAGTCACATGGATGTGTCACATTTTATGGGACAAAGACTAAAATAGATGATACATAACACATTTTATATTAGCTATGATATATATATATATATATATATATATATATATATATATATATATATATATATATATATATATATATATATTATTATAAAGAGTATAATAGTTAATTTAAAATATATATATATATATA
>Ga0099822_1011001_pt1 | contig 11130 bp, 2 predicted proteins | sample CowpeawhiteBW_FD_76839 | JGI IMG/M metagenome (GOLD analysis project Ga0099822, IMG submission 76839) | Root nodule microbial communities of legume samples collected from California USA - Cow pea white BW | ecosystem: Host-associated > Plants > Roots > Nodule | place: USA: California | collected... | reverse complement strand
ATATATATATATATATATATATATATATATATATTAATATATATATATATATATATATATATATATATATATATATATATATATATATATATATATATATATATATATAAATTCTTGGAATAGTTTTTTAAAAGTTGTTGGGTTATTTTCTACAAGAGATAGTTACTCAAGGTTGACTATAACACTCAAACAACAATGTAATCACTAGAGTGCGAAAAATCATAAAGGGTATTGCTCGAATTGTATTTTGTATAAACAGGACAATATTCTTAAATGACATGATTAATACCTTCTTTATGTAAATGTTGTCACTCAAATGAGGGATATTCGCTTAAATAATGATATTAACAATATTTTTGTACAAAAAGCATGATTAAAAGTATATGATTAATGTTGAAATACATGACATGATGTGTGCCTCGTATATGTCCTCTTTGTCTAGCCTTTTGTAAGTCACTTATATACATGTATATGCATTATATAAGGTTTGACCTTGGATGCATGGTTTAGATGATCCTTAAGGTTGTTGGAAAGATACTTGGATAATGTCTCACATAATAATGATACATATAAAAACTTGTTAATAGAGATATGTTGACTTTACTTTTTGTTTTGTCATTATAAAAGACCTTAGATGATTGAAAGTTAAATGAGGTTTCAATTTGACTCAATAACAAATGTACATTCGACTTAAAAAATGTTTCATGTAAAGATGATATTAGTCATAAAAATGATAATAGGATAAGACACTTAGAGGCAATGTCTATCCCTTCTTTGTTTTGCTTAATAAGATTTGTCTCATCACCCATCTCGCTTCTCATAGGATGTTTGTTGAAGAATATTTGGAGATTCATTTTACACACGAGAGTGGATATTGATACTTATAGATATTTTTTAATTTTTAATTTTTAATAATATAATTTAAATATAATTATTTAAATATAAACTTGAATAAAATATTCATTTTAAAAAATAATTCAAATAACATTGTACAATAACATATTAATGCAAATAAGTTTGGTAGAAAAAAATAAAATTATATATAATGCACCAAAAGCATAAGCTTTAAATTAATATTTTTAAAAACAAATTAAATTTTGTAAGTCTAAATAAAAAAATACTAAAATATAAAATAATATTGTAAATAATTTTTTCAATAATTAATATTTCTCTTCAAAAATAAATATACCAAACACTTTATTTCTATAAAAATATTTAAATAAAATTCATTAACCATAATTAACAGACAATTAATATCCAGGAGTTAAATACCCATAATTATCAACGAATAATTAATATATATATATATATATATATATATATATATATATATATAAATCAAAGTATTTAAATGTCAATTTCTTGTAGAATTTGTTTAATATCATTTAAAATCTTTCAAAAGACTAGTATTTATTAGCATTCAAGTGTGCATATAGAAAAATAAAAGTGCATATTTTCGTTATCAAGAATAAATCAACTCACACCTCTCTTGCTATAACTCGCTTGGGCCTTCTTCCCAACTTGTACACTTGTACTTCCAATTTTATTAACCAAACTTTTCAATTTTCTTGAACAAACTATTCACAATGAGAAATTTTGACGAAAGATGACAAATGTTCCTATAATTATAACAATTAATAACATATATTTTTTATACATTTTATCATAATTTCATTCTTTATATTTGCTAATGATTTTTTATAATAGCTATATGATTTTTTCTATTGTATTCATTATTTTGTATTATTATAAAAAATGTGGCCATATACGTTCTCGCGTCAGTATTTCCACCGTTTTATTAAAACGTAGATATAATAATAGAAAAAAAAATTAAATATAAAAAATAATATTAGAGAATAATGTACATTAAAATTTGATTAGAAATTATTACCACTTTTAGAGATTGTATTTATTTATCATAATATAATATTTTTAATTATATTATTTAGTTATTAGTTAATTATTGCAAACTATATTATTATTATTATTTACATTCCATTTTTAAGGTTATGTTTAACTGTGTTATTGAGTTAAGTTTAGTCATATTATTTGTAATTACTAGTTTATTTTTATATTAATCATGATTATCATATTATAACGTTTTTTTTTTACAATTATATTTTTCTTATATTCTATTGTTTCGTTGTAAAAATAGATCTTTTAACAGTGATCTCATTCTTTGAGTAAATGGAGTATAAATAATTTTAGTTGATAAAATAATAAAGTATAAATATAATAAAATATTCATAAGTGTTATACATGTATAGTAATTATTTTTTCCACCAATAACGAGATTTTCTACTTCATTATCTGTAAAATGAATTGCTTATTTTAGAGAAGTAAAACCGTCCCAGAATCAAAGTACAAAATATTATAAAATAACGACATATAACTAAACAGTACATGATAAAAACGCATTACAAATTTGAAATGTAAATATACAACATTGATGAAATTTTATATGTTTTATAACTTTGGACCAATTAATTAAGTCAGGACCATAGATGTTCCCAACCCAAGTTTCATTTTCATAATGATTTAATTTAAAATTTATTTAATCTTTTCTTAAAATATATAAAAATATGGGTATCAATTAATTGCATCGCTGTTGCGACTCAATTTGAAATCTGACCTTAGACACATTAAATAATATTAATAAGTTATTTTTTTTTTATAATTTACAAATAAAAGAATGTCTAAGATTGGTTTGATTTGTGGAGAAACTTTGAAATAAACATAGGTTGAGAAATTCATAGATAGAAAAAAAAAACTAGAAAAATGCACAATATTTATTTTTGCACACCTTGTGCCCATAAAGTCTCTGTATTATGAATATATTTTTCTGACAAATAAATTATAAAAATGGCATATTTGTTCTTAAATTTCTGTCCACGAAAAAAAATTAAAAAGAAAAGAAAAGAAAAGTAAAGGGCGGCAAAAGATGTTTGGTGAAGTTGTGTTTTGAAATGTGATGAAAAGTGATGGATGGAACACCATACAAACATTATCCAAACAAACCCATCTTATTAATGTTGAGTAACGATCAACTGAAGGAGAGTAGAACAAATTAAACAGAATAGCAGAGGCCACACAATGCGACATGAAGACCCAACGTAGAACAATACAACAATGACGCAGGCTTGCATAATGAACCTGCAATCGCTTTGATATACAGTTTCTTTTCATTTTCATCTTGTTCCAATCATGGTGCTGCGTGTGTCCATGCCTCGTGGACCAAGACTGTGTGAAAATGAAAAATACTGAGTTTAAACATATGAAATCAGACTAAAGAAATTTCTGTCTCTTAAACATCATTTTTCTATCGATTACAAATAAGATGATATTTTGACCACTAAATTTTGACAACTTTATCTTACAATTTCGGATGTCATCTTTTAAGTGGTTTTAGAACACAGAGAAATGAGTAAATGAAAAAATGTATAACCACTTAAGAGATATCACTTTATGTTATAAGAGAAAGTTATCAAAATTTAATCGTCAAAAACTCATTTTTCTATAAATAGAGTGCATATCTTATAAGTATATTTTATGAAGTTTGAGATAGATTTAAAATCTATTTTTTAAACTGTGTCATTGTTATATAAAATTTTTCAAATCTCACTTTATAAATTATAGAATTAAATTAAACTTTAGGATCTAGATGCAAAATTGAAAGATACATTTTAGGATATATCGTTGGATCCAAGTGTGAGTCTAAAATCTTATATTAAATAAAAATGAGAAAGTTGATCATATAAGGATTAAAACCCATAAATTCATTGTCTTAAGATTTTGGGTTAAGAGTGATGTTAATCTTTTATGTATGAGTTGAACTCATATCTTATTGATATTATTGTATCTTTTCAATAATTCTTGAAAGATCCAACACTAATATCAGTTAGTTCATATAATGACCAACTTAGATGAGACCGTATCAAAAATACTTTTGACATTAAATATAAATAGAGAGATATCAAAATCATATTTTAAGTTAAAAGTTGTGTAAATATCTTAGTTAAACTCATATTACATTATATTTTTCCGGTGATCTTATCTCAAAACACAAAACACGCAACATATATGTTTAGCATTTGTCACTTTGACATGTGCCGCACATTGGTTCATACAGAATCTAGCACCGTGACCTCTCTGACACATTGATTTGCCAAAAGATATATAAATTTTAGTATTACAAGTGGTTAAAACTTCTTGGATAGTTAAATGTAGACGTAGAAGGCTAAGTTTTGTTGAATTCAATCCAATTGGTTATGGTTGATTTTGTGTTTTGGAACTTCACCCACTGTTTTTGGGTTCTGATTTTGAAGTTCTAGAGTTGCAGCAGTGGCATCATTTTTTGTCTGTCTTTTAATAATCTCCACGGTCTGTTCCTGCTAACAGATAAATACGAAGTTCATGTTGATGACCAGAAAAAATGATGAAAATTAAAGTTGGGGAAACATGCGCACATGAGATGCTTTACAAGTCAGCGAATGCGTCCCAGTGCCTAGTAGAGAGATTAGTATCACCAAAAGTTTAGATTACCATACACACACTCACGTCCAACTCACTCATTATAATTTTATTTATTTCTCTTTAATTATATCACTTCTCTTTTTGCTGTTTTTATTCATTATTTAAAATAAAAAGCAAGCACAAGTAACAATTCCGAAATCCTAAAACGTGCACCTGAACCCATGTCTGCATTCATTATTTGTCCTGTTGTGTACGTGATATACGTACGTTTAGTTTTCTCTAATCCAAAAAAGAAAAAAAGTGGCTCTTTTTAGTTTTGATGAAGATGTACTTAACCGTGGCATTAATTGTGTCCCAATAGAGCTTGGGTTGGCAACAACTAGTGGCCAACAATGACACTTATTATGTTAACTCACCCAGCTAAGGTTGTCTTTAATATCATGGAACATAAACACGTAAGACTTTCCATGAAGTTTTGTTCAGAAAGCATTGTTCGGCCTGGTGGCACCCTAGCTGCATTATAGTTATTGTTATAATTCGTTGTCTTATTTATTGCAAATCGATAAGGATGAATGAGAGTTTCTTTTTTAAATTGGTTGTATTTTTCTTTCCATGGAGTGGCTTATAATTAGTTGATGCAGAAAGCTTCTTTCTGAATTTTCCAAGGAAAAACATTTCTAATCAGGATTAGGGAGAGTGCATATTGTGACTAAAATGTAACCTACTTACGTTGGTTGGTATAATGCACTACTTGTTAATATTCCTTTGATTTTAGTTATTCCGTGCACGAAAAACACATATCTTTTAAATTATAATGCTTTTTTTTAATGGTTTCTTATTTCTCACGCACTAAACATACTTAGAAAGACTAACACGTGATCAACATTATTTAAAAACACTCAAAAAGACCAATGAATAAGACCTTTCTTAAAAATAAGATTGACCGAAAATCAATAAATGGTGATAATAGTTTGATTTAAATCATCTTTTAATTTTTTTTATTACATATCTTTAGACAAGGATTTCAGAACAACCTAGCTATTCTTTTAGATTAAACTGACTTTGTTCTTAAACTTAGCAGAGTATGTAGCAGTTGATTTTTTTTTTTTTTGTTATATTTAACAGAGGAAATAAGAATAAACCTATTCTTAAATTTAAACAAATCAAATTATTATTGATTTTAGAGGCAAACTCATTTAAAATATGTAAAAAAATCTAAAAGATGAGAAGAGAATATAGTGGAATGGAAGGAGAAGCAAATAAAATAGAGAGAAGGCCAAACAATGCATCTAGTGGTGTTGGTGGTGTCGATCTCAAAAGATTCTCCCCAAACATATTGTATAGTTAAAGAATAATAGTAATCAAGGTTCAAAATTATAAAGTTGAAAAAACTTGGTAAATTTGTTCATGAAACATCTTATAAACGTGAAACGAATTAAAAGGGAGAATAATTTTTAGACTAACCATAAGGGAAAAAAAAGTCCAATAATGAGACTGAAACAATATTACTTACAGCATGAGGAACTTTTAACCCCACGTACATCTCATGGGTAATGACATTTTATTCTAAATAGGTTGAATTTAAAGTTAAAGGTGTGAATTAATTAATTTGCATACTTCATATAACTTTTTTAAACATTAGTATGACCTTTCAAAAAGTGCATGTCTATCTTATTCAAAAAATAAAATAATGGTATTTTGACACCCTTTAACAACCATTTGATAAATTATGTAGGAGTAAAATGATAAAAAAAAAGGGTTAAACATGTTTTTGGTCCCTCAAGTTCCAGTTAACTTTATAATTGGTTCCTCTTTGAAACTTTTGACCAATTTAGTCTTTCTTCTTTAGAAATGTATGGATTTAGTCCTTTTAACAAAGATCTTGGTAAGTTTCTTTAACGTTTCAAGGACATTTCATGATAGTATTTGAATTGTGTACATAGTTTGACCCATTTTCACTTAAATATTAACTCAAATATTATTATAAAACGAGTTTAAAACTTCAAATAAACTTAACAAAATTTGATTAAAAGGACTAAATCAACGCATTTCTAAAGATGAAGGACTAAATTGGTAAAAAGTTTCGATGAAAGACTAATTCCAAATTTCACTGAAACTTGAGGGACCAAAAACATATTTAACCAAAAAAAAGTTAAACTTTTGTATTTTAAAGAAAAAAGAGGAAGTAAAAAAATACGAAGTAATGATAGTGTTAAATGGGAATAAAAAAAAATGAAAATACTATTTTAATTTAAAGAATATATATGTGCGTGTGTAGGATTCACACCTTTTCTAGTAAGATTTATTGTACACAATACGCGTTTTATTTTTCTTGAATTTGAAAGATACAGCATATTGCATGCCTTTTCAATGTAACTTAATTTAAAAATGAATGTTCCATTTCCAGATACTAAGAAATGGAACCCAAACGTTCACACTTGGATGAGCATCTGATACTTGGTAATATCCTTGTTCATTTTGTCCCTTTGCTTAAACAAATAGTACTATAAATGCATGTATGGGACTTTTGTTATGTCGTTTTTGGTCAACATGTAGTTTTTTTTTTTTCATCATTGCCTATTGCATTGCTTACTGTACCTCCAAATTACTAACTGCATCCTCACAATACTAGGAAAATACTTAAATATTATTCACCTTTGCACTAGACCACACCACCACTACCATAGTTTCCGCCACCACCACCTCGTATCGTTATTGCAAAGAAAGAATAAGAGAGAGAAAACGCTGCATAGGAAGATGAAGAGAAAAAATACAGAAAAAAAAAAAACTTATTTCGAAAAGTTTTTTTGGAGCATTTTCATATGTTTTGGAAAACTTTTCCTAAAATAAATTTCATATTTGAGTATTTTGGAAAATTAATTTCGGAAGATGTTTCATAAATTTTAGAAAGTTTTTGTTCGAAAATTTTATTTCGGAAAATTTATTGCGCAACACATTTTATACAGTCCGAAAATTTTCTTCTATAAATTATGTTCTAGAAATTTTGTTCAGGGAATATTGTTTCAGAAATCCTGAAAAGTTTGTTCCCGAAAACTTTCTAAATATCTAAACCAAAAGTCACTTTTCCGGAGGGTAAATTGGTCATTTCAATAGTTTGAGCGAGCGTGGGAAGAAATTGGAGGGGTGCAGGAAGTACAAGTCTCATCAATTAAGATTTGGGCCTCAAGACTCAGTTAGATACCGATCAGTTTGGGTCCCTAAATAGTATACATCTTCTTTAAGAAGGGCTTCAAAATATTGGAAAAGTTTAAACTATTAATTGATTAAATTTTTGGATTATATAATCTAAAAAATTAACCAATATTACACAATTTAGAATTAAAAAAATACTTCTGAAGATTTAATTTGAGAATATATTTTAAATAATATAATTTAAAATATTTTTTGATATGAAAATTAATTATATGCTTTTAGATTATAAAATTCAAAATATTATGTAATGTAGTTTTAGATTATGTAATATAAATAATATTATACATTATAAAATTAAAAATATATTTGTTAATTTTGGACCACTTAATCTAAATCTGAAATGTGTTTTCAGATTATTTGACTCAAAATATTTTCAGTTCATGAATAATTTTAGATTTTTACAATAAAGATATAAGAAGAAATTATGTAGGAAGTGATTCAGTGAAGGAGCCCTTCAAAGAATAAGAAAACTCCTCTCTCAGTAGTTTTGATGCATTCTAATATAATACTACTCATAACATTTAATTAACATTAAATAAATGGCAATAAAAGTAACCATATATTATGTGATAACACAAATAAACTAGTAAGACACTTTCTGAAAAAAAAAACTATAAATTATGAAATAACAAGTCGAGAGTTAAGAATAGGGGTGGCAATGTGGGCCGGTCCAGCTCGTTTAGGTCCGGCCCGTATAAGACCCGCACAACGCGGGCTGGCCCACTCTGCACAACGCGGGCTGGCCCGCTCCGCACACTTTATGTGGATTGAAAACACTGACCCGCCCCGTATACTCCTTGGTCCGCGGGCCCGCGGGTTGGCCCGTTTTTTTTTTAAATTTTGATGATAAAACTTTCAATGTTTAAAAATTGAGAAATTTTAAGAAATTCACAAAATTAAGTAAAGATTTTGGGGAATTATATGATAAATTAATAATTCAACATTTTCATCATATTCATACTATGACATATACACATTGTATTCTTTAAATTTTAGCATATTAAAAATTACATAATATTTGTCTTTTTCACTTATACAAGAATTTGAAACATTAATGGAAGAGTTCATAAAAGAAGTAATTAATATACACAAGTGCAAGTTTTTTTTTTTAATTTATGCGGGCTTGTGGGCCGGGCCGCGCGACCTGCGGGCCTATGTGGGCCGGACCTATGCGGGCCTGCAGGTTCACTACCCTGGCCCGACCCGCATTTTTTCTGCGGATCTGCCGGTCGGCCTGACGGGTCACCCCTAGTTGCCACCCCTAGTTGTCACCCCAAGTTAAGAGAGTATGAGATCATGTTTGCAATTCCATTTGCTTAATCAAATGCAAATAGTAAAAAAACAGATTATAAAAGATTTAATGACATTAAAGAAGAGTAAAAAACTTTGATTTTTATCCGCAATAAAAAAACATATTAACTAATGGAACATTTGGGGTGTTTCAACCCATATATCTTTAAAAATGTCAAACACAACTAAAGTTGTTTCAAAATATGAGAGACTAAAATAGAGCAAATATTAGTTGGAGGATAAAAAACAAAATTACTCGATACTTAAGAGACGAAAAATATAATTAACCATATTTTTAAAATAATTTTAAAATATAAAAAATAAAAACTACTTAAAATATATTATTTTGTAAGAGAATTTATTAAAATTTAATTGTTAAAAAATTATTTTCCATGTAAAAATAAGACATTAAAGAATACAATGTTATTCTGTAGGTACATCTTTTTACCCTTTACATAGTTGCACCTAGTTGAGTTTGCCTCTAGAATTGGTAGTGCACACATAGAACACAACATAACACAAAGCACTACATTTTACCATCATTTCATCAGACCAAGTCATTGTCTATTATCGAGACAACATTATAATGCTTTTATCTTCAAAAACCTCTTCTTTTTTTCGTAAATCAAAAACCAATAAAGGTTCTCATATGTTATGATAAATATATTTATATATCATATCAATAAAATTTATTTTTTCGATGATCTTTAATGAAGTTAATTGTACTAGGTATATGTAATTACCTCAATTATGTATGTTTAGTAATTACATTAATTACTTTAAGTACATTAATAAAAAAATTCCCAGAACGCTTAATAATTATGTCGCATTTAATACAATTAAATCATATATACTAATTACCTACCTTAATTAAATAAATTAAATAATTATATATTAAATAATTACATTAATTACTTTAGAAAAACGGGAGAAATGTAAGAGATAAACATAGAAAAAGGTCTATGAAATCGAAGTAGATGTACCGAGAGTAAGAAAGGATTACATGTTTATTCATGAAAAGTGAAAAGGAAAAATGAAAAAAGTTGTGAGTTCGACTCTCTGTTTTAATATTTAGAAAAATAAAATTAATTTGTATAATTTGAAGTTAAAGATGAAAAAGATTAAATGTTCGATTCTCAGTGATAAAATTCTAATTACTAATATTTATTTATAAAGAAAACATTATTAAATTACTTTCGAAAGTAAATTTTATACCGAAATATTTTTTAAGTAATGGTCTATTCTTATAATTTATGTAAGATCACATCCATAACGAAAATTTGTTTCTCCTTAAATATATTACGTAGCGAAAGTTGAGTGTGTCTTTTTTTTTTTTTTTTATAAAAATGGAGGATGTAAGAAGAGGGAAGAAGAACATGGAACGTGGCCGCTGGAGAGGGAAGAGATTATGAGTAGATAAAAAATGTTAAGGCTACCAATAACTGACACGTAAGACATGTCTGAAGCGAAAATAAGAGGGAAAAGATAAATTAAAAAGAAAAAAAGGTGAAGTTTGAGAAGAGTCAAAAAGCGAGTGTGTCCAGAGCAAGGAGGTGCATTGGTCCGTTATCTATCGCTAATGGAAAGTGGCAATGGCACTTCCATTTTCCAAATTCCAGTAGAATAGGCAAAGACAACAACACATTCATTCAATTGCAATTATTATTATTATTAATATTATTTGCATCGTTATTTATTATTTATATTAATACTAATTCATGCATCTTGTAATTTGGGTGTGATCACCACTCACAATCTTCAATCCTCTCTACTACAAGACAAAATTTCCATTCCGGCATCTCCTTCAGCCTACATGCACAGATTCCCCCAATTCGTTTAACCCACAAAGCACAACACAACCTCGTTCCATCCTTCTCGACAAAGTCGGTTGTTGTCTTTGTGTTGACGCTTATGGCTATGGCGTCTCTGATTCAGTGTTCGGTTACTTCCTTTTCTGCAACTCGAGGAGGAGACTCTGCTGGCTTCTTTTCCCCCTTCACTACCCGTTTCTCGAAGAACCGCAAGTGTCGGGTTAGATGCTCCTTAGATGATAATGTTTCCGACATGAGCGTTAACGGTTTGTATTTTCCCCTTCTTTTAATTCGATTTTCGATGCTACACTTATCTTAGCACTGTTTTTTTTTTTTTTTTTTT
>Ga0099822_1010999_pt1 | contig 11131 bp, 5 predicted proteins | sample CowpeawhiteBW_FD_76839 | JGI IMG/M metagenome (GOLD analysis project Ga0099822, IMG submission 76839) | Root nodule microbial communities of legume samples collected from California USA - Cow pea white BW | ecosystem: Host-associated > Plants > Roots > Nodule | place: USA: California | collected... | reverse complement strand
TATTCCAAAACTCGTCCCTTGTCATTATGATAGATAAGAAAATTATGATAGATAGGAAATTGATGAAAATAAAAATTCCAATTTCGTTGGGAAATAATAAATCGAATAAATAAATCATTTGATAATCCAATGAATCTCTGATTCTTTGTTTGACCAAATAGACTTTTTTAATGGACCAATATCAAGCATATTTAGAAATCCGTAGAAAAATCCTTCCCTTTTTTGGCTGGTTGTGGGCGAGGAGAAATTCGAACTCCCGACACCATGGTTCGTAGCCACGTGCTCTAATCCTTTGAGCTACAAGCTCTAGCCCATCATCTCCATTGGAATTTAAATAATTAAATAAATAATTATTTAATAAATGTGGGTAGTGGAAGCCTTTATGGCATTACATTCTAACATGTATAATGTGGAAAAGTGTTAGCTCAAATGGTTGAGAGCACTTTGATTGTGTGAGAGGATTTGAGTTCAAGTCCTATGTATGCCAATTGTGTGTTAGTTAATTATTATTATTTTTAATATATGTTGATCATGTTGTGAGATATTATAATAATTGAATCATATTAGTTAACATGAAACATGGATTAGTTGAATGGTTGAGCATTGATCTGACATTGGCATGGTTGTGGGTTCAAGCCTTAGAGAACCCAAATTAAACTTTTTTTTTGCTATTTTTAGTTTTGGCTTGAATTTGAAGGGTTAAAGGAAACCCAAGGGTGGCTAGAAAACAGTCTATTAAGTGTGCTTGAATGATAATTAACATCATCAATAAGACAATTTTCGTTTTGGGACTTTAATCCATTATTAAGACCCATTAAAAAGCAAATTGAGGGAGAAAAGAAAGGTTTCTGCAATTATCATTGTTGGATAGGCAGAGAAGTGTGAAAATCAGTGGTAATTGAGAGTGAGTGGATCATTAAGGCTGAATTGAGAGAAGTCAAGGAAGGTTATTGGTGAAGTAAGGGAGAACCAAGGGATACTCAAAGTTTAAGCAAAGGAAACCAGGTTAGGGGAGTTCTATTCTATGTTTTGTATGTCCATTATATGCTCGAGTAATAAATATGATGAATGGAATGCATCTATCTCTGTTTCATTTTGAAATTCGTCGTGTTCTGGAAATTCCAGAAACCACCTGGCAACGTCGGGAAGAACCGCTAGGCGACACATGCTCCAGAACCTAAAATCTGGGTTTTCTTTATGAACTGTCTGGCAGTAGAGGGTGACCCGCTAGGCAGAACATATTGTGTTGCCTAGTTTTCTCTGATTTTTGGTATGTCTGTGGTGTGATGATGTTTAGGGTGGATTTTATTGTACGCTAATAATTGACATGATGAATTATGAACTAAAACCATGTAATTGGGGAAAACTGCATGAAACTCGTGAATCAATTTGGGATTTGGTTTCATGTTATGGTTGGAAATAATTAAGTATGAAATATGTTCATGACCTATGCACTATTTTATAGAATTGTTGTAGTATGAATAATGTATAAACTTTGTATGATGGGTACATTTGAAATTATATCGGTATGATGCAAGATGATGGAATTGGGATTGCTTGGGGTCACGACTGGTGTAGATAATCCTGGGCAGAAGCAGATTTTTTACGCATCGCCTGGCGGCACTGAGGTTGCCGCCAGGCGACCCATCAACACAGCGAAAAATTTGATTTTGTTTGTGTTCATGTCATGGGGGGGTTTAATTAGGCGAATTAATGTGTATATGTACAGGGATTCAGCATGCAGATGATTGAGACATTTTAGAGAATAAAGAAGGATTAAAAGAAGTGAAATCGTTAAGGGGGATGTAGTGTAAGGGTTGTCTTTAAATGTGTTGTGTTATGTGATAGACTGTAATTTAGTATGTCTTTCATTTGGAATAATTATGAGATTCACCTGTGTGAGATTGATGCCCTGAAGTGGTTTAGATTATATGCGACAATGTTTGTGTAGCTTAGAGTGTATAATATTGACAACTTTGTGGCATGATCCAATATGAAGATAAAGGAGAATAAACATGACATGTAGGGGATTGGTGTTTGAGGTGAAGTAGATTGTATGCTTCACTATTTGTGTTGTTTAAAAGTATATGTGCAATATTGATAATTGTTGTGGCAGGATTAAAAGAATGCATTAAGATTCAGTCATACTGTTGGGACTGGATGACTTTGAGTGTGTTATGATTCGTGTAATGTGTGTTTGGGGTCCTTTAGGAACCTGTTTAATATGCCTAAAAAGCAGTAGCATTTCGCTATTGGTGTGACGCCTAGCGGCTCGGGGCGAGCCACCAAGCAGAAGAGGTACAAAGCAGTGGCAGTGGCCACTGTCTACGCGAGGCACCTGGCGGCAAGGTTGTGTCCGCCAAGCGGTGATGAGGTGAGAGGGCTGTTGTATGGCGCTTGGGGCCTGGCAGGGTGAGATGCCCACCAGGCGATCTGGAATTAGGTTCCGCCTGGCGGCGTGACAGGTGCCCCAGGCGGTTATGGGTGCAATGTTGGCTCGTGAGGAGGTTTTCTACACAGCTTTGGGTGAAGGTCATGATGCGATGCTTTGGCTGGGGGCCCAATTACGAGTGCGACTTGTATTTGGGTAACACGCAGCCACTCTAGGTTGTAGCTTGGTGGTTTAGGAAGTCCAGTAGAGTGTGCGAGATCGTGGCTCGTACAACGAGGTTTTGGATGATTGCCCTCTTCAGTGCAACTGATAGAGTTTTGGTTGTTTGGGAACAACTACGGACTTCGATTCATTTTGGGGAACTCCACTTGGTGTCGCGGTGAGAGCCCATGGCAAATTCATTCCCATGTGTGGACTATTAGGTGGTGGCCTGGAGTCGGAGGGGCGAGTAGACACTCGTGCGGCAAAGATCCATCAGTGAACTCACCAAAGGGTGTAGAAATAATAGACGTATAAATCAAGAGTTGAAAGTTGAGAAACTAAGGAAAAAGGGGAAATTTCTAACATGTGTTATATTTCTGAGTTGTTTTACTTGTTGTCATATTTTAGTTGTTTATTTAAATGAGTTCACCCTATCTGTGTGTGTTTGGCGATGATCATGTAACTTGTTACATAGGAGCAGATGTTGATGCAGGTGACCATGTGGATGGTTAGCGATGGAGTGGGGAACAACTATGGGAGTTTTAGTAGTTCTTTTTGTAGTAGTTTTCCTTACGAAGAAAAATTGACTACTTTTATAATACTGTTATGGATGGGTTATTTGTGTAATAATTAAACGCTGCAATTTATTTGTTATTGGCGCGTTAACTTTGAATTTTAAATTTTTCGCGTTTTGGGAAGAACTTTGAGAATAAATGAGGTGTTTTATTATTATGTTTAGTTTATTTTAATTTAAATAAGTAATTTCCGGCTAGGACGTTACAGTTGTTAAATAACAAGTTTCTAATAGAACTTCATCCCTCGTAGATAGAAATATATTTTTTTTAGATAGATATATTTATTTGTTTCAAGAATTCTTAATTCAAGAGTTGTAGGGAGGTATTTGTCACCACAAATAGAGACTAAAGCAAGTTTTGGAATTCATTTATTTCTTGCAGGGGTGGCTTGTTTTGGTTTTGGCGCATTTCATGTAACAGGATTGTATGGTCCCGGAATATGGGTGTCTGATCCTTATGGACTAACTAGAAGGATACAATCCGTAAATCCCGCGTGCATAAAAATATTTGTATCAAGAAAAAATCTCAGAATTCCTTCGATTTTTTGGGTTTGGAAAAGCCCAAATACGGTGAATATTTTTCGTTGCCGTCAGAAAAAGTAGAAGTCTCACTCCTATTAAAAAAAACATTTTTTTTCAAAATATTTCAATTTTTATTTTTATAGATGGGACATTTTTTGATTTCAAAATTTGAATATTATAGTCATAACTCGAAGTGCTCTTGGTGTATTTCTAAAAAGTGTGTTTCACATATAATTTATATCTGTTCCAAATCTCATCCCTTGTCATTATGATAGATAAGAAAATTATGATAGATAGGAAATTGATGAAAATAAAAATTCCAATTTCGTTGGGAAATAATAAATCGAATAAAACAATCATTTGATAATCCAATGAATCTCTGATTCTTTGTTTGACCAAATAGACCTTTTTAATGGAGCAATATCAAGCATATTTAGAACTTCATAGAAAAATCTTTCCCTTTTTTGGCCGGCTGTGGGCGAGGAGAAATTTGAACCCCTGACACCGTGGTTCGTAGCCACGTGCTCTAATCCTTTGAGCTACATGCCCCACCCTGTCATCTCCACTAGAAATTAGTTCCTGGTTTCAGGTACAGGTACCCATTTGTTATAGGTCATTCGAGCTTGTCCATTGTAGCACGTGTGTCGCCCAAGGTATAAGGGGCATGATGACTTGACGTCATCCTAACCTTCCTCCGGCTTATCACTGACAGTCTGCTCAGGGTTCCTTACCTTACTAACTAGAATTAAAGAATTAGTAGATATGCTCCGCCCAAAATGGGAATGGGCTAGGTCAAAGCAAACCCTTTCATTCCGAATTACAGATTTCAGAATCAATTCAATCTCCCCAAGTAGGATTCGAACCTACGACCAGCCATTTATTTCTTTTAAGATAATTTTTTGAAAGTGTTCAAACTAGATAGATTTTGAAATTGGTTTGTGGGTTCCTTAAATAATAAACAATAGAATAACCAACTTTCTTTTTTTCTTTTTGAATCTATTTTTAAATAATCAATCAGTTTAATATTCGATAGTCACAAATTCGTTAAATTAAAGAGTAATTTTCAATTATTCAATTTATTAGATCTTGAATTTAGATGAACTTTTTTTAAGGGATTCGTAAAAGAATAAATCGAGCAAAACCCACCGATTTCGGTCAAAAAAAATGGAATGGAAAAACCCGGAGTATCCTAGAAAAAGGGAACCTTTCCTCTCCCCAGCCTAAGAAGATGTGAAAACGTCTCTCGCTCTATAAGAACGGTGCGTTCTGAGGTGGATGGCAGGCAGGCTTATATTTCTGGGTTTCAATAGGACTCCTTACAATCATTGTTTCTATCTACTATTATCTAAAAATAATCAAGTTATTAATGACTGGAGGAAACCAAGAAATAACTATTCACGTGTTCTATAGGAACTGGACGATCCTATTTGGAGTAGGTGAAAATTCTCCTAATTCCCGCTTGGGGAGTACGTTCGCAAGAATGAAACTCAAAGGAATTGATGAGGGCCCGCACAAGCGGTGGAGCATGTGGTTTAATTCGATGCCCAAATATCAAAATGACATTGCCATAAATCTATAAAATAGTATTTCCATTTATTTATCAAAAACGGAGTATTCTTTAAAACCAGAATTTATTTTTTATTTGGATCATTACTCCATCTAATTGTACGTTAAAAATAGGTTAATGCTTGATGTGGGAAAAGTTTTTCTGGTGAATGGTTTATTTTTGTTATGAGTTCGTGTAAGGCCCATTTTTTCTGCCCTAATGTTTTAAGGGCTGCCTTTGATCTAATGGGCCTAAGGGCTGGCCCAAAGACGAAAATCATACCTAATGTGCCCTAACCCTAACCACTATGCTCATTTTCGTAAAACAGAACCCCTTGCCTCCTTGAGCAGTCGCACTCTCTGCTAGGGTTTGGTTTCCACCACTGCTAAGTTCGCCTAAACTCGTTTCACACCAAGTAAGTTGTTCCCTAACCCATACTTTTTCTCCTTGGGCTGGTTTTCGTAGTTCCTAGTAGGGGGTTCAAAATAGTGACCTCATTTCCTTTTTGTGTCACTGTTCACAGCTCTCAACACTACTCTCGAAGTGGTTGTGTTCATGGGGTAAGCGTCGGGATCCCTTGCTAGCTTATTTCCAGGTAAGGGAAGCTAGGGTTTACAATTATTTACATTTTTCGTATGCTTTCTGACTTTTAATCATATGCTTGAAGTATGCTCGTGGTTTGATTGCTTTGTATTGGTGAAAGTATGATTTTTGGTGTTGTTTCTGACGTTTTTCAGGAGTGAACAATGGTGAGCACTGGTTTTCTCGCCCAAGCGAGCGTGTCTCGCCTAGGCGAGACTAATAGAGGCTCGCCCAAGCTTTTCTGCACAAATTGTCGCTCAGGCGACTGGCTTTCATTTTGAGCGAGGCGTGATCTCGCCTAGGCGAGAAGGGACTCGCCTGAGCGAGAATCCGCAGAAGCCGTTGTTCCACTGCTCGAGCTCTCGCCTACGCGAGAAGGGGCTCGCCTAAGCGAGAGGATCTCTCGCCTGAGCGAGGTCTTCTAGCCTGAGCGAGACTGGGGCAGGTTTTGTGCTATAATGTGGATGGCCAATGATGTGGTTGCTTGCTTGCCTGACTTGAATGCTTTACTATAAAGGTTTGAGGGATGATGCATTGATTAATATATGAGGTTGAGATGGAAATGATAGGTTGATTTATTGTGTATGAATTGGAAAGCATGAGTTGTATGATTGGTTGTTTATACATGATATTATTATTATGGGAACCTTTTGATTGGTTGGTGAAACATGTACAAAGTGTGAGTAAGGCGTAATTCCATGACTCTTGTAGTGAGAGCTCATGGTGGTGCCTCATCTGATGGACATAATCCCATGGACCTTCCTAGTGGGAGTAATTGGTGGTGCCTCATCTATTGGACTTAATTCCATGAACATCGAGGGTGAGAGTTCATGGTGGTGCCTCAACGGTAGGACGTAATTCCACGAGGGTAACGTGGTGGTGCCTCAAGGCCAGGACGTAATTCCACGAAGGCCACGTGGTGGTGCCTCATGTAAGGGTGTAATTTCGCGAAGGCCTCATGGTGACGCCTCACTGCTAGGACATAATTCCACTGTCTTGTGGTGGTGCCTCATTATGCGTATCCGGGTAGTCTAGTCTTGGAGTCTTAAATGATTTGGTACCTCGTGTGTGATTTCCCGTCATTATTGCTTGACTATGTGATTGAATGTGAGTGTTATGATATAAGAATTGTTACACTAGCTTATCCTTCTGTTTGCTTATGTGTTTGTGTGTGGGTTTTACTCCTTTGCGATGATCATCAATTCTATTGATGTGAGCAGATGTGAGAACCCTTGGCAGTGGTAATGACAATAGAGATGTTGCAGCTTGATGGTTTCGAACGAGTATTGGGCTCACTATGGGGCCCATTGCTAGAAGTTTTATTAGTTAGATTTTCTCTTGTTTTGGATAAGAACTTGTTCTACTTTTGAACTATTGTACTCATGTTAGGCACGGTGGTGCCTCTTCCTTTTGTTATGGATATGTTGGGGTATTGTGTACGTCATATTCCGTACTTTCGCACCCTCTGGATATTTTAATGTATGTGGTGTTTCATTTAAATTGATTTTATCTATTTAATTGGGACGTTACAGTTCGCCTGTCTAGAAAAAATAATAAACAATTTTTTAGGTATTGGAGCAACATTACCTATTGAGAAATCCCTAACATTAGGTCTTTTTTAAAATTATAAGATTGGTTACATTTTGAATTCATTTTTCAATAAAATATCATGACATTTATATTATATTCGTCTATAATTCTTCGAGTTTTTTAGGCTTACCCTCTATTAATAACTTTGGAAATCTCATATATATTATGACTTGAATCAGATCCATATCCAATTTTTGCACAACAGAGTTATGAAAATCCCCGAGAAGCAATCGGTCCTCTAACAGCATCTAGGGTTCCTCGAAGCATGTGATATCTCACACCGGGTTAATCTTTAACCCCCCCCCCCCCCTCTTATTAGGACTACAAAATGTTCTTGTAAATTATGGCAAGACAGTTCTATTTCTATTCGATTAGTATTTTCTATTAGTATTAAATTCGTTTGAGTTAGTGATCTCGGCTCAGCTAGTCCTTTCTTGCATGATGAACTGTTGGCTCCTTTTCAGGGAGAGCTAATGCTTGTTGGGTAGTTTGACACTGCTTCACACCCATTATCCCTAACTAAAAAAGTTTTATCAGATAGGAAATCCTGTATGTTATCGACACCTACTAAATAATCAAAAGAATTATAACTAGAATTTTCACGATCATCCTACCTCTGAATTTTTTTGTTACTTTTTATTTTATTAATGAAGATTTATTTGTGATAAAAATATTCACAAATGAAAAATGTGAATCAAATCAATTCAAAGTTGAAGAAAAGATGGAATATTTATTGATGAAATTATTCACTTCATCATAATCGGAGTTTTTTTAATTATTTTAGATAACAAATTGGGACTGATCTATTTTATAACAGAGTCTCGAAAAATAAGCAATATCTTTTCGGCCTTTATATTTTCTTTAGAATAATTAAATTAGATAGTTATATGAGTGCAATAAAATAGATTTTTTTGAATATAATTTATATAATACACAAAGTCTACACTATTTGGTCATAGTAGGTTACAAAGCAATTAACTAATCATTTGAAAATTTTACAATGTTCAATTAAATTATTCGGTGCCAAGTATTTATTGCTAACTGTTAATAAACTAAATATAAAAGTTATATGTAATTCAATTTTTATTTAATAAGAAGTTATATATTGTTGAGTCCTAATAAATTAAATATAAATATTATGTGATTTAATTTTATTTAGTAAGAATTATATTTGGCGAGTATTGTCATGTTATTGTATATTTTCTAATTTAACTAGTACTCCTATTTTTTCATCTTTAAAAGGTTTCCATGCTCAAAAATTTTGTTTATTGGTCTTTTCGAAAAAAAAAAATAAATGGGAGATAACCTTTCAGCCCATTCCTCTTTTAGTGATACGTTACAAAATTTTTACTTTTAGTTTGTTTCAAAATGTCAATTTATTTTAATACGAATTTTCTAATATTTGTAATTTTATGTTATATGTCATTATTTATTCTAATATTAAAAATGTAATTAATAATTTTTATTACATTTTTATATAGTAGATATATTTTCAATGTCAATATTTTTAATTTCAATAACTTTTACAATTATATTTAATTTTAATATGTTTACTAAACTTTTATATTGTGAATATATTTTTAATTTTAATGTTTTCAATTTTAATAACTATTACAGTGATATTTTAATTTTAATATTTTAATATGTTTATTCATTGATTCGACGAGTCTAACCATATGTATATATTAGATGAGTATGTCCATACACGGATTAAATGAGTTTAACAAAATATTTTAGACGAGTTTGTCCATACACATATTAGACGAGTGATTGAATGTACATTAGACGAGTTTGTACAATGACTGACTAGATGAGTTTTACAATTAAATGAGTTTTTTTCAAAGACAAGTTAGAAGAGTTTCTTAATACACAATACATGAGCATGTTAATTTACTGATTATACAAGTCTTGCAATATATATTATACAAGTCTTTTCATATACTGAGAAGACGAGTCTTAAACGAGTTTGTCCATACACATATTAGACAAGTCTATTAATATACATTAGACGAGTCTTTCCATTATATTACGCGAGACTGTTCATACACTAATTAGACGAGTCTAGCAATATAAATTGATTAGATGAGTCTAACGACACTAATTAGACGATTTTGTCTATACAATGATTAAACGAGTCTACTAATATACATTAGACAAGTTACTTCATATACTAATTAGTTGAATCTAACAATACATATTAGACGACTCTAGCAATACACACTACTTTAGTTTATACAATCATTGGTCTACATTTTTTCACATAATCTATCATATGTATTTTTAAATTGATTATTTTGTATACTTTTTTGTATTGCATAATCTAATCTTTCTATTTTTAGATAGTCTACTGTTTACATTTCTTTGCATCGACTAATACTTTTATTTTTATATTTTGGTTTAATTACTCAGATGGTACCCATTTTGGTAGAGGTGTATCAATCTGGTACCCGTTTTTAAAAAGTGTCAATTACATCCCAACTTTTGAAAAAGTGTTTCAATTAGGTCTGACACGTGGCATTTTTTTTATTTTTTTCTTCAAAAAATTAAAAAAATTAAAAAAAGTCAAAAAACCATAGACTGACACATGGGATGCAATTGACACTTTTTTAAAAACGGATACCAGATTGACACACTTTTACCAAAGTGGATACCATCCGAGTAATTAAACCTTACATTTTCTACTCTTTACCTTTTTTTATCGTATTTCTATATCATTTACATTTCTTTGTATTGTCTAAAATTTTTATTATTAAAAATATTTATTTCCCCTCAAACTCTAAATATCTTCTAATATAATATATTTACTATATGAAAAAACACACAAACAAACATTGTTGCGTGCGTATGCACGGGTTTTGTTGGATGTGTAATATTAGCGGTTTATTTGTTGGGTTGTATTGTAGTGCTTAGTAAATGAGTTTTTTTTTTTTTTGTTGTTATTTGGTGTTAATCTCAGTTTATAATTGTTATGATAGATTGTATGGTTAAATATATTTTTGATACATCTCTTCTAACCAATATAAATAATTTAGAGACAACACATTTAACCTTTAATTTTACTATTCATTACTATTCACAAATTTATTTATAACTATAAGATTCATTAAATTTTTTTCATGTTATCAAAATTTTAATATAAAAATTATATCTATACAATATACATTTTTTATCTTAGGAGTACAGTGTAAACTTAAATGAGATGCCAACTTATGGAATATTAGGATAAGATGACTATGGAATATTATTAGTCATACAATTATACAATATGAAGAGTCATATAATTATGAAATATTAGGATTCATAAATATGAAATATGAGAGGTCATATAATAAATCCTGTATTTCATTCAAAAATAATTATTCTCACATTACAAGATGAACAGTTAAGAGACACAAAAACAAAAGTCAAGGTTCACATCATCCGCGGAATGCTCACTAATGTACTCACCATTTGCCAACAACATCATAGTTCGTTTGTTGGGACATTCAGCTGCGATATGTCTTCTACCCAAACATTTAAAACATTTTATTGCACTAGAACGTGAAGAATCATTATTACTAGCTTGAGAAGTTACTTTACCATTTGAGGACTCTTTCTCCTTAGATTTAGGAATGGTAGAAGTAGCTTCCTCCTTCTTATATTTCTCCGTATCTCTCCATGAGGTGGATGACTTCCTATAGGCGCTTCGTCTCTTGAGCTGTTGTTCCACTCTGGTGGCTTGGTG
>Ga0099822_1010997_pt1 | contig 11133 bp, 5 predicted proteins | sample CowpeawhiteBW_FD_76839 | JGI IMG/M metagenome (GOLD analysis project Ga0099822, IMG submission 76839) | Root nodule microbial communities of legume samples collected from California USA - Cow pea white BW | ecosystem: Host-associated > Plants > Roots > Nodule | place: USA: California | collected... | reverse complement strand
GTTTAAAATATATATATATATATATATATATATATATATATATATATATATATATATATATATATATATATATATATATATATATATATATATATACTTTATTTTAGTTGAAATTCTCTTTGGTTTGATTTGCGAATGACAGTGTAGTGATTTGGAATGGTTCCTTTTTTTCCTTTAAGTATTGTGTTTTTAAAAACTTTCTTTTGAAGAATAATATAATACATAGGACATGTCTATAGCTTTTATGCTTAATTTGATTATAAAGGTTAAATTACTCTTTTAGTGCCTCTATTTCTCATGAAATTTCAGTTTGGTCTGCAAGTTTTTCGTTGTCTCAATTTGGTCCTCATTTTCTTAAAAATGACTCAATTTGGTTCTAACCGTTAACTTTGACCAGACGTTATTAAAGTCGATGCCACGTGTCAATTTCTGATTTTTTAATTTTTTTTAAAAATTTTTTAACTTTTTTTAATATATTTTTTATTTTTTACATGTGTCACTTCACAATTGTGCCACGTGTCACACTTTGACACGTGACACAACTATGAAGTGACACATGTAAAAAATTTTAAAAATTTTAAAAAAATTTAAAAATTTAAAAAAATAAAAAATGACATTGATTTTAACAACATCTGGTCAAACTAAAGGTAAGGACCAAATTGAATCATTTTTAAGAAAATGAGGATCAAATTGAGATAATGAAAAACTTGAGGACTAAACTAAAATTTCATGACAAATAGAGGGACAAAAAAGTAATTTAATCTAATATAAATTATGAGATGTTTTTATTAATAGAGAAATTTACTAATTTGGAGTGATACAGAAAAGGTCTTGTTATGCCTAGTGGTCTAGAATTTAGTGTTTTAGAAGTCTCGGTGTGAAAGAAAATAAGTACTATAGTTTTACATTTCTTTTATATATATTTTGTTGTATAATTTAAAACTAAAAATGATATTATTTCTTTCAATCATAACTATCTCTTACAAACAATATCCGTTTTATATTTATTTACCACCGATTCCGATTAAGTAATGGAGAAATTTCATTTTTATGGGGCGAAATAAACTAATCATACAAACGATAAAATGAAAATTGCGTATTAGCTTGAAGAGAGTGAATTTGTACGAATAAGAAGTTGAAGAAATATTGGTACATAGTAAAAAAATGTTACCTAGAATTAAAAATGATAATATATTGGTAAACATTTTCATTATGAGCTAGGAATATTATTATGTCTTCGGTTTAAAAAAAATGAGCGTTGCTCGAAGAATTTTATAACATATTATATAATATGGTTTAAAATAAATATCCTTTTTATATTTATATATGCAAGTCACATTTACAAACAAAAGTTGATTATATGTATAAGCAAACACAGAAAAAACCAACAGGTATCCAATTTCTTTTTAATCGTATTAAAAAAATGTTTGAAGCAAATTCAACTTTGAGTTGATAAATAAATAAATAAATATATATATATATATATATATATATATATATATATATATATATATATATATATATATATATATACAAAAGGAACAACGGTCAGCTAATATTCTACAAGATACAGGTTGACTTTATCAAATTCCATATATTCAAGTTAAGTTTGAGTGAGAAATTTGGACGTGTTAGATACACAATTCAATACGATTTTATTTTTCACATTATGTTAATATACCTAACATTTTTAACTAAAATGTATAACAAAATACTTTTTTTTAATTTTAATTCTCAAAGCAAGTCATTTTTTTAATTATTATTCAAATACATAATCATTAAACTATCGGGTGATTTCACGCTGTTCCAGCTATCCAATCTTAAGAAAAGTCTAAAATCAATATTTAAATTGAATTTACCATAATTTTTTAAACTTTTAAAACTTATTTATGAAATAAATTTTAAGTCATGTTAAATAATTAGATTAGAGACGGTAATGTGGGTTGTCTTGTTCTATTTTGGCAAGAAAAAAATAAATGAAGTCAGTCTATCTCATATGATAAATATATATGAATATTTTTAGCTCGTTCCACATAACATCTAGTTTGTATATATGTAAATAGTCCTCATAAGAATTATTAATATTCGTTCAAATCAAAATAACAATTATAATTTTTAAATATGAATTTTTCAATTTTGGCTATTTAAGATTTTTTTTATTAAATTATGAGCATTATTGATTATAATGGTTACATTCATGCATTTATGTGAATGTTTAATTAACAACCTTATACTTATACATATCTAATTATTACAAATCATCATGTTTCATGTATTTACCTTTCCATCTAATATTAAAAACATGTAACTTTTTGTAATTTAAATTTATGCAGCTACGGGGTAGGCTATTCCGTCCTATCATTGGTTCAAGTGAGCTACGAGGTGGATCAAAGCGGGTCAATCGACTTAAAAACTCAATTTGTCCTGCACTTTTCTTCAGGAGTATGCAAGTCAGTCCACATAATTCATCCCACATTATCCTTCCTATAAATAATATTATACTTTTTTTATTTTAAAATAAAACTTTTTGTAGTTTCAAATAAAATAATATCTATATTCTTTTCAACTTTTAAATCTATATTTACCTCAATTATATTTTTTTAATCAATAATATTCATCTTTTTAAACTTTTATAAAATAACACTTATCTTTTGTATTTTATTTAGAAACTAGTTTTTAACATATGCCTACACTCGGACTGATACGTGTTTGTGTCTTTATTAAAATAAAATTAGAGACCAAAGAAAAATAATAAATATTTTTAAGTTTATAATTAAGTTTTGAATGTAATCAACTTAAAATATACCCTGTAGGTTTAGAAAGTCAATTTGTTTATAACCTCAAATATTTAGATTTAAATTTTAAAAAAATCAAAACTAATTTTACAACAAATATATGGATCAAAAATCGATTCAATTATTTAAATTTAGATTGAATATTTAAAAATCGAATCTATGCTCCCCCACGTTATCATTATATTTAAACTTGTTTTTCAAAAAACTTTTATTTCCAAAAAAAAGTGAATACATACTATACTTATTTCACCTAAAAAATAATGATATTTTGACCTAGTTATTTTTATTTACTTTCATCTACCACTCCAATCACCTTAAATCATCACATGACACCACTAAAAATTATCTAAGAGTAATGAGTTTAAAGTAGGTAAAAAAAAAAAAAGTGGATCAAAATATTATACTTTCACCCAATCCATTTCCCTTCCACACATTCGTGTGAAAACAACATCGTCTTAATACACTTGAAAACAATGTTTTGCCCACTTAGCCTTTATGTAACACTCATCAATTACTTTTGACGGAGGTAAACTACATTGAATCCGTCAAAATACTATAAAAATGGCGCATATCATATCCATTTTGACCATTTATGATTTTGAAAAGCCAACAATAGAAATCTTGGATTGAACCTAATGCACTTTGTGTTCATCGCTTCCTCCTATGCTGACACAAGACAAGCTAGCTGCTACAATTTCGTCTGTCTATAAACTTTGCAGACATTTTGGTAGATCAGTAGTAACCTGAGTACATAAAATTAGTGGCTGCAGAACAAGTCACAGTCCATAAAATGATTAGCCAGATTCAAAACTTACCACCAAGCTGGTGGATACGATAAGCTTTTCTATGAGAGAGGCTATGCCAATATATGACCAATGTTTCGACATTTGGCCAAGTTAAGCATCTGTCAACAAAAGAGAGAGCATGAGTGTTATCAAACCGGTAAAGTTAATTCATCCCTCTCCTTTCCGTAGAGCATAATTAAACTAGTTCCATAAATGATTATCATAGAGAAAATTTTCACTTACGAAAGGGAAAACCAAAAGGAATACCTTCATTGCCTTGCAGTTTGCTTGGAGGGTTGCAAGTCAAGGAACATCGTAGATTACTTTGTTTAGGAAAATAATCATTTATAATTTTAAATATTATTTTTTAAATATTTTTTTATTTTTTTATTTTTAATATTTTAATTTAAAAAATATATTTCATATTATAAAAAAAAATTGTCAAAATTTAAAATTCAAAATATCATTATTTTTTTATTTACTTTACAGATAATAATTCCAAGATGTTAGAAAATTTCTGATATATCTTGGAAATTTCTGCAATATACCTACCTCCAGTTGAATTCCTAAAATTTCATAATTCAACGCATTATCAAAATCAAATATCTAATATTTAAAATATTTTTAATAAATTTATAAAAAAAAAACTAAAAAAACATGATTTTACAAAACAATTTAAAAGATTGATACTATATTTATTTTATATAGAGAGACATACTTCCATGAGAAGTTATAGATATACTTAGTACGGTATAACGTTTTCTTTCAAATTCAAGTCGTAGGCTAAAGAAAATTAGATTTTTGGATAAAAAGGTATAAAGTATTATAATAAGTCGTCATATTTCACTTTTGTTATATATTGTTTGTTAAGTTGATAGGATGAATAATTTGATTATACTATTGTATCATTGTAATCAGACTTATTTTACATAAATTGAATTACATTTATCTCATATGAATATACAATGATTTTATAAAAATTAAACTAAAATATGTACATTATTTGAAATAAATTTGAAAAATAGTCTAATAAATTTTAGTACAACTAAGACTAAATCTTAAAAATAAGAAAATAATTGATAAAATGAGATTGAATCTGCATCTTAATCTGAAAAAAAAATTACAAGTTCAAAAAAACATTTTATTACAAATAAAGTCAATAAAATTAAAAGTATGTCTTATTTTTAAAGTAATTATTATATTGTAAAGTTGATTATGGGTTCAAAAACTTAACCAAGAAGAGTTAGATTAAGAATAGAAAAAGGTAGAGCTTACATATACAACTTGGGTCTTTCTTTCTGCACCTTTAAAATTTCTTCTACACATCCAATAAAATTTTAAACCACAAAACTACTTTTTGACCATTTAATTAAAACTACAGACATCACACTCCAAAATTATTTCTAGAAGTCGATTTCTGGAAGTCAAAAAATATAATCGGAAGTCGACTTTCGGAAGTTAAAATATATAACCAAAAGTTGACTTCTGGAAGTCAAAAATATAACAGAAAATTAACTTTGAAAGTCAAAATATATTACCGGAAGTCGACTTCCGAAAGTCAAAATATATTACCGAAACTTGATTTTTGAAAATCAAAATATATTACCGGAAATCGACTTCCGGAGGTCAAAATATTATTTTTAAATTTTATCTTTTAATTTAATTATTTTTAATACATTGTATAAAAAAAATTATATATATATATACATATATATATATATATACATTTATATATATAATCTTATTTTTTAAATATATATTAAAAATACTTAAGAAATAAAATAAATTAAAAATACTTAAACTTTATATTAAAAAAATATTAATTTTGTTTTAAATATTTTAAATTTTATTTAAAGTTTATGTTTTCTAAATTTTAAATTTTTTTTAGTTTTTATTTTATTTATTTTTTATGTTTTCATACTTCTTAATATATATTTGAAAAATAAAATAAAATATTAATATCTATGTATATAATTTTATTTTTATTTAATGTACTGAAAAATAAATATAAATATAAAAAGTAAATAAAACAAAAATATTATTAAACTTTAAATAAAAAAATGAAAATGAAAAATATATTGTTTTTGACTTCCGGAAATCGACTTCCGGTAATATATTTTGACTTTCGGAAATTAACTTCTGGTAATATATTTTGACTTCCGGAAGTCGATTTCCGATAATATATTTTGACTTTCGAAAGTCGATTTTCGTAATGTATTTTGACTTCTTAAAGTCGACTTCCGGTAATATATTTTGACTTCCGAAAGTCGAATTCCGATTATATATTTTGATTTCCGAAAGTCAACTTTCAGTTAAATATTTTTACTTTTGAAAATTGACTTCTAGTTATATTTTGACTTTCGAAAGTATTTTTCACCGGAAGTCGACGTCCAAAAACAATTTTGGGGTGTGAAGAAATACTTGGAGGTGCAGAAAGCCCCGTACAACTTTTTCTTTCAATCACCACCATTATATAATAAACATGTGTGTACGAGGTATGGGCCTTATTTATCTTATTGGTCATATCTCAACACCGGGTCTTTCTTTCTACACCCCTTCTTTTCTTCCTTTCCCATAAAAACAATAATTCTCAAATTATTCTTCATTAAAATTATAATAAAAATATTTATATCTTATTATTTTTAATATTTTTTAATTAAATGTTTCAAAACATATTTTTAAATCTAAAAATATCTTTTAAAATATTTATTTCAAAAAATAAAAAATATATTTTGAAAATTATTTTTAAATACGGAAATACTTCCGAAACATCTAATCCAAAATATAATTTGAGAAGTGTAGGAAGAAGCAACCTCAACAATCCGATTGTCGATCCAAATAGATGGTATTTAGGAATTTTCATAATTCGTGTTTAATTCGTGTAGAAGGAATCAGAGTATCATTTCCGAATATAAGAGCATTATATACTTTTAAAAATAATATCAAAAGAAAATATTTTGTCTAGCTTTTTAATTAGTATAATTATCTTAGTTCTTTCTTCTTATTTTCTTTTAGTTGTAATTCTAAAATTGAGAAATAATTTTAATAAATCCAATGTTTAAAAGTGTCTTAATAAAAGTTCCTTTTATAAAACCCCTAACCTACCCAAGAACACTTTGCAAAGTAACCTCTGTATCAATAAATTAATTACTTTGGATTTCTTAAATAAGACTTGGGTATCAATAAAATTAGTAATGATTTAATTCCTTAAATATGGTGTAATGAGTTTCGTTTGTTATTGTATACATGTGTATGAAGAAAATTGTACTGCGAGCCGTAAAACTCATTGAAATTATCTTGGCAAATTTAATCTTCTAAATTGAAAAATATAATTAGAAAATGAAATATACTAAAAAAAAGTTATTCAGACTTTTTAGCAAAAATTGATTATTAATAAAAATCTATAGATATTTTACGCTTTTAGATATAAAAAAGGAGCGTATAGAACTTATTTTTCTAATTTTTGGTATAAAGTCTTAAAAAGAAACTTTTGCTACTCAAAAAAATTAAAGGATAAGGTGAATTAAAGGAAAGAAAAAAGTTTCCAATCCAAGGTGCATTATCAATCTCTGTCCAACTTGGTTAGGAAAAAAAAAATGAAAGACCCAATTTAGTTTCCGAAAGCAACCTAGTATGTGAACAAAAGACAAAAATTCGTGGTCTCCAACTTTATAAATAGTTTCCTTCAATTAAACTCGGTTAAAGAATAATAAAAAAGTATTAATCTAAATAAATCTCAATAGCATTTGATTAATGTGTTCCTATATTTACTATTACAACCACAAAGCCTGCTATGCCATTTCATTTACAAAACATTTCTCGATCAAAACACGTCTCATCCCGTGCGTTGCATCCATTCATTTAACATTAATTCATCCAATAATTTCATATAGCTGGCGTGAACGGCACTGGATTACTCTTGAGTAAAATGAAAAATCATGTACTCTAAATCTTTTATGCTAATTCAACTAAAAGGATAAAATACTCGTTACTCATTTTTATACCAAAATCTTAAATTAATTTACCTATATTTTAGTTTCAATTAAGTTGATATTTTTTAAGATGCACAATATTTATGTTCATTATGTTAATATGGTATTAATAACGTTAAGGATGTGTCACGTGTCAACTAATTTTTTCAACTTTTTATATTTTAATTTTTGAATTTTATTTTTTAATATTTTTTTAATTATTTATGTCATGTGTTTCGTCAGTATTGTGTCACGTGTCTGAATCTCAATTTTGTTTACATATTTGTTATTTTGATTCTATTTCAGTTCTAAATTTTTTAAAAATTTTCCAATTTCATCTCTTTCAAATTGAAACCAAATTTAAATTTTACATAAATATTATAATGATATTTTTATTAAAAGTAATATTTTATTAAATATTTTAACAATATTAAGTTTATTTAAATTTATATTTTACATTAATATTTACTTATATTTTGTTTTAAAATTTAAAATATATTTATTTTAACTTGTTACAAAATTATTTTAAAAAATTTTTATAAGTTAGAGTTGGTTTAAAAATAAAAGTTTTATAAATTCAAATATAAAATTTTAAAAATATTTTGTAACAAGTTAAAATAAATATATTTAAAATTTTAAAATGAAATTAAATAAATTTTAATATAAAATATAAATTTAAATAAACTTAATATTATTAAAAATATATAATATAAATATCACTTACAATAAAAATATTATTATAACATTTATATAAAAGTTAAATTTTGTCACAATTTAGAAGGGGTAAAATTGAAAATTAAATAAAAATGAGACTGAAATGTAATCAAAATAACAAATATATAAACCAAATTTTGAACAATAACTTGATACATGTTACTATACTGACTTGACATGTGACATATATAATTTTCAAAAAATAATTTAAAAAAGAAAGAGCTACGTGTATTTTTTTTACAATCTAGAATTTTTTTCCATAAATAATCAAATCACATTTCTTTTAATTAAATTAAACAAAACAACATGTTAAAACGGAATATTCAATAACAAAATTCATATATCACTATCAAAATTAGATCAAAATAACATTTGTAGAACTAATTCAAACTAATAAAATATAACAATACAAAGTCTTCACAACCCAATAAAATCATAAATTGCATACAAGTGTATATGATTTAATATCATTATTAGATAATTCCTAGTAATAATTGACTTCTCACATCATAATTAAAATCCAATAACTCACCAAATCTCAAATCAACAACACCACAAATCAAATGTTTTACATTGTGTTTTGGATGCAAAATTTTAACAATTACAAAAAATTGAAATATCCCGTAATTATATTATTTGCAATTGAATTCACTTCATTTATTAAATAATTAGTTTGGATAAAGTAATTAAAATATTATAAATTTCATATTTTTTGTTTGAATAAAATAATTTAATTTCTATTTTATGGTAAACTTAACTTTACTTTGGAAACTAACCTAACTTAACTCACTTGACTTAGACTTGATTCAATTTTTTCTAGTGTGAATCCATCTTAACTTGGCTTGAAGTAAACCTTAGTCGAATCAATTCCATCAAATGTGAATATAGACCATCTTAGATTGAGGTGGACCAAAATTTAGTGAGCCTAAATTGGCCCTTATCTTAATCAACACAACATGGCTAGTCTTCCTAACTTAGGTTTATTTTGACATGGATTATTCCAACTCATCTTAAGACTATAGATTGGACTAACTAAGCCCAATGTGACATATAAAATAAACTTAAAATATTTTGATTAACCTCTTCAATATCGGTTAAAATTAACTTAGCTTAATATACACATTAGAGATTACTCAATTAAACTTAAAATAGATCCACCAAATAAATATATATATATATATATATATATATATATATATATATATATATATAACAGTTAATAAATCAAACTTAATATAGCAATATTTACGGTTATAATATTACAAATTGAATAATCATTTAAATTTTTAATAATAACATACACATTTTTCAAATTCATAAAATTAATAAAAGTGATTAATTGTATTATAAACTAATAATTTCTTATCACTGTTTAACAATTATAACCTTTATGTTACCAACATCTTCAGTTTTTTTACAATGCTATTTTAATATATTTTAAAATTTAAACATTATTAGAAAAATATCATAACTTGACTCGACACATTAATTATTTAAACTTTGTAAAACTAAGAATCAAACAATTAACACTTCCAACAACAAAAAAAGTAACCAGTTTCTTAAAAAAAAAATTGCAGGCTAAGAAAACAGTTCTCTCCAACCCATTATTTAACATGAATAGTAATTTATATTATTTAGGTACGTAATATAAGGAAAATATATTATTAAAGAAAAAAGTCTAAGGATAAGAAAGATGGTGGATCCATGGCGGATGAGAAGGAGACAATGTGAAGTGTAGGGCTGACGTGGCGCATCTGTATCCTAGTATCATGCTGCTGTCGCTGTCGTGGCGTCACAGCCACTCGTTTTTTTGTGTGGAGGAGACAAGCTGCCCTAATTTGCTGAATTCAAATACATGCATGTGCATGTTCCAGTTTCAATTTCTCCCATGCACTTCACGTCCCATCGCCATCTTCCACCAATTCTTCATAATTGGTTTTTTCTCAAACATGTATAAGAAATTATTCTCAAATTCTTTACCTAGTAAGCATAAATTTTTATATGATTTTAGTTACATTATTTAATGTTATATATATATAAAATTAAAAAATTGGATGTTAGAAATAATTTAAAATTAAATTAATTTAAATATACTGATAGTATAAAATAATTATATTGTCGTCTAATTGCATATTCTATCCTTGATCTTAAATTGTTACCGATCTTTTAGTTTAGTTTTAATCACTTATGGAATGTTGTCACTCTTAAAAATTAATGACTTTTGTTTTCTTTAATAGATGTTATATTATTCAGGAATTTTAACATATTCATTTCGATTTTAACTCGATAAATATTTGTTAGAAGAGACGAGTTTCATTAAATATTTGTTACAGGCAAAGGTGACAAGCTAGGATTTGGACCGAGCAAAATCTAGACCGAGCAAGGAATCCAAACAGAATTTTGACTAACTATAGAATCTGAACGAAGATTTGGACCGAGTTTTTTGACAAAAAGTTAGGATATGGTTACTGGATATTTTTTGTAATAGGAAGATTTCCGATTTTGGGAAAGAGTGAAGATCATGTATAATTTTTCTTTTCTATAAATAAAACACTCATTCATCTAATCAAGAGAGAAAATTATTTTGACCTTAGTGCTCTTAAGTTTACCTAGATCAAGAAAGTTCTTCTTACATTTTAATTTCAATAACACATAGGTTTTTTGTCGAAACATATGCAATCTCACTTCCTTGTATATATATTGTCTTGCAGAGTTTTAAATGTTGGTATATATATATATATATATATATATATATATATATATATATATATATATATATATATATATATATATATATATTTATATTTTTTTTAAACATATATATATATTTTTTTTTATTTTTTATATCTATAAGATATATATATTTGT
>Ga0099822_1010989_pt1 | contig 11142 bp, 12 predicted proteins | sample CowpeawhiteBW_FD_76839 | JGI IMG/M metagenome (GOLD analysis project Ga0099822, IMG submission 76839) | Root nodule microbial communities of legume samples collected from California USA - Cow pea white BW | ecosystem: Host-associated > Plants > Roots > Nodule | place: USA: California | collected... | reverse complement strand
TGCCCCTCGGTCATCAGACAATAATTCTAACCTCCCTTCCAAAACAGATCCTCCCCCAACTGAATACCACATCTCCTTTACATTTGCATAACCCATTTCCTTCAAAATACCCAATATCTCAAACTAGCTCCAAGTGTCTGGGTCACATGCTAAAATACTTAAGTCTCCTACGTATTGCAGTGACCCATTCCTCTCAAACCTTCCCCCATGGTGAAATACCACTTCAAAACGTTCATCATCCATGTGAACACACAAAGCTATATATATACAACCCTGAAAAATTTCAAAAAACCCACCCAATAAAGTCAATATTACATTTCATACCACTACCACACCGACAAACCAATTACAATGGGGGACTACAAGCTCAAAACAACACGGGACCATACTATCAACTAAAAGTAATATACAAATCCTCCATTAACCATATAACACCAAAAATGCACAATATTCAAACACACAAAACATTAAACAACTGAAAACACTAAACCTCACCATCGAATCATCGCAATATTCAAAAACAGAAACCATTACTCAAAAAAACCCTAAAACCCCGTAATGGCAACACGAAAAACTTCAATCAGTACACAGAATTAATAAATTTGACAGTGGCACACCTTTCACCCAAGCTCGAATGGACGTCGTTCTCAACAAAATCCTCAATTGGACAGTGGCGCACCTCAAAGCTTCGCTGACCAACGCTCTTCTCTGTTGCTCAAATCCCCAATTCAATTTAACCTAATTGTGATCACCACCAACTAATACTCCCGCTAAGACACATCACACACTCCACTGTTGCCACGTTAGTGAAAATTTTCGATTTTACCCACAGTAATAAATCAGACGTTAACCAGCTTAACAACGTCAAAAAATATGTACTACATTAATGCAATAATCGAAACTGGGTACTAAATTGAGATAAAGTTCAAAGTGAGTATCATTTTGAAATTTTCGATCCAAACTGTATATGATCTGAATAATTAAGCTTAATCAATATATACTAACCACTAAATTTAAAAAACCATATAATTTTTAATTACAACATATTCATTCTATTTAACATTACAAAAAATAATTATATAAAGTTATAAGATTTATTTATTTTTATAAATTTTAATATTTATAACTCTATTTATAATTACATATTTTAATGTAGGTTATAATAAAATTAATTAATTATTTAGTTTGTTGATTGTATTAACTATTCATTATTGAAATATTATATTTATAATTATAAATAATTATAACATTTAAACATATTGTTGAAATAAATTATTTATTTAAATATAATAATAATTATATTAATCTTATCAATCAAAATTTAAAAATAAAGTAATTTTATACATAAGACAGTTGACTAACCAAGTAATTTTGTGCCAAGTACAAAGAATTGAAAAAGCGCATGCAGAAACCACCTACCACGCCACCACCTTCCTAACTCGAAGTAAAGATTTTAGACACAACAACCTCCGAAAGACCAAAAACGTTGTTTTTTAAGCTTCTGTTCTGTACTGTTCCAGTTAAGTAAGTTTCATCGCCATCAGCGGAGTTTCCCACCAACCCTAACATTCATAACTTTCCTTCACATACATAAAAGGCGTTACCTTTTAGGCCACCCACATTCTCACTTCTTCACAAATCTCATTCATACAACAATGGCTCTAAGTTTGACATATCAACCCCTCACTAAAATACCTTCTTCTTCTTCTCCTTCCTCTTTCTGCACCCATCGGACAACTCAGAGGGTGACTTTACGCACTGGGCGGCGCCCCCTGACGGTGCGGGCGGCGGCGGAGACGACGGTCGGGAGGGAGTGCAAGGTGAAGTCGGTGAAGGCGAGGCAGATCGTGGACAGTCGGGGGAACCCGACGGTGGAAGTGGATCTGGTGACGGACGAGCTTTTCCGATCGGCGGTGCCGAGCGGCGCGTCAACGGGGATTTATGAGGCTTTGGAGCTGAGGGATGGGGACAAGAGTGTTTACGGAGGGAAGGGCGTTCTTAATGCCGTCAGGAACATCAACGAGGTCTTGGCTCCTAAACTTGTCGGCGTCGACGTTAGGTAATATATTTCTTTTTTTCTTTAGTTATTGCTGTTATTGTTGAATGTAGAAGTAAAATGAATCACGAAGGGATTAAGGGTAGGTGGAGTTGTAAAATTGAATGAGCCAATTCAGAGAGGGAATGAATAATAAGAGATGAAAACTGATGTTCAGGGTGTGTTTGTTTGTCACGGTTTATCAGGATTGGTTTTGTATTGTGTCAGATGTGATTTTGTTTGAGTTACTTGTTTGTTTCACTCCAAATTTGGGTTTGAGTTAAGGAAATAAAAAATGGCTTTTTGCTTTAGGTTGAACATTTTACACGGAAGTTTTACTTTATCATCAATTTACCTTTTAAGAGAAGACATCTAAACATAATTAACTTTACATTGAGAATAATTTTAACTCAAATCAATTTTGCAAATATTCACACACACTCAATCATATATATGTCGTATGTATATCAAATCTCAATCATTTTTTGGATTTTGAAACTTGTCAGCTGTCGATATAATGCTTCCTTTATACCAGCAGTTGATGCTGAGTAAGCAATCAATATCAAAGGCTTAGATTTCTGTTTTCATTAATGATTATTTATCCTTAAATCATTACAAAAGTTGGTAACATGAAGTCATTCTTCTGCTGCAGTGTGTAGTGATTCCATAGAAACAGCTCTGGATCAAATTGATTTGAAATCTTGTGATATGAAGTTAGAAGTTATTCTGAACTGGTGTATTTAGCACGCCATACATGTGATTTGGACACCACTTTCGGAGTGCTATGCTTGGTTCTTTATATTGTTTTTGCTTTCAATAAACTATATCTCCACCATTTCTTTGGCGTTGTTATTGGTTTTGAAATAAATAAAGAAATAAACTTATATTTAGATTAACTCTAACCAGAAATATGGGGATCTGTTTTAGACATGCTGTACTGTCAGCTGACATTTATGATTTCGTGTTTAACAAGGAACCAAGCTGATGTCGATGCTATTATGCTGGAAATTGATGGAACTCCTAACAAATCGAAACTAGGGGCTAATGCAATATTGGGAGTTTCACTGAGTGTATGTAGAGCTGGTGCAGGAGCAAAGGGAGTGCCTTTGTTCAAGCACATCCAGGAGATTTCAGGAACAAAGGAGCTTGTTATGCCAGTTCCAGCTTTTAATGTTATAAATGGGGGCAGTCATGCTGGAAATAATTTGGCTATGCAAGAATTTATGATACTACCAGTTGGAGCAACTTCATTTGCTGAGGCACTCCGCATGGGCAGTGAAGGTTAGAAACCTTCTGCTTTATTACTGATTGTACCACTGAGGAAGTATGCCTGTGACATGTAATCATACATCTTTTGCATGTCTTTTCTCATTTTTTGTATCCAACTTAATGGCTTCTTCTCTTTTGGTCATAGCTCAATCATTCTGGTAAGTGTGATTTTATAAGTTCAGATATTAGTTTTCATTCTAATGTTGTTAGTGCATATGATTTTATGGCTAGTCTAAACTCCAATTTTCCTGATTGCATATTATATATTGTTATAGCATACATTTCATGACCTTTTTAATCTCATCATCTGTGATCTTGATATGGTGACAATCTGTTAACTTGATTATTTCTGGTAGAACAGTTTATCATGTATTAAAGGGGATAATCAAAGCAAAATATGGACAAGATGCATGTAATGTTGGAGATGAAGGAGGATTTGCACCGAATGTCCAGGATAACAGGGAGGGGTTGGTTTTACTCATGGATGCCATTGAGAAGGCTGGTTATACCGGAAAGGTGGATGCTGCTTTCATTTTGTTAACTGCATAATTTGAATACTCACTTGGGCTTATCTAGAAATGAAAATCCATGGTGCAGATTAAAATAGGTATGGATGTTGCGGCTTCCGAGTTTTACACCAAGGATGGGAAGTATGATTTGAATTTCAAGAAGCAGCCAAATGATGGAACTCATGTTCACTCTGCTCAGAGTCTTGGTCAACTTTATAAAGACTTTGTAAAAGACTTTCCCATTGTGTCAATTGAGGATCCGTTTGATCAAGATGATTGGGGTTCATGGTCTTCCCTGCTTTCTTCAGTTGATATTCAACTTGTAGGAGATGATTTGTTAGTTACAAATCCAGTCAGAATAGCTGAGGCCATCAAGAAGAAGGCTTGCAATGGTTTGCTTCTAAAGGTTAGCAGTTTTTCCCAATTTTTGTATCAATTATAGTTCTTAGTTGCTAATATGCAATTGGGTTATTTCATTTCATTCTAGTTTTAGTCTAGTTTGCCTAACATTTTCTCTTTCAGATAATTTTATTCATTTGAATCTTATGAAACTAATCAAACACCAGTTGCATGTGGCCGAATTTGTAAAGGTTACAAAACAATTATCACTTCAATTGATGTTTCTGTTAACCATGGACTGCAGGTTAACCAGATTGGTACAGTAACTGAATCTATTCAGGCTGCACTTGACTCAAAGGCTGCAGGTTGGGGTGTCATGGTTAGTCACCGGAGTGGCGAGACTGAAGATAATTTCATTGCCGATCTCTCTGTTGGCTTGGCCAGTGGACAGGTTCTACATCCTTAATCATTTGTTTGTTGAATAAAAATATTCTTGGCTACTTTAAATTGTGATGTTATCACTTTCAGACTCATTATATCCATGTTCTGTTTTCCAGATAAAAACTGGTGCTCCTTGCCGAAGTGAGCGATTGGCAAAGTACAATCAGGTAATGGGAATCTTGTGTTTTTCTCTTTGATTCAAGGTTTAAGCTCTGCCAATATCATGAATATTTTAAAATAATTTAGAAATCAGAAATCATCTTAACTAGACTACTGCAAATTGTGTTTGTTAATCATGTCACCATATATGTATCTCATTTTTCTTTTGGTATACTTATCTTTTAGTATTTCTAGTTTCAAACTTCATTTATATTGTTTTCAGCAGATGAAATAGCATTGATCTAGCTAGAAAAAGTGTTTTTTAGAATGCTTCTTTACCAGTCAATTGCTAATATCATGTTGATGGTTTGCATTATGATGAATGATCTAACATTCCCCACCACAAATGTGTTCAATTTCTTGTCAGCTTCTTCGAATTGAAGAACTTGGAGATGTGCGATATGCTGGTGAAGCTTTCAGATCACCTTAGAGTGAACCACAACTGATAAAAGATAAACTACATTGACTTACCGAGGAAAATCCTGAGTTTTGATATATAGCTGTAGCCTTCGAGGGTTTTCATAAGTTGGCCTAAAGATGTGTTTTGAACTGAACCAATTACCGAGTGACTTTGGTTCCATTGTTGTAACTTATTATTTTCTTAAAAAGAGTACTTGTGAATTAGTCCCTCTGTTTACGGCAATAATTTATAGTGTTCAATGTTGGGGATGTTTGGACATTTTCTTCATTCACTTTCATACTTTCTTTTAGCAAATCTATGAACTGTCATCGTATTTTATAAATCATTTGAAATTATATTTTAGATTATACGATCTATAAGTTTTGAATTGTGGAATTAAAGAGGTCTTCTATTATAGTTATGAGATGAGAAAGAAAATGGCCATTGATTGCACTTAGCATTTCTCGTTGGGAAGCTTATGTTTCAACCAAGCATATAAAAGCACAAATTAAGTGATTTTTGTTCTTCTTTCACATCTGCTCATAACAAAGGAAAAAAGATAAAAAGTTGTGTAAGTTTAGAGCAAAGAAACTGGAGATTTACTTATCAAAATCTTTGCTCAAACGCATTGGCAAAAGGAGGCATATATATATAAACTAGAACATGCCATTCATCAGCAATTTAGATCCTCTGGTCTCTAACTTCCAGGTACAATATGTGATACCTGAATTTTCAGGCGTTAACGTCACCCACCTTCATAACTGGAAACATAAAAGTGCTTTAAAATTGAAGCAACCAGAGCTAGTGCTGAATATTTGGACCAGCATATTCCCCCAGACGCATATAAAGATCACGAGGTGATTCTAACTCTGCAAGCCAAGCATATTCCTCCTCTTCCCCATCACATACAGGTGCATTTCCAGCTGCTGCAGAGACACAGGCATCAACAAAATCACTCGTACAAATCTCATATTTGACTCACTTCCTATAAACAATGCATGAGTTCTATAAAGGAATACTAACTTCTTAAGGGCATCACCATATTTTCAGAAATAAGAATAGTAATTCAATTTCTCATTCCTTAATCCATAATCATGTAGCAATTGAATCATGTGATATGATGTGCCATTAAAACCTTGATCACCACAATATATTATAATGATGCATATAAAAGAAGCAATGTTACAGAGCAGTTACTTACCGAAAGCTGAATAAGGATAGTCATGATAGTAAGTACACTTCCTTCCTTCTTCAGTATTATAAGAAGGAGTGAGAATGTCTAGCATCGCACATGGCGTTACCGCTGTAAAACAGTGCAGATTTCCACCGTGTTTGGGATATAAGACTGATGTACACGGTGCATTCAACACCTTATCAACTGCTAATTTTGCTAGTCTAACTGCCCCAGAAAAAAAAAAAAAAACTCAATTAATAAGTAGCTTCAAAATACGGATGCAGTAGAGCAGAATGCATAAGCCATTAACATGATGATTTTCACGGTGTCAAATTTCAAAAGAAGATCTACTGAAAATCACATTAGGACCCCCTCCGCTTAGGTAACGTTACATTCTTACCACCTCCGACCCTACAAAAGATCCCCTGAAATCCATCATAATAATGTGACAGATGCACTCTCTGTTCTGCTAGGTTATATTTATAACATGTTTCTCAGTTTGTGTTGAAGAAAACCGCAATGTGACATAGCCATAACTTTGTTTGAAGGAACTATATTTGGATAATTTTAAGAATGAAAATGCATTTTAGGCATGAATATGGCATTAAGCAGACATGACACTTAGACACAAATGAGCTAATACAAGGATAGACAATTTAATCATGTATGATCTAATCCTTTATCAATCAACACAATCTCGTTTACAACGACCTATCAAAGTTATTTAGCGTGTATTAGGAGAAGAACAAGTCGGACACACGAAAGATCAAAATCTATAAAAAAAAAAACACGATGTTATGTGAAGCCTAGATGATGCTACACGGAACACTAAATGCTACACTAGATTAGATTATGCAACATGAAGTGTTACACGCTACAACAGTTTAGACAATGATATACAAACAAAGCGCTAGACAAAGCTACATATAGTGTATCCAAAACTGCAAACGACTCAACACATTGCAAGAGAGTATATGGACTGGAAGCCTAAGCGAAGACTGACGTATGAGAATATACGATGAAATCTAGAATATCTCAACATGAAAAGTAGATGTATTATACAAGTGAATATAGAACTGACACAAGAACAGAGATCAACACCAAGCTCCATCAATCGTATTCAAGACTATATAGAAGCTTTCGCATACAAAAAACACTAAGGAATCTAAGTCATCTACCTGAACTTAATGTTATTCAAACAACATTTTTCGTAAAGTATTTACGTGCTAACTAGATGACAGAGAGAGTGAACCTTATTTGTAAAATCTTCATTGTGTAAAACTATTCTCACAAACAAGAATGAAAATATGTATACAAGAAAGCCAAAAGTGGCTAAGCATTAAATAATACTTGTGCATTATCTTGAGCATTGATAAAGAGATAGTTAGAAGTGACTTTGTGTATAATACTTGCAATTAAGTTTGATCAGTGGAATCCTTTATTATGTGTAAAGGATATTGGACGTAACTCAAGTTGGATGAACCAATATAAAAACTTAAAGTGTCACACTGTTATGTCTATTGCTCATATACCAGCTCCTAGTTGCTTTAACAAACGTCTAACAAAAATATTTGTGAAATATGTTCATACTATTAAACGGCCACCTTTGAACGTCTAATTGATATGGCTTGTTACAAAAAGCATTCCGAAGTGTTTTATAACCTCTATTCAACACCCCGCTCCCACCCTACAGATACACCTCAGAACATAAATGTGTATCATCAACCCCCCTTACACTCCTCCTTTTATAAAAGCTAAGATGACGACTTCCTTCTCACGAAAATTGTTCCCTAACGGAACAAATGGTATATTTAAGGGTGTATCTGTCACAATATTAAAGATTTCAAAGAGTTTTTTGGAAGGGGTCAAAAAATGGAGGAAGTGTGAATGTAATATTAGCTAAACAAGGGATATCCAGATCCAATTTCCTCTAATAAGGATTTAGATTGGAATTTGCTGAACAAAAATAAACAGTTAAGCCTTTGAATTGAGTTAGAAAAAGAAAAACATTTGGTACAAAATATTGCATAATATTATTACAGAAATCACCCACCACCAAGACCAAGAGTTTTGACTTGGTCTCCATGCCTAAGACTTATAGCTCTCATGTAACCAAGAGAAATGTAAAATTTAGATGTACATATTATGGGGACAGATAGACATTTGAAGAAAAAGCATTATATATATATATATACACACACACACACATTATTTTAACTATAGTATATAATTCAAAGCACTTTTGGCAAATAAGATTCCTAAGGAGGATAATATGCACTGTGCAATATAAGGAACAGTGTCTTCAATTTTCGAATGAAAAATTAATAAGGGCAACCTCACCTTATTCAAAAAGAAAAACAGCATACATAAAAATTAATAATAAAATAGGAGACAAAAATGAAACAAAGGAGACTAAATAAGAAAGTCATAAGTAAAGGAAATATATAAGTCAAACCTTGAGGATATCCAGGTCCTTTACTTTCTACGACAAAGGGAGGCTCAACCCAGTCATAAGCTTTCACATGCAAAGAGCCATATAGAAGTTTACTGAATACAGTCATCCCAGGATGATCATGGAGTGGAATAACTGCAGAAGTTGGGAAACAGAATATACACATCTGCACCAATTGACATTGCTTACTTTAAAATCCAAACCTCATTCCACATCAGATTGTCCCAAGAAAACAACTATAATGAATGCTATAATGAAAATGTCATGACAACCCAATTCACAAAATACCATGAAAAGTTTGGCTATATATGAATTAATGAACCGTACAATAAACACCTTATACTAGTACCCAGAAGGCAAGCATAATGAAAAATCTATAGATGCACAGACATGTAGACATAAAGCTATCAGGCTTCCAGCAGTGCAGAGGCAATCTACTAACACAGCATACATACGAACCCATAAATATTTACATCCAACATACATGCAGAATCTGACATGAAAACATATTGTTGCCAAGAAGAGGTTGAAATTGGCCAACATGTTCATGTACTACTCGAAAATGGATAAACCAATGACATCTTATGATCAATCATCCAACATAAACGCAGAATCTGACATGAAAATATGTTGCTTCGAGAGGTTGAAATTGGCCAACATGTTCACGTATTACTTGCAAATGGATAAAACCAATGATATCTAAAATCTATTTGATCATTCAACATACAAGTAAAATCTGGTATGAGCCTGATTCCACTTAAAAGGACTACAAAATGTTCAACTGGCACCGCTTATGCATTCTGCTTATTCTTCTTGGTTTTCTGCATTGCACTTTTAGCCACTATTCATGCAAACAAGAAACAGATCTAGGCTCGGATGCAGAGTAAACACACCTAGCAAATATAAATAGTTATCTTACTGTGGTGCATACTAAAGCTCACCGTAAAACTATCACATTCATGAATGTCCAAATACGTTATTGGTTGAGCCCATCGAGCTACTCTATTAAGCACATTAGCACCAAAAAAGCCATGCCCTCGATCATCATCTGCAGTTTCTTCTTTAAGGCCAACATCAGCAGGTTTAACAGTGTCTGCCAAGTCACGAATAATTAACAATAATCAAGATTCCATTATCCAAAGCAGCGCAACATCTGCATTTCAAAGTTCAAAAATATATGAAAAATAATCTGGATTTAGATAGGAATCACCAACTTACAAAATTCTGCAGAAACAATAAATACCTTCATAATTTGCACAAGTAAAATAGTGGTAATGTTCGTTTCGCTAAACAGATCAAACATGACAACAATTTACCAAAATCATATTTGATATTCGTTGAATGACTGCCCAAAATCAGTGACATCAAAATCCAGCGACAGGCCAAATTCCCCACAATTCCACTCTTCAAAACACTCTTTTCAGTTTAGTGAAAGAACCCCAAAAAATATAAAAGGGCAAAGCTACTTTTTTGTTCCACAATTCATCTTGGACCTCTCAAAGAGGTAAAATAACCTAGATTATTTATTAATTGTAACAAAAAAAATCGCATTGCAATAAAATAACCTAGATTAATTGGTGGTTGAAATAAAGTTCACAGCTTAGACATTTTAAAAGTCATATTGCTCTTACTCCGTCCACGTTTCCTCAGTTGTTTTCTCTCCGTAGGTTAATTAGGAGTATATTCCTATTCTTAAAAACCAAAACAATGATAGAACTTTCATGCATTATAATGCAAAACAACATCTAAAAAATAAAAAACCAACTAACCATAACGCTTTAATTTAATCGTAATGTCGTAAAAGAACATGCTCACCCAAACAATATTCCCAACACTGGAAAGCCCAATTTTACAAACTGAACGTCGAGAACAATTGGAGAAAAAATTGCAAACTTGAAGTTTGAGAACAACCAAAGAGACATACCCAGAATCGAAGAGAGCTTCTGCAAAGCCTGGGACGAAGGAGGGGGTGTTCCAGAGGGTGAAAAGATGGTTTTGCAGTGGTCATACAAGGTCTGAACCTTGGAGTTTTGGGGCCTCATACTGAAGTATCTGCGTAATGAAGAGAAAACCATGTCCTTGTTCTCTATTACTACCCTCCAATAATCAGATAATACTTGTCGTGATTTGAAGACGCTTTTTTTTTTTACTATGGTTTGTAAGGTTCAAAACAAACAATTTTACTTCAACGAAAATGCGATTTTTCCCATTTTCTCTGCCCATATTCTTTTTCCTCAAAATTTAACTTGCCTAAATTAGTTTTGTGTTCATGTTAGATAAACCCAACTTGCCTAATTTCGCATAGTTTATAATATATATATATATATATATATATATATATATATATATATATATATATATATA
>Ga0099822_1010988_pt1 | contig 11142 bp, 4 predicted proteins | sample CowpeawhiteBW_FD_76839 | JGI IMG/M metagenome (GOLD analysis project Ga0099822, IMG submission 76839) | Root nodule microbial communities of legume samples collected from California USA - Cow pea white BW | ecosystem: Host-associated > Plants > Roots > Nodule | place: USA: California | collected... | reverse complement strand
TTTTTAAATTTTTATAATTTATAATTTATATTAATATTAATATTAGTATTTTTAATGGTTAAATAAATATAATAGTAATTATATTATTATTCTAAAAAATTTTAAAATAAAAAAAGTAAAAAATTTTTGCTCAATTAACTATATTATATTGTGATATCAATTCTATTTATTATATTTAAAACTGAAATTATTATTGCATCACTTAGATTTACTATTTTATTACTTGAATAACAACATTTATAATAATATAACTTAATTTTCATAATATTTCATTACATCATAATTTTACTATTTTACTATTTAATATACAAAATAAAACAAATACGTCCCGTGCATACGCACGGCTCGATATACTTGTTTAGAACTGAAAACAAAAGTAGTTCTACTTTGGCATATATTTCCCAAAGGGTTTGAGTTTTTGTAAATTTGTATGGAAAAGGTTTCTTTTAGAAAAAAATTCATACCTAAATGTTTGCAATTATTTATATTTATATTTATTCCATTCCGCAGGTCCACCAAACCTGATCAAATCATGGTTAAAAGGCTTACCCTACTTCAACCATAGTTTACTCTGATAACGCGATCCAACGGTTTATGATCAAGATGCTCCACTCGTGGACACGTGGACGGTAAGATTTCATCTGAACCGCCTCCACGGTCGTTATTATTGGGCTAACATCGAGATTAGGGTTTCAGAAGCTGAGGCTCTATCTTCACACAAGCATATTTTCTCTTTCATCTTAATCTGTCTCTTCTTTGAAGTTTTCGTAGATCTTCGAATCATGGAGATGGAACGCGTTTTCGAATTTCCCCACTCTCACATGGATCGGCGACCGAGAAAGAGAGCGAGGTTGGGCTGGGACATTCCTGAGGTCCCTAAGGTAGCTTATTCATCCTAAAATATCAGATCTGATGATTTCTTTTCTTTTCTTGTTCTATTATCGTTTCTGCCTGTAGATCTGGTGGAATATGTGTAGATTAGGTTTTGTTTGGATCAGGTAACGTTTCCTTTTGTCTCACAGGGTTTGTATGACGATATTTTCTGTTTTATTGATGGGATCTGTAACTTTTTGCCCTTTTACTCAATATTGCGTGACTTTGTATCGGTAGAACAATTGATCTTCGGTATTTTAATACTTTTACTTTATTTTTGTTTGTATAATTAATTTTATGTTGTCTCTGTGGTAAAATTGGTTTCATGTCTGATTTATTTGTGCATAGATCTGGTTTTTGATCTCTATAGATTTTCGTTATCGTTTTTAAGAATGGAGTTTCATATGCTTCTTACAGTTTCTGTTCTTGCTGAATAACTTTTATTGACGCGATTCTCTGTTTATGTTCACATATTTATAAATATATTTCAAACTTTAGATGTGTGATTTACATCATCAGATCATTTGTTTTCATGTAGTGCAAAATAGTTTTGGAAACAATCATTCGTAAATAGGGCTGTTATTCAAGATCTAATCTTTGAAACCTTACACAAGGTGAATTTGTTTAATTTATTTGTTGTTAATTTATTCTAAAGTGAATTATTGAAATTTCTTTCAACACCTGTCCTTTCTTTTGTCTTGCCCTGGATAATTAATTTTTCTACTGGAGCTCCCTTGCCTATTTGATTGATTTCTTATTTTTTGGTTATATTCTGAGTTGGTGGTGAGAGCGTAGGTTGCGTTAATTACACTGGGATGAAGTTTTATTTTTTAACTATTGAGTGGTGCATGAATGGATGGTTGTGTGTAGGCTCAGGTAGGATTGTTTTGTGGACAAGATGTTGGGGCTATTTCAAGCTATGCTCCTTCGAGGGGTCCCTCAGAACATACCACTTGTTCCCTATTTGTTAAGGCTGTTGCTCAAAATGGTTCTCCCCCTTGGCGAGATGATGACAAAGATGGACATTACATGTTTGCGCTTGGAGATAATTTAACTTCTCGCTGTAATTACACTTACCATCATTAAGAAATTTACATTCATAGTTAATATTTTTAGACCTGTAATAGTTGTTTGCGAAACTCAGCATTCACATGCATATGCATACTCGCATCCTGAACTTTTTAATTGTGGACACATGTCATGTTATTTAATACCTTAAACCACTTATTCCTGTTTCAACTGTAGATTTTTTTATCTTGCTGAGTTTTTATTTCCTAGTGTGGACAAACATTTGGACAGTATATGTTAAATGGATGTTGCAATTCACCGCATTACCTAGGGTTGTATTGTTTATATTTTTGTGTAATATGTTTGCAGATAAGATCCATAGCAAAATGGGTGAAGGAACTTTTGGGCAGGTCTTAGAATGCTGGGACCGAGAAAGGAAGGAAATGGTTGCGATTAAAATTGTCCGTGGGATAAAGAAGTATCGAGAAGCAGCCATGATAGAAATTGAGGTGTTGCAACAGCTTGGTAAACATGACAAAGGAGGCAATCGGTAAGTAGTTTAAATCTGATTTGAGTTCTATGCCTAAAAGCAAAGTACAGTGTAAAATCTTTGATTCCTTTGCATTGGTTAAATGAGCTTATTCCTTGCAGTTGTGTGCAAATACGGAACTGGTTTGACTATCGTAATCATATCTGTATTGTAAGTATTTAATTTGTGATGGAATGATTTCCCCAATTTACAAATAATTTGGGGGTTAAGACAACGATGAATTTAAATGGTTTTAACAGGTGTTTGAGAAACTTGGACCAAGCTTATACGATTTTCTTCGGAAAAACAATTATCGCTCATTTCCCATTGATCTTGTCCGCGAGATTGGCAGACAACTATTGGAATGTATAGCATGTGTGTAGTTTACTTGAACTAGCTTCCTTTTGAGCTAATTTTTTCCCATGTTTCGCACTGTATTCTTTATTGATATATATAATTAATTGCAAATGACCTTCATTATTTTATATAGTTAACTCCTAATGGCAAGTCTTAGACTGTGTTGGTTGTGTCACTGTTAACTTTCTAATGAAATAATTTTATTTGCAGTCATGCATGATTTGCGGATGATTCATACTGACCTGAAACCTGAAAACATATTACTAGTTTCGCCGGAATATGTCAAAGTGCCCGACTACAAGGTACTTTCCTTTTTCAGCACGTGGTTCTTAATTGTCTTTAAAGCTTGTATATGTGTAACTTTGTAATCGTTAATTTTTATGTTATATTGGATTCAATCTTTTAAAAATTACCTTCAAAATGCGCTTCGTAACCATACTTTACGCAGTTTGTGGTTGATATGGGTAAGTATAAGTATTCAAGATAGTTGGTGATTTGTTGTTTTGTTTAATGGTTAAAATATTGTAGTGCCTTATTTCATTGCATAGATTGGTTGATATCGCCTTATTTCAATGTATTTTTTTTTCAGAGTTCGTCTAGATCACCAAGTACCTATTTCAAGAGAGTTCCCAAATCTAGCGCCATAAAGGTTATTGATTTTGGAAGCACCACTTACGAGCGAGATGATCAGACTTACATTGTATCAACTCGTCATTATAGAGCGCCTGAAGTTATCCTTGGTATGGAAAGCTGTGGAAGGAATGCATGCCTTAACTTGTTTGTTTGCACGTATTATCTTTTACAAATAGTTAATTTTAACATTTGTGTATTAGGACTTGGCTGGAGCTATCCATGTGATATATGGAGTGTAGGATGTATATTGGTGGAGTTATGCACGGTATGTTTGCATCATTCATAACCTTTTGTTCATAGAACGACTATCCATTTTTTATTTTGATTGCTATAACTTGCAAATTTCTTTTACAGGATCCAAAACCTTCTATTCATGAACGATTATCCATTTTTTCTTTTGTATGCTATAACTTGTTAATTTCATTTACAGGGCGAAGCATTATTTCAGACTCATGAAAATTTAGAACATCTTGCTATGATGGAAAGGGTACTTGGTCCTTTACCACAGCACATGTTGAAGAGAGTCGAGTAAGTGTGACTTACCATGGTAACTTTCAATTGATCCATGTTTAACTTAATTATTAATGTGTATCTTGTTGTGCCAATGTGCAGTCGAAATGCTGAGAAGTATGTTAGGAGGGGTAGATTAGACTGGCCTGAGGGTGCAACCTCGAGGGAGAGTATCAAAGCTGTAATGAAGCTTCCTAGGTTACAGGTTTGTTTAATTTTTAACTTTCTCACTATACTACAGAAAAAGCAAAATGAATTATTTATTACTGATATTGGTCCGCACTTTTTTCTTCACAAATATTTGCAGAACCTTATAATGCAGCATGTAGATCATTCAGCAGGCGATCTCATACATCTGTTACAGGGATTACTTAGATTTGATCCCTCTGAAAGACTTACAGCCAAGGAAGCCCTTAGATATCCCTTCTTTATGAGAGATCACTTTAGGAGATAATACTTAAGATATTGTTTCAATGACCTTCCTAAGGATGTGTACATTTGTGTGATGTTTGGTTATTCTGCAGCTTTCCTCCTTATTTAGGGGATTTTGGAATCAATCTGAATTCAATGTACAGAAGAAAAAATATGTTCTAAGGTTATGGTGAAAAGTTGGAGATGTATTTTTACCTTGAGCTTTGTGTTCTTGGATTTAATTTGTCCTTTCTAGGGTTCTTTGTTACTTTAAATTTTATCGGTCCCCGCGTTGTATTATAGTCCGTATGTTGTTTTTGGTCATGGAGCGGTTTGGTTGTCCAGAAACTTTGAATATGAAGCTTAGGTAATGACAAGGTGACTGAAGGTGAGGTTGTTCGATTATCGTGATCTTGGTTCGTGGTTTTCTAAAATTTTCATAATCTGAGCTATATCTAACCTTTTTAGGTCTGTTTCTTTCTGAAAATTCATCCATTAAAAATTTAAATATTAGACTTTATCGATCAAGTTCCTTTATATTTTGTATTTAAAAAATCCAAACGATCACTATCAAAACTAGCTCAATTCGTTCGTCCTTTGATTATTTATGTAGTCTTCGAAAGGGGGTTTTACTCTGTATTTTCGGTAGTTTGCATTGTGCTTTAGTTTTCGAAGGTTGCAATGTTACAAAAAGTTTGGAGATGTTGCACATAGGAGGCCGAGAACAAGTTACAGACATGTTTACAAAGTCATTGCCAGCTGTTATTCAATAATTCTTGCTGAAACATTCCCATTATGCCATCTCCATTCTTCGTTTTTGGAGCTTCCAATCTTGGATTTGTTAAGCTCTAATCCATTCAATTTATATTTTAAAATATACTTTTTATATAAAACTTTGAACATAGTTAAAAGAAGGAATTTGTCAAGTGATAACTACGACATATTTACTCATTATTTTTTTAATGAAGCTTGAAGAGTTTATGAATTGTGATTTTTAAAGTACATGTCTACTCAATCCACTGTAGTTTTTACCACTATCATATGGTGTAGTCATTATTTTAATTGTTATCTTTAAAGTATATTGAATTTGGAAAAAGAGGACCATGATAACAGAGGGTCAAATATCATCCGTTAAGATAAAATAATAATCTTATATTATCTTATTATCCTTATTATGTTAATATAATATAAATAATATTATTTCGTTATTTATTGTACTTTAGTGTATTTGTTATCCTGAGTCAGGTTTAACATGATTCGATGGTAGAAAAATTCTGTTATTCCTTCTTTGTATATAATCTTCTTAAATTTAATTTAATAATAATAATAATTTTTTTTATTATTCTAAAACTATTTACATTATAATATTAGCTTGAAAAAACATATATAACCATTTTAAAATTAAAAAAAAGCAATTCTATAAATGAAATAACTTAAATGCACCATTTCATTAACATTAATTTTTATGATAATACATCATAATTTCTATTTAACAATTCGTATTTGTATTTATAATTATCATAACACAAAAAATTAAATTATACTATTAATTTGAATATAAACTTAAATAATAGAATTTATATTACTTTTGATTTCAATATTTATCTAAATTATTGAATGTTGTTCCTTAATTTTTTTTCTCGATATAAATATACGAATGAATTTCATGACAAACTAAATAACTACAACAAATAAAAAATAGAGTATACTTAATTAATTAATATTTTAATAATTTAAATAGGGAGGAAGATGTGACAGGGATGAATATTATGACAGAGATATATACATTCTCATATCTATATCCATTTTCAGTTAATGCGGGAATTTTTCATCAAAACGGAAATAAATTTGGATAATACCCACGAAATTTGTTATCTCTACATGTACTTCATACACGAGAGCTTTATACAATATATTATATTAAATGGATTAAGAGATAAAATTATATAAATATTTTAGTTGAAAGTTGATTGTGAACATATCTATAGTTAAATATATGTATTTCCAATCTAGTTCTTACACAATAGCCTTATATAATATACAATGTTGTATCACATACATCAAGAAACAAGATCATCAATATATTTTAGTATAATTATATGTGTTAGGAATGCAAGTGTGAGTCTAAGTCTCACATGGACAAAAAATAAGAAAGTAGAGCACTATATAAGAATAAAGACTTATAAACCCATTGTCTTAAGGTTTTGGGTTGAAAGTGGTATCAGTGCCTTATATGGTTGGACTCAGGTCTCATTGGTGTTCTATCTCCCCAGTGAAACCCCCATTAAGTGATTATTTATTTATTCTATATTTAAATTCTAAATCATTAAAAAGTTTGTAATGATCATTTAATGCTTACAATCATGCGTGCTTTTTTTTTTTTAAATAAGATAAAATATAACAATTCAAAGCAATAAAGTAAAATTACACGGACTTATTAAAATAAGTTCGAGAGAGATGTAGGGTATTCTAAATTATAAAAAAGAAGGATGCAGATGCTTTTCGTAACAGAACACATTAGGTGTTGAGTCACGCAAATAAATAAACAGCTTTACGCACAAATATATGTTTAAAAAATAAGTGTTAGAGCTAACACAGTTGACATTCAAACGAAAATATAGTTGACACTCTAAAATCTTAATAAATCACAATATGCACGCCATATATTTTAATGAAAAACTAACCATGTGATGATAAGATTTAAAGAATAAACAAGAATGATAAAAGGACACAATAATAAATATTGTTTTCACACATACACCAGAGCAATATTAAATATGTAGTTTGTGAAGCGAAAAACACCGATTATTGAAATAGAATTCAGACTAACATATTTAAGTTCTGTCTTGATTCATGCTCACGAGTGGGAAGTTTAAACAAACTAAAGCTTTTGTCTACAATAAGGTTCGGCCTTGCTATTATAAAATAATTTCATTATAAAATTATTTTAAAATATTATTAGCATAACAATAATAATAATAATAATAATAATAATAATAATAATAATAATAATAATAATAATAATAAATACTAATAATAATGATGATGACCGGTAAATAAGGTAGAGAAAACAAAATATAGTTGATGAAAGCGATTTAGATAAAGGTATAAATAAAGCTTGACAATGAAGTAAACATGGAATTTATTTTGGACATAATTAAGACCAAGTCCAAAAAAGGGGCAACTTCAAAAAACTAGTTTTCTACAAAAAGTCTCATTTTCAAATAAAATTTGGTTTTTGAAAATAACTACAATCCCATTTCCATAAGCTTACACTTCCCTCCCTAAATGTTTGAAAAGGTCTTAATACATGTTTATATATAGAAACTTCAAAACAGTCAAAATCAACACAATGGATGATTAAAACCTTTTAAAATACTTTAAATAATTTCAAAAGAACCTTTTTAAAACATCACACGAACTTCTTGACATATGCAATGAGGATAAAATGTTTAAGAGACCCACATCTAACAAATATATAAGCTTAAAAATTATATATTTTTTTTCAAAATAATCTAAAAGCACAAAATAAAATGTATTAAATATCTTTTAAAAGATTCAAAAGTTATAATAAAAGTTAGTAATACGGTAACCATTGTTTTTCATAAAAAAATATTAATTATATTCCAATGATCAAATTAAATTAAATATATTATGTTATTTAATTTTAAGCCAATAATATTCAAAAATTAAAGAAAAATAAACTTTCCTAGAAACGGAAAACAGAACAAAATGTTCTTATCGCTAAAGCATTAAGAATTTTCATTGAAGCTAAAATTCCTAAAAGAAAAATTAAAAAATTTGAAAAGATGTTTTATTTTAATTAAATAAATATGGTTCTTATATATATATATATATATATATATATATATATATTTTTTTTCACAAAAAAGTAGAATATATTTTTAATTGATTTTTTTCTTAAAATTTTGTTATATACAAAATTTAATTGTAAAGGGTAAATTGATGTGATTTGATGGTAAAGATGTAATGTGGACACACTATTTATGAAGTGGTAACATATGTTGTGGTATGTGTTTGTTGTATTGAATTTAGGAATGTTTGAAAATGAATTATATTGATTCTATTTTTTACTAGACTCATATAGAGGAAAAATTAAATGGTAAGAGTAAAATAAAATGCTTTTAAGACTTAGTTTGGTATGAATGAAAAATCTTGTAATTTTTAAAAATTTATCCTATCACATAAGCGAATATTGTTGTTTGTTTCTCGATGAATATCAAAGATGATAGTGTGACAAATATAAAATCTCTGAGATCCAAATTCGATGAACTTATGTCTTCTAAAAGTTGTCAACTATATAATATAATGAACTTGAGGAGAATGGACTTTATTGTGATACATATGAAATGAGGTAAATGAAGTCTTTAGGTTTTGTTACGAGATGAATAAATAATTGCATTGGATATATGTAATTAATTTGTGTTAGGTTTAGAGAGGAGGTTTCATTGGAGAGACACAATACTAATGAGACTTGATCCCAACTACATAAGACATTGACACCACTCTCAACCAAAAACCTTAAGACGATGGGTTTACTAGCCTTGATTTTTATATGGTGCTCAATGTGGGACTTATACTCACACTTGAATTTCCAAAATCTCTCCCTCAAGTGTAAGTCCCTTCACATTGATACTTTTCTCTCGAGCTAACTACTGAGTACCCCTTTGTTTGTATCGTCGTTTTTCTTAACTGGACTTGCTTACCTGACCACTATCAGGAAGACTTTAGCTACAGGACCTCGTATGAGTCGGTCACCACACGAACCCAAACTCTGATACCACTTGTTAGGTTTATAGAGGGGATTTATTGGGGAGACACAACACCAATGAGACATAAGCCTAATCACATAAGACATTGACACCACTCTCAACCAAAAACCTTAAGACGATGAGTTTATGGACCTTGAATTTGTGTTTAGCATAGATATCATAAGTGATGTTAAATGTGTACATAATATAATTTAAACTTTTTTTTTTAAATTAACTTACTCTTTTGTATGGTTTGTGGGGGTGATATGATTATTATGACCATATTCTTACATGATAGTAAAATAACGTGGTAAATAACTTTAATAAAAATAAATTAATACATGATAGTAATATATTTTATGTCATATTTTTATTAACCTTTTGGTGTGTATGACTTTTGTAAAGAAAAATATTTGGTAATGATCAAAGGATATATATATATATATATATATATATATATATATATATATATATATATATATATATATATATATATATATATATATTCTAGGTTTCATAATTTTTTTCTAATACTAATATATCTATTGTTAAAATTTAGAATAATTTTAAAAAACATTTTCTTTCAAATCTGACTAAAGTAACTCAATGATTCCGATATAGGGTTAGAGTAGATTTTTTTTTTACTAATTTAAAATATAAAACCAAATTATAACACACAATTTGTTTAGTTCACCTGTAAGCCCCATTTTTCAGTCTTATGTGTGTTTGGGCCTGGCTTCTTCGTAGGCCCAGGACCAGCCCTTCTGAAGGACCCCAATACCCTGTCAGCCCCCTCACATTCTCACTTACCTCTGTTTCAGAAAAACAGTTTGCTCTCATCTCTCTCTCTCTCTACGAAAGCAAGAGGGCTCTGTTAGGGCATAAGTCCCCCTCCTTACCAGCTAGCTCCAATCTGCTTCGTACTCTCGGGTAAGTTGAACCTCAACTTCGTTTCCCCTTTCTCCAGTATAGGAGCTATAGTTCTGTTTTGGGTTCCTCTGATTCCCTTTTTCTCAACTCCGTGTATCTTGGTTTTCAGCTCCGTAGCTTGCTCCAGTGCCCTATTGTCTTAGTGAGTTACCATTCCTTGTGCTAGTGTCTAAAAAGGTAAGGGAAGCTAGATTCTTCTGTATTTTGAAGTATGTGGTGTGTTTAAGTTCTGTTAAATGCTTGAAATGATTTAAAGGATGCTTGTACTCATGTATGAATGAACTGCGTGGTTTGGATTGACTGTTCTTGGTACTGCATGTGGGAAACAGTAGCGGGAGCTGATATTCTCGCCCAAGCGAGCTCGTCTCGCCTAGGCGAGGATAGCAGAAACTCACCCAGGTTCTGCTGGAACGACTCACCCAGGCGAGAGGCTCTTGTCTTGAGCGATGCATTGTCTCGCTCAGGCGAGAGTGACTCGCCCAAGCGAGTTCTCGAGGAAAACCTGGTGCACTCTGCTCGCATCCTCGTCTAAGCGGGGAGTTTTATTTTTGGGCGAAAGGCGATCTCGCCCAAGCGAGCTGGTCTCGCCTAGGCGAGGGTCAGCAGAGGGCCACTGTTCCAAGTCTCGCCTAGGCGAGAAGGCCTAGCTTAAGCGAGACAGTCGCTGCAGCTTAGGCGAGGGCTTCTAGCCCAAGCGAGAATAATGTAGATTTATGTTTTTGGATTCCTGTTTACCTTGGGTGTGGTTATTTATCTCGAACATGCAAGATTATGGTGTGATTTCATGAGTTGTATGAGTTGTATGCACTGAAATCTGTATGTTAGCATGAGTAATATATGAAATTTTGTTTGGTTTGTTGAGAATGTGCATGAGAAATAAATGCCGGGATAACAAGTGGTGGTTATGAGATACGAAATATGAGCTTGGTGTGAAATAGACGTAATTTCATGAGTCTCGTGGGAAAACTTTATGGTGGCGTGTAGTGTGTATATTGGGATATGGATTCAAGTAAGGACCGCATCCCGAAACTCTAAAGGGTCAGTGAGTCTCATGTAGAGCAAACTGACCCAAGTGGTGAGAGTAGCGGGAGGCCCTAGTCTATGGCAGGATAATGGCCT
>Ga0099822_1010982_pt1 | contig 11147 bp, 8 predicted proteins | sample CowpeawhiteBW_FD_76839 | JGI IMG/M metagenome (GOLD analysis project Ga0099822, IMG submission 76839) | Root nodule microbial communities of legume samples collected from California USA - Cow pea white BW | ecosystem: Host-associated > Plants > Roots > Nodule | place: USA: California | collected... | reverse complement strand
TTTTATTTTGAAATTCTTTGTATTTATTTCAAATATATAAAACTTACAAATAAACAAATAAAAAACTCATTCATCAAATAAATAAAACTTTAAAAAAAGTGTAGAAAATAATGAATAAAAAAAATTGCAAATAACAAAATTTATAAAACAATAAAGTAATAAAATAAATAAAAAAAATAACAAATTGAAACAAAAAATAATATAAATAAATAAATAACTCAAGTTCATAACTAAAAAAATAATAAATATTAATAAAATATATTACAACAAAAAAGTAACTTAGTAATATTAATCTAATTAAAAATAAATTTTTTATCGAATTTTGAAAGTCGGTTAAAAATTTTACCGAAAAATCCTTTTTAACTTTTACCGCTTAATAGTGAAAGAATTCAGAAAAGTATTATAGAAAATGTAAATTATTTTGGAGGTACATAGAACTCTTTGGAAGTGCAAAAGAGAAATCCCCTTAAACATTTTAGTTTCTTAAAAAGGATGTGACAGAAGTCTGTGGGTTCAGTCCAGACACGGAATGGATCAATACCTTCCGAATGTGGGCCCATTTTACCCCCTAATAGCTTCCTTACGTTTACACATTTTAAACTTCAGTAGTCCTTTATGCATCAAATAATATCTATACATAAGAATATATGTTGTTTAGTCCAGTTTATATTTAATTTAAAGAATACTTCTAAATTTAATTTAAAAATAAAATTTTAAAAAATGAGGAAATTATTTTCAAATTTCCCTTTTAGGCTTAAATCTATAAAGTTTCCCCCTCGTCTTTATCCATTTCTTCTTGGTTTGTTCCTCTCACGCGTGAAGCTGAATGAAGAGAATTTTTTGGTATGGCAGCATCACGTTCTTGAAATATCTTGAAGGTTCTTTGGTTCCACCCAAGTATCTCGGTCCTCCTACATTCACTATCAACAACACCATCTAATTACTTACAAAAGTTGTAGGTTTGAATACCTCTCGTTTGTTGATTATTCCTTTATATGTTTGATATCTATTGCCTTACATTTGGTGTCCTATTCATATGTGATCAACCATTAGCTATATTAATCATTCTTCTATCTATTAACATTTAATATTTAAGAATTATTATATTAGAAGTTGCTTACTAATTGCATGATGGGACAAATTGTATAAAAAATTTCTTTTACATTCATACAAAATCTCTTAAAGAAGTGATAATTAGAACACTAATGATATAATTGATCCTTCCCTTCTCCGATTCAAGGGAAGATAAAGCTTTCAATATAATATTAAAGAATTTTATATTGTTTCGAGGTAGAATATGATGGGGCAAACAACAACACAACAATAGAAAATGTTAAAAAATATCATAAAATAATTTCTTCAAACTTGTAAGAATTTATGAAGAGTGACAAAAATAGAAAATAATTTATGAAGAGCGACAAAAATAGAAAATGACAATAATAATTACAAAAGATAAAATCAATATTCTTAATGTAGGAAAACTCTCTCAATGTGAAAATTAAAAACCACAAGCATAAACTAGTTAATCAAGCTCCACTACGATTTGGGTAAGAGAGTTAATCAAAATACTACTAATCAATACTTCAAAGTAATAATGCTCTCAAATTTGAAGAATAAAAAAAGAGAAACCTAAAATAATTACACTAATGTAATCTTATTGAGACTACTCGGTGAATATGTCAACAAGTTTTCCTTTTATTTTTGTTTCCTCTTCTAAAGGCTACAAAAGTTAATACTCTCTCTTAACTTATAAAACTCCTATTTACTTAGGTTGAGTGAAACAAAATAAGATACTACTTTAGACTTTTTAGACACACATTAGAACTATAATAAATTTTTTAATATATATTTGAGAAAATATTCACCTTTAAGACTATGAAATCTTGTTTAATCCCAAATTACTTGATACTTCATTTATATGTAAATATGAATTATTTTGTTATTATCTTATTATTATTTTAAAAATTTTAACAAACATCAATATAATATATAATTTTAAAATTAGGATGATAATGCAAGATGGGCCATGCGGATTAACCTGCTAGCCAGCAAGAAAAAGTGTGGGGATAGAAAAAGTATTTTAGCCTACTGACTCGCTTAGGCCTGTCTCGCATAACTCGTATATATCTCACACAAATCAATGACGAGGATGTGATTGTTGACCTGCATAGCCTATGATTTTTTTTACCATATTCTAATTTTTTAAGTTAAACAAAACTCTTTTATTTTATTTTGCTATTCCATGTTTGAATCCCTAAGTTAGTTCTCTTCATTTATCATTGATTAATTCTTATAGTTTTTTTGGTAATTTAGACAATGATTTATTTTTATGGCTTTTTGTTCATGAAAGGTTTAACATTGACATATTTATTTAATGTGAATCTTAATCTTATGTTTACTACTCTATTTCAATTTTATTGTTAATGGTGGACTTAATAGGGTGCAATGAAGATATGAAATATTAAAATAAGATTATGGTTATAACATTTGTGTGAATTATGCGAGCTAACTTGCAACCCTTGAACCAATTGTTATGCGAGGCAGATCAATAAAACTAATCCAATGTTCTTATACAAAATAGACCAACCCAACCTGTTTTTTACAAACCAAATATAAGGCAGGCAACCACATTGTATCTCTATTTAAAACTACATTATGTTGGGTTTAAAATAAACTTAAATGAATTAACTGTTGGAGCCTTAATAATAGTTATTGAGTTAGTCGTTATGAGTAATTAATAAGACATTATGTTGGGTTTAAAATAAACTTAAATGAATTAACTGTTGGAGCCTTAATAATAGTTATTGAGTTAGTCGTTATGAGTAATTAATAAGTTAGTCATTGTGGGTAGTTAATGTACTAGTCATTGTGAGTAATTAGTGTATTAGCGATTTATAGTTGTTCTGAGTACAACAAACAAAAAAATGAGTCTATAAATTATATAATTCATTGCATGAAAACAATAAAGTTTTTTCACAAGAGTAGAGAGTTATTGTCTACAAAGTGGTATCAAGAGTCAATTAGCTTGAGTGTTTAAGTGAAAAAAAAGAGATAGAGCTTAAGTGTTTAAGTGTTTGGAAAAAAAATAGTGAGATAGCCAATTTTATAAATAGTGTGACCCTACCCAAGTTGACAAAAGCAGTCAACTATGACAATTGAAGTCTCAAAATGAAGGCTCTTCTTGGCTCTTAAGATAATTGGGAGGTGGTTGAAGATAATTTCGATGAACCAGCCAACACCACGAATTGGTCAAATGCTCAATTGAAAGTGTTGAAAGAAACACATGTGAAGGACAAGACAACTTTGTACATTCTATACCTAGTTGTGGATGAGTTTGACTTTGAAACGATTGCAAGTGCTAAATCTTCAAAAGAAGCGGATGAGGTTCCAAAAGCTTAGGGGAGAGTTGGAAAGTATGAAGATGAAGGAGACAAAAAGAGTAATTGAGTACATTACTTAGGTTAAAACCGTGGTGAACCAACTTGCTAGAAACAGAGAGACGTTGCCCGCTAGCCAAGTTATGGAGAAGATTTTGAGGTCGATGACCGATGACTTCAAGAATGTGGTGTGCACGATTGAAGAGTCCAAGGACCTATCAAAGCTCACAATTGAAGAGCTTGCAAAATCTCTTGAAGCACATGAAAAACAAAAGAAGAAGAAGTGTGAGCTACTTGATCAATTACTTTAAGCAAAGATGTCAATTAAAGATGAGAAAGCTCATAACACTCAAGGTAAAGGACGATCTTGAAAAGGTATAAGAAGCAGTCCTGGTGTTAGAAGTCAAGGACAAGAAGAAGAGAAATAACAGTCCGGTCAAGAAAATTGGCACGAAAGAGGATGAGGTCCATGGAAAGGAGGTTGGTCGAGCAACTAAAATGTTGAGTGCTTCAAGTGAGGTAAGTATGGTCATTATGCAAAGGACTATTACTCACACAAGTGTTTTAGTTGTAGCAAGGTCAAACATTTTGCTAAAAATTGTCCATCTAAAGGAAAAGAAGAGATGATCAACTTCATAGAAGAAGTTAAAGAAAAAAAAAACGACATTGTTGATGGTGGCAAGTAGCTCGGGGACCGAGCACAAGCGAGTGGAAAACTTAGTAAGAAAATCGAGTAGGTTGGAGAATAAAGGAACTGAAGGATAAGATAAACATTTAAATTTACGACAGAGTTTTGTTGAGTTGAAAATAAACTTAAATGAATTAACCGTTAAAGTCTTAATAATAGTTAATGAGTTAGTCATTGTGAATAATGTACAAACTGTTGTGGGTAGTTAGTGTACTAGCACTTTATAACCGTTGTGAGTAAAAAAAAAATGAATCTATAAATTGTGTTGTTCATTGTATGAAAACAACAACAACAAGAGAGAGGTGAATAGTTTTTTCATGAGAGTTATTTTCTGCACATTCTATGAAAATTAATTGTTGGTATACCAGTTGATGTGCGTATAGTTTTCTTACTAAGGTTTATTTACTTATAAACCACATTGGTTGTTTCTAGGAGGATCAATCACAAATGTACACAGAAGCACACATTTTTATCCACCAAATGCCAAAACATTTAACTTTCTGATTCGGCTCCGTGTTGCCAGTGGGTCCTTGAACAAATTTACACGTAGTATATTGTATGTTATTCTATATCTACCTTCCCAGTATCAACATCTTAAGCTACCTTTTTAATTCTTTACTAATTCATTTCCACCAGTTTTACTTTCTTAGCCACACAACCCATACCTTTGATAGTATCCATTTATAATCCAGTAATTAAATAAACCAAGGACTGGCTTGTGTTCATGAACCTTGAGCTTCACTTTAGTTAGATCAAAGAGATGCTTAAAAGTTAAATTACAAGTGTTCTTCCTTTTTGCATCACAAACCTGCTTTTGACCTTAGCTGAATAAGAATCCCAAAATATTATGATATCTTCCAACGTACACGCAAGAGCAAGACATTGATGCCTACTCCTTTAAAAAAAATCAACAAATTAACACAATATTTACTGTTATTTCTTTAGTTTTTAGTACTTTTCCCCTTTCATATTCTTAGAATGTCTAGAACTAACACATATCAAAGAAAAAAAAAAGAGAGAGAAACAAACTTATTAATTATTAAATTGAAGACACACAGCTATTACACATCTTATTCTTATGAATATAAAATACCTTTTTTCACGTGAATTATGTCAAACACACAACATCTTAAAAGTTATTTCCATTTATAACGTGTCAAAGAGAAGGGTACCCCACTGAATAAAATATGAAAGCAGATAATGTTTTAAAGGGTGAGAACTTTTACTTGCACTTTGTCATGGGCGAACCATGGTGCAACATAATCTATAATGGACAAGATTTCGTGAAGAAATAAATCATGGTTTCAAACGATGAAGAATCTATTCCTACTGATAAAAAGGAAATCATGATCTACATTGTTGCAGCTTATTGGGTCGAACAACTTCTTATTAATCAGCATTAGCAATGGCAGATCATCAATGGTGGAAAACTGATGATACCTATAAAGACGCACAAAAGTCATACATTGGAATAATAAACCTTTATGTTAATAATTGAGTAGTACCCGTACGTTGCATGGGTTCCAATTTCAAAAGTACAAGTTCTCATTTAACAGTAACCAAGTTATAATTTTTGAATAAGTTAAGGAAGTTCAGTCTCATTATTCCTTTTTGAATTCAAATCCATACATTATAATTTATTTATTTATTCATTTAAATAATTTTAAATTTTGTGATGAACTTTGAGATTTTTTTAAAGATCGGAAATTGAAGAATTGTTAAAAGAGTACTTAGAGATTTTAAAATGAGAAATATAGTCTTAAAATTTGAAGTGGAATTTAATGGACAAGTTTTGATTTAAACAAGGTTTTAATATTGTCGGTATGACTTTGGTAGTTGGAATAAAAGTGACCAAAATTTATAATTGAATAACAACGTAAAATTGTCTTTTGCTATAAAAGTAAGATCAATTTTCAAGGCTAATCAGCTTTCGTAGAACACTTGTTAAGGAATCATAGGTGATTTTTTTAGTAGAACGCGTTGGAATATATTTTTCTTAAACCATTTAATGCGTTTTGATACGATTTTAAATATATTTTTCGATGGAAAATATCTTTTAACAAATTTTGATAATTTTCTCTAATAACAACTTGAGATAATATATTTTAAGTAGTTTTCTATCTTTTTATTTTTTTATATTTCAAAACTAAAATACATATTCAAATTGTAATTATAAGAGAAAGTTGCAAAATTTTAGTTTATTAAATATCATGGTCTTATTTTAATTAACATCCTGAAATCCTGAATGAGCTAGTTGGGAAAATGTTCACACCAATGAAACTTGTTTCAGTGAACCAACCACACCTGAACCTTGACTTGCACAGCAGATTCAGTTTTTCACCATGTTTTGCGTGTGCTAATTTTTCCTCAATTGGATCTCAAAGTCAGGTTTTTCACATACTGTTCCTCACAGTTAATTTAATTACACTTCTCTCGAGGGTGTGATTTCTTAAGAAACAAGCATTGACCCATTAATTTTTCTAACAACTTTTACCTTCAAGTGTCTCACTTCAGTTCACACGAGAGACTCCAAGACTTGCAGTTGTCAACAGTTTCAATGTGACCATATTCATTGATTTTGTAAACAATATCAAATGGGGGATGCTGTTGTAACACTTTATTTATCCACTCCTGTCTCATCAGAAGAAAAAAGGTTTCATTTCGAAAATTTGGTTCAGAAAAACTTAGCCCAAAAAATCTACTAAGATTTGAATCTAAGACCGTCTAGCAGAATTCAAAAGACAGTAACAAAGGTGGTGTGGTGTGCACACATAAACTTTCATTCCAAAGTAGAAAAACAAAACCAATTTTATTGATTTTCGTAGGGAGTTACAAGTGCAAACCTTGAGATTCTCCTAGTAGTAGTAGTAGTAGTAGTAGTGAGGGCTTAACAAGACCAAAAACAGAAGGTTTGATCTTCTACTGGGAACCGGAACGTGAAAGGATTTTCGGGTGGTTCATCATAGCAGACATATTCAACTTCAAACTTTGGTAGGAGTGGCATGTTTTGGCTGAGGATGTCTTCCTCGTCCTGTGAGAAATCCGAGTGGTCTGGTTCCAGAGCATGAGAGGAATCTGCAGGCTCAAAGAGTGAGGATTGGTTTCCATCGGTGAAATGTGGGCTCTCCGAATCAAGCACGTCACTTTTAGCTGAATTTGCATCTTTCTGTTTGATTATTTCCATAACAGGAAGTGTCACTTTGGATTCATTTTCAGAACCTCCATTTATGATCATATCCGTCTGCTCTTTATGCTCTGAGTTGACAGCACCACAGCTGGTATCATCCAAATTCTGTTCCTCTTTCTCACTGGGAATCACCTTCATCAGAGAATAAACCTGTGACAAGGAAAAACTAAACTGATAAATTTACTAATGAACTTAATTAATACAAAGGAAAGAAAGAGCAGAGGAAGATTGTTTAAGTGGGTGTTTCTTATTACTGTTAAAAACACCTTTTCTAAACAAGGTAACTACTGCAACAATTTGTTGAGGTTCACTGGTTTTGATTGGTAGACCACAAAAAAGAAGTTAAATGAATAACTTTATTTATGTCTAAGTCTAACCATTGTTACCTCTTCCTTGAGTTTGTCATTCTCTTGAACGAGATTGTCATAGTCCCTTTTGAGAATGTCATAGCGAGCTTTCAGTATGCCATAGTCTTTTTCTAGTTGTTTGGTCTTGAACCTTGCCCTACGGTTTTGGAACCATATGGCCACTTGCCTTGGTTGCATGCCAAGTTCCTTTGCAAGTTGGACCTTCCTTTCGGGTTCAAGCTTGTTTTCCACCTCGAAGTTACTTTCAAGGAACTGAACTTGTTCGCTTGTGAGCCTCCTTTTCTTACCGGGTTGATGGGGGAATACCTCAAAATCTTCATCATCTTCGTTTTCGTTTTCTTCTCTCTCAACCCCTCGGAAGAAGGGTCTATCCCTCACATTCACAACATTAACCGAGGATTTTGAGCCTGAATTCAAAACACCAGAAAGGATAATAATAACCAAGTTATAGAGTTCAAACATAAACGGTTTTCAGTGAATAAAAAAAAATCTTTTTTAACTTTGTTTCATATGGGAAAGATTCTTTATCCGAAGAAAACCAGAATCTACAAGAAACCCAGTTCTGGTTTTGTTAAGAAAAATACTTTCTAAAAGTTTAGAAGTTTTGATGAACAGAGACGATAATCAAGAAGCCAACAACATGGTCATAGCAAATCACCTTGGAAAGAAGGTTCAGAGTTTTGAACCCAGAAGGTTTGGATATGGTCAGGGGAGCATGGAAGCGTTTCTTTTTGGAGTAGAAGCGTCATGCTTGAACCCCCATTAAGCTTCTCACCAGCCATGGCCTTTTATGGAAACTTTTTGGTCAGTTAATAGTATATATAGGTAGAACTTGCAAGACTGTTAGGTGTAGAGTGTGGATAGAATTTAAACTAAAGGGTCATAGTCAAATATAGGCTATAGAAGGAGCAGAGGGATGAGGAGGGTGTTTGGTTTGGTCAAAATTAATGGTGAAAGGTGCAGGTGGTGGGGAAGAATGTGACATGGGAATTGTGAGAGTGGGGAGTGAGCATCATATCCATAACAGACAGAGGAATAAAAGTTGCAGGACAAAGGGTGGTGCATTGTTCTATGTTTTGAAAGAGACAGAGAGCATGGTGAGAGGGAGAAGCAAGAGTTTTATCTCTTTGTTGATGGAGTTGGAAATTTGGTGTTGAGTTGAGAAGTGATGTAAAGGGAGATTCTGTTGATGATAGTGGGGAACTATGATGGGGTTTATATGGAGAGTCATGGAATGGTGAAGCGATTGGGGAAACATTCACAAACTAGGCCCCTCCAACCACACACAACTTTATTTTTTACATTTTGTTTCTTGGAATCTTCTTCTTTTGCTCTTTCTTCGAAAACCATTTCTATTTCACAAGGTAGACACTTCTTTTTCCTTCTTTAACCAATTCATTTAGTTAAGAAAACAACTTTATTATATTATATACACTTACTTTTATATTTGGGAAAAGACATATTCTTTCCCTTTTTCATATTTTTCTTTAAAGGAACTTTTTCACTTGAGAGATTATTCAAATTGTTAAAAAGCATGGAAATAACACGGTTTTGTTAACCTGAATTCCAATTATTTACCTATTCAAATAGCAGGAAATATTATAATTAACTTTTAATTATTTATTAATTTGAGTAATGCTAAAAATATCCCTTCTTTTATGTTTCTTTCGCTCCGTTTCGCCTTCTTAAGCTCTTAAGCTCTTAACGCTTCACCCGTCACACTGCCATCGCTCGCTAGCATCAAGCGCACCGTCGTGAGGCTGTGGACCAGCGTAGCCGTCTCACCGGAGCTCTTAGGACCGCCGTCGCTCTTAGGACCGCCGTCGCTCTTGAATTCATTGTTGCAGCAGCCTCCGAAGCATCTCCGCCTTCACACCGAAGGTTTCTTCTTCTTGCTTTATCTCTATTGTCCTTAGTCATACTCCGATTTGGCCTCTGTTTTTGTGATCAATTATGTCTCCGAAACAGTGCTCTTTGGTTCCATGATAAAAATCCACATTAATTCATCATTCAACCAATATTGGAAGGTAAACGTAATTATACCTAATACCTAAATGTCGATTACGCCTTTCGTTGTTTGTTGCATGTTGAAACTTTCCCTTCCATTTTTCTTTGATCGAACACCAGAGCCTGATGAAAACAAGAACTTAGTGTTATAATTGCACCATTAGTTTTTATCTAATTGTATTACATCATAATGAAAATCGAAGACTAGCTCAGGTAGTTAAATTCGTATTAATAGGTTTGCATTATGCTCATAATCCTAGTACTCTAAATCCTAATTTATAGACTTGGAATCAAAATGGCTTGTTTATGTATGGAGAGGACAAAATGAGGTTAAAGAAAAGTGAATCAATTAAATGGGAAATGTTGCCATTTAAACATAGCAGAAGACCAAATATAACATCAGGAGAAACCACTAAAAAGGGCTCTTTGACCGAAATTCTCACTGCCAAAACTCCAAACAAAGTTAATCCTTAGGTGAAACATTGTGGTTAAGCAAAGTCTCACTGGAATATATGATTCCAGGATTCAAAGCTTGATATGTTAGATGAAGTCTTTCTAGAATATATATACTTCCATATTGTGATCATTTAATTTTTTCAATCTGTGTTGCCCTTCAAAGGATTTTCTTAAATTGATTTTTGTGATTCAATTCACCTCCTCCTTGGATCTAACTATTATATTCAAAGATATTTTGAAAAATTATCTTAAAAGAAATTCAACACCTCATCTTACGTTTCTTTTTTTATGTTTTACATTGTAACTTTAAATTTTGATTATTTGTGTATGATTATTCGATTTAAAATTATTGTTCTTATTCCTATAAAAGAATCTCCTCCCAAGATACGCATCAATTGGATGAGATAAATGTCTTTAAATAGATTCATTCAGGAAATGATTTTAAAAATATTGATTTTCTGACCATGTCATGAAACCTAAAAAAAGCATTATATTGTTAGAAGCAAACTCTTTGAACTTTGTGTGGTAGGTTGTGTAAGTTTTTATTTAAAAAGGTTTGGAAATGGATTAATTTGATACTATTCTTTTTTATTTATAAAAAATATAAAGCTCTTGTTAACGGTTTAAAAAGGATAAAGAGCATTTAACCCTTAAACTTTACTCATTTTGTATTTCATAAATATACACCGTAAACTTTAATTTTATTTCAATTTATTCCTAAACTTTGTTTTGAAAATTTCCCTTGCGGTCCTATTTGGGTCTATTACATCATGGGTACAATTTTCTCGGCATCAACGTTTTCTAAGTTGAATTATAATTTTGATGGTACCCTTTCAAAAAAATGATTGACAATTGAGTACTCAAAGTTCTATGTAAATAAGTTTGACTATCTCGGTGTCACTTTCCAAATAACAATTTATTTCTATCTTCATTTTTATGAGAGAATGATAATATCTATGTATTTGTGTATCTGTCTTAAATTATGTATGATTATATATATATATATATATATATATATATATATATATATATATATATATATATATATATATATATATATATAT
>Ga0099822_1010981_pt1 | contig 11147 bp, 3 predicted proteins | sample CowpeawhiteBW_FD_76839 | JGI IMG/M metagenome (GOLD analysis project Ga0099822, IMG submission 76839) | Root nodule microbial communities of legume samples collected from California USA - Cow pea white BW | ecosystem: Host-associated > Plants > Roots > Nodule | place: USA: California | collected... | reverse complement strand
CCTAACAAAAAATATAAAGTGAAAATTTGGATTGGATATTTTGGATTATCCATTTTGAAAATCTAGATTTCGAGAATGGATATTCAATCCATAAAATATATAAAATGTAGATTAGATTGATATCCAGATCTAATAAAATGGATTTTAAATGGATTGGATTTTTAATATAATGGATATTAAATGGATTGGATCATAAAAATTGGACTTTTTGCCCACCCTCACTAAAGTTGACATTTTTATTAAATATTTGTAGAAATATTTTTTAACAAAATTTTTGGTTTTAGTTTTATTGTTAATCAAAGTCCAACCCCAAACATAATTTCAATAATTAACCATTTTGTCATCACATATAAAGGCATCAAGTGTACCATAATATACAAACTTAGTGAAGATTAAAAATCAAATAACTTGTCACACATAGGTTTAAGAACTAAATTTCAAGTTCAAAATAAAACCAAAGTTTAAAGTTTTGTATAAAATTTAAATTTAATTTAAAAATATTTCTAGAAATATTTAATAAAAATGTTAATTTTAGTAAGAATATCACCATAAGATCTATACAAAATGTAAATTGAGTATCAATGTAAGGACATACAATATTGCTATATTTTTACAAAAATTGGAACTAAATTGAAACAAAAAACAAATATAGGAACCAAATTAAATCATTTTGACATGTAACACAACTCTGAAGTGACTTGTGTAAAAAATAAAAAAATTCAAAAAGATCACAAATTGACACGTGCCATTGATTTTAACATTATTTGGTCAAATTAACGACAATAATAAAATTGAATCATTTTTTTTAAATAAAAAAAACCAAATTAAGATAAAAAATAACTAGCGGACCAATTTGACAATACTTGAGTTCTATAAGAACAAAAGAATAATTTAACCTGTCCCAATCACACCTCAGACGCACGTGACACACGACACACAACCTAACCAAGGTTATTTCCCCAAGGATGTTAGCGGTACACGGCCACCAAACTCCCTAGGACCGAGAGCCGAGCCCCGCGCACTAAGAGCACCTCCAAGGGCAAAGATGTTAGCGGTGCACGACCACCAACCAAACTCCCTAGGCCGAGGGCCGAGCCTCGTACTAAGAGCATCCCCAAGGACAAGGACGTCCGCGGTACACGGCCTCTGTCAAACTCCCTAGGCCGAGTACTAATCCCCGCACACCAAGACGCCTAGGACCTCCCAGATCACAAACTAGACGGCCCCCAGCCAGCGGCAACCTAAGCTAGCCAAGCTAGCCCCAAGTAACCAACCCCTCAGATCCACATGGCCAAATACCAAATCCCCCTTACTAAGAAGGAACTTATCACCCATACTCATAACCAACACTCATTGCATAACAACCCTCAGGGGCTCGTTGGTATTTTCACCCCATACCAGTGAACCCCAAGAAAGGTAAATAGGTATTTGGGCATCTAAAGCCCACTACAGGTAGGATCCACAGGTAAAATAGTATATATAGCACATTATCCCATGCATTGATTACACATTAATATATTCTCTGAAAGTTCTGACATCACCAGTGCTAACTTAAGCATCGGAGTGTCTTTTGCAGGTCTCCTGCGCCGCTCCCTATATCCGACTGAAATAAGAGAAGACAGCTAGAGATCAGATATCTGAGTACCTCAGCAGATTTGTGGATTACAGCTTGGCTCTATAAGAACATAACCAATTTTTTTTTATAAGCTTTTAAGGCCTCTTTCTTTTATAAGTCTATTTCTCGCTCGTTATTAATTATTTAATTAAGTCCGTCGTATTTATTAAGCACCCTGCTGCCACTACTTAATTATTATCGTACGAAAGTCTATGTTACATTTTGAAATATTGGCCGTACGAGCCACTTTAATATTTTATTATTTTAGTCCAATAAACGTCACGATTAAATGCATGAGCTAAAATATAATTTATTTGATATACTAAAGACATTTTTAATAAAATATTTAATTATATTGTTTTTGAACTCGCATAAATATTTTTTATATCATCGTCAACAGCCAAAAGCCTTTCTGTTTATTCAGTTAGAGCACTTTAAGCTATAATATTTTGGTATTTGATTTTACACTTGGAGAGTCTAAAATATGTATAAAAAAAAATCAATAATATCAAATTATTCACGTTGAAAAAAATAGCAACAAAATAATATCAGAGATAAAAAGTAAATTGGTCTCTAATTTTGTGATTAATTTCGGATAACTTTCATTACAAGAAAAAACCTAAATATATAATGATTAAATTTAGTGATAAAAAATAATTAGTTACGATCAATTTAGATTATAATTTATAAACTAAAAATTATTAGTAACTAAACTAGTTTCAAAAACTTACAATTAGTCTTTAAACTGGTAATTAAAATATTTTTTATTATGAATTAATCTCTAAATTAATCATTAACATTAAGTACTTAGGTTTTGGTTACTAAATGAATTGATTTCTAGATTGATATTTAAATAATTAATTAAAAACTAATTTAGTGAATAATTTATTTGATAACCAAAACCTACGTAACTAATATTAGTAACCAATTTAGAGATCAATTTATAATAGAAACTATTTTAGTTACCAATTTTGAAATCAATTATAAATTTTTAAAACAAGTTTAGTTACCAATAACTTTTAGTTTATAAATTAATATCTGACTAATTATTTTTTGTCACTAAATTTAATATTATTTAAGGTTTTTCAATATGCTTTAATTTTCAAATATGTCAATCAAGATTATATTACTCTCCATAATTGTATATGGAAAATACATTTTACAAAAAGTTATATTGAATTTAATTCGGTATATATAATAAAACACTTTCATCAGCATTGCAAAACAGAAGGAAAGAAAGTAAAATTGTAACTAAAAAGCAGAAACTAACAGACACGTTAGATGTCTTTGTCGTTGGATTTAATCAAGCGGATTGTTCGAAGATTCAGGTATAGTTGTTAATAAGATACGATATTATAATTAACAATATAGTTTAAACTAACTAAACTAATAAACATTTCATTGTTCCAACATGCAACAACAGCTGGCAAACTACAACACAACACCATTGAAGTTTCATGAGTGTATTCTTGTGTGGTAGTTTCACTCTCTGTTAATGCATATTTTGTTTTTATTTTCCTGTAGTTATCTTATTGGAAGCATACTAAACCCCTCGTAATAAAAAATAAATTGTAATAAGCTACATTCTCAGGGGACACTAAGCATATGCAGTTTCCAATAAATACTCTTTTTATTATTATTATTTTTGTGAATATTGGGTCATGAAGTATTTAAGACAATTAAGAGTGTCACATATTGAAAAATTTACTTTGACTTCTTTCCTTATTACAGAAGGAGTATAGAAAATGTCAAAATTATTTTCTTTTCTTTTATACTACTTTAGTTTTAAGACTATCCTAGTTGCTTCTTATTTTTAAGAAAGTGTTTTGTTTTCTCTTTAGAATTAGAAAGATATATAGGTATCATAATTTGCTTTTCTTTAATGAAACTATAATATTATTGATTTGTACTTATTCTCAGATTTGATTTTAGTTTTAAGTTTTTACGTTATTACTGTTTTTACCTAACCTAAAATAATATAGTAATTTTCTTCTTGATGTTGCATAGTAACATTTAAAGAAATAATATCAATATGATATGAGCCTTATCTTAATTGAATCATTCTAAACGACAAATTCAGTGTTTGAGTGTATTAGCTGCATGCAATGGGTAATAAAAAGTCATAAGGCGGCAATTAATTCGCAGTTACAGTTTCTTCTGTTTCTACATATATATGAAGTCGTCACAAAACTTGAGTGTTGAAATTTGAAGCATCGAAAATGATGAAGATGAATATAATACTGGTCTTGTTTTGCATCATAGTTCCCTTAGCATTTGGGGAGTTGAAGGTTGGATTCTATGATTCTTCGTGCCCAAAAGCAGAGTCCATTGTGAAGAAAGTTGTGCAGAATCGATTCAATCGTGACAACACCATTACTGCAGCTTTGCTTCGCTTGCATTTCCATGACTGTGCTGTCAGAGTAAGATTTTGTGCAGAATCGATTCAATCCCTTTTATCTGTTCATTTTTAATTTCTGTGTCTGATTTTTATACTTTATGGTCATGTCGTTTTTATATATCCAAGCTGATTGTTCGTTTTACTTTCTATTTTAAAATTTCAAGTTTTCATTACTATGAAAAGTAACTTTCCATGTTTTACAGTACATATAACAAATTTATATCTACATTAATGTGTATGATTTTGTTAAGTAAGATTGATTCTCAAACACAGTTTTATAGAAAATAGAGACTTAAGGACGACAAAGAAAAAAAAAAATACTAGTTTTATATGTACTTTTTATAAGTATTTTTCATACTAAATACATTGTTCTTAAACAAAATTGAGAATATGTTTGGGTAGTATAAGATTTAGATGAATTTTTCCCTATTGTAGATCTGAAAAGTAATGAATGGAAACTTGATTTTTGGAATGCGTGGGGAAAAGAAAAGAACAGAAAAAGATGGTAATATAAACAATACGTGAAAAACCAAATACAGGGCTGTGTATGAAAAGCAAAATTTTAAAGAAATAATTTATTTTTATGAAAAACTGGAAATGCTTTTAAATAGAATAAGTTGTTTGAATAAAAAAATTTAGAAAAAATTAAAAATATAGAAATTTATAAGAATATTTTGATTTCTCAAAGTTTATTTTTTTTACTTACATTTATACGATTATTTTTCTTTTTAGTGTTAACTACAACTTTTTATAAACACCAATAAAAACATTATTTTTTCATTTCTAATTTCGGTTTATATTAATATCAATTATTTTGAAGTGGATATTATTAAAATTATTCATTTGACATTTTGTCAATAATTATAAATATTTTTCGATTAATGTTTATCTAAGTTTTCTTAAGCGATTTTAGTTAGGCTATTTCTTTTTGGGTAGCAAGTAGTTATTTTTTATCCATGTATAGAACTAAAGTAATCATTTTGTGTTTGATAGTAATTTATATTTTTTATCACAATAAAAAAGTAAAATAATCAATAAATTTAAATTCGCTTGCAAATTTAACAAGTTAACCAATTTAAATTAAATATATTTCAGTTTTCTTAAATTTGTAATTTTTTCTATCTAAAGAAATTGTATAAGTATACAGATTTATATAATTAATTAATTAATTTGTTTTTGTAATATGATAACTTTAACTCATTTTTATGTCACTCTCTCAACATATAACATATTTTTTAACACTATTTTTTTTTTTCTTTTTAACACTTTCTTTTATTTTCTTCCATGTAAATTATATGTTTATGTGGTGTTATTTTCTGCATAACCAAACTATTTGAACCAACAACAATTCACAACTAAAGTAATCAACAAACAGTTTTGTTAATTTGAATGAACAGGGTTGTGATGCATCCATACTCATAAACTCCACAACGTCTAACACAGCAGAGAAAGAAGCAGGCGCAAACGTCGACGTTCGGGGCTTTGACCTAATCGATGAAGTGAAGGAAAACCTGGAATCTGCATGTCCTTCAACAGTGTCATGTGCAGACATCATAACCCTAGCTACACGAACCGCAGTGTCCTTATCTGGAGGACCCAAATACCAAGTTCCCACCGGAAGACGCGATGGATTGGTCTCCAACATCAACGATGTCAAAATTCCAGGACCCTCCAGCCCCGTTTCAATAATCTCTCAATTTTTCAACAAGAATTTGGGCCTCACAACGCAGGAAATGGTGACCCTTTTTGGTGCACACACTGTTGGTGTTGCAAGCTGCGGTTTTTTTGCCGATAGACTCTCGGGTCCTGACCCTACAATGGACCCTGCGTTGAAAGCTAAGTTGGTGAAGCTGTGCAGTGCTAGGGATCGTGACCCTTCTACTCCGTTGGATCAGAACACTTCTCTGGTTGTTGATAACGAGTTCTACCACCAGATTCTTGCCAACAAAGGGGTGCTGCAGATTGATCAGCAGCTTGCCTTGGATAAAAGTACGAAAGGGTTTGTCGCAGATTTGGCTTCTGATGAGGCTAAGTTCCAAAAGAGTTTCGCAAATGCGATGGTGAAGATGGGGAGTGTTGATGTTCTTGTTGGGAGTCAAGGAGAAATTCGCAAGAAATGCTCGGTTTTCAATTCTCGCAGCTAGATTCGTGACTCATTCATTATCTTTGTTTTTGTTCTTTTCTTTTATGATCACTCATGCTAAAATGAAAGGTATAAGTCAACTGTGTTCCACCTAGTTTATTATCATATGAACAATGAATAAGTAGCATTGAAATTATCGGTTTCCAAACTGTCACAAACTTTCACTTTCCAAATACAAAAAATATATTTTCATACTTTTCCCCAAATACAACCACTAATAAACACTTTTATTAATATAATAATAATAATAATAATAAAATATTTAAACTTTTGTATCTACTTTTATATGTTTATTATTATTCTATTAATGAAGGAAGCTATTAAGTACTCTTTGACATATCAAATAGTTGTTCGGGATTTTTTTTTATGGACAAATAATTTTTAATTAAATATCAAAGAGTTAATACCCGAACTTTAATATTTTACATTACATCTCCATTAATGCGAAAGACTTTACACAATACCTTACACACATACAAATAATTTTAATTTGTTATTAATTAGAAATTTGGTTGATACGATTGATGTAAAAGGTTTATTTTATATTAGCCCATTAATTTCTGTAGTTAGCTTGTGTACAAGTTTTTTATTATGCATATATGCATTATTGTAGCGGCTAAAATTTAAGTTAGAGTGAGATCTTAGGAAATATTTTATTCATTATATATCAGAATAAGGATATACTGTGTGTGAAAAAGTAGGAGACCTCTTCTTGAATAAATGTTTTTTCTTTATCTTTTCAGGCTCTGAACATTCAGAACTAAAGTGACTTAACTAGTTGTATCACATAATCTTCTCTTGCACTCATTTTGGTCTTTATAATCAAACTTTCTCCTGTTCTTGAATCTCTATCTTTCTACTTGTTGAGATTTCTACTATATAACTAAGAAAATTTAAACCTAATGAAATTATTTCAATATCCCAACTTATTTTCTTGACAAGTGTTCATTTATTTTTTTGTTTTTTTTGTCATTCTACATGATTTTGCACATCAATTATCCAACCAACTAGTATCAATTCCTTTTTATACTCTATATATTCACTTCATCCTTCTTTTCACCTCCACTAGTGCAGTACCCCCTTTTGGTCCCGATTATTTTCGAGATTCTGCCTCGGTTTAAGAACCGAGGCATATTAAAGCGAGGCCAAAAGACACCCCCTTTTGGCCTCGGTCATTACCCGAAACCATAGATCTCTTTTCTGCCTCGGGTGCAGAAAGACCGAAGCCATAGATTCAATATTTAAAAAAAAAAAAAATTCGCAGCCTCCACGAAACTTCCTCGTGCACCAACCATGGCAGTTCAGGTTCCACCATTGTCGGCAACCACCGCTTCTCCATCTTCTCTGCAACGCACAGCCACCACAGCACCATGCCCCATCAAACCACCATGAGCAAACCACCATTGAACCATCATTTCCACTGCAACGCCGGCGCGAGCTCCACCTTTGCACATTGAACCAGATTCGCGACCACCATGGCAGGGTTATAGGCTTCGGTTCTATTTCAACCGAGGCCTAAAACTGCCCAATATTGCCTCGGTCGAAAAGCAACTGAGGCCAAATGTGTTCTCGCTGACGCCAATTTTAAAATTTTCATTTCTGGACTGCCTAATAGGCTTCAGTTCTTAAGGAATCGAGGCCTAAAGCTGCTTACGGCAACGGTTGTTTGTAGAACCGAAGCAATATAGGTTGCTGAAATTGCAAAATTGTCACCGCCTCCTTATAGGTTTCGGTTCCGCAATAACCGAGGCCTATAAGGCGAGGTAAATTATCAAATCTGCACTAGTGCTCCTTCTTCCATATTCATCTTCTTCCTTCTTGTTTGGAAGTTAGTTCATTCCTTTCTTGGTTGAATGGTTCCTTTTGTTGATGTTTTGATATTCTTTTATTTTTTTCTTCAACCTACTTTAAAGTTTCAACCTTTCTTAATTTTGTTTTGTTGAAAGCTTCAACCTTATGTTTGTTGTTGATTTGATCTTCTTTGTATATATTTATTTTGAACTTGCAAGGTTTCTTATATTTTCTTGGTTTAAAATTACTTCCTTCCTTTTATCATAGTATTTTTCTTACATTTCTGGATTCTTTCTTTTGGTTCAATGTTACTGCAATCAATGTTTCTTGATTTTTTTTGTTGTTCTAAGCTGCAACCTTATATTTAGGGTTGCTTTGTTTTTCTTTGTATATTGTTATTTTGAAGTTTCAACCTTTCTTGATTTTTTTTTGGTTCTATGTTGAAGCTTCAACCTTTGATGATTTTTTTTTCGAAGTTTGTTCTTTTATTAGTTATATAATGTATCTCATGTCTATATATTGCTTTTGCATATGGCTAGGAAACTTAATATGATCAAAGATATTGATGAAAATAGAGAAATATTGAAACTAACCATCAAAATTATCGATCTCTGGGTTATGAGAAACAAGGATTCTTCTAGATCAATAGGGCACATGGAGATGATTCTTATGATCAAAAGGTAACTTATTTGGTCAAAGTTCTTTTTTTTATACCAGGACATAGTATGATAATGATTTTTATGTGTTTTTAAGCTCAGGGTGATGTCACACTTGTAATAACTAAGAAGGAAGATATTGAAATATGGCAGGACAAGCTCACGGAGGGGAGCACTTATATAATGCATAATTTCAAGATCATGAAGAAAAAAATATATCAATTTAGAGTTTGACTACTGTTTAAGTTATTGTTCATTGGAGTCACCTCTATACGGCCACAACCCATTGCAAATGTACCTATGAAGGTTTTCAAGTATCAAATAAATTATTGAGGGGAATTACTCTGCTGATTTGTTGATTGGTTTATATATACTAACTTGCCTTTTTCAATTGCTACCTCTATTTCAATTTTAAATATTTGTTTTGTCTCTGTGAAACTATGATTTCTAAATTTTTAGATTAGATATTTGTTTTGACTTTGTGAAGATGTTATTTGTAAATTGTGTAGATGTAATTGGTGTTGCATACAATGTGAAGGTGCAGAACAATAATGTCACCTTTCAGGACTTGAGGTTTTTGAATTTTTTCATTTGTGTTCTTTAAGTCTTTATTTAAGTCTATAAATTACTAATTTTTTTTTTATCTTAAGTAATCATCATGTAGTGATTCAACTATTTCCATCACTTTGTGGGATTCCTATTTCAAAAATTTGTTAGTCATTGGAAGGGAAATGATGAAGACTATTGTGCTATAATTTTGACTCAGACCAGGATCAAGCCTGCATTAGGTGTTATTCTTTTTAACTTTTATTCATCATTACATTTTGTTGATGACTAATGTATTTTCTTTGTATTAGCACAATGGCCAATGTCACGATACATGCATAATTTATTTCCTTCAAATTATAAAGTTTAATATTTGATGGGAACCACGAAATTTTTGATAGTAAATCAATGACTCTTAAAACTTGATGTTTAGTACATTGTCTTTGGGATCAGAGAAGAAGTTCCTCCCCATAAGTAATGAATTCCCCCTTTCAATAAAAAACCCTTCTTCAAAATAAAGAAAGTCTTGTAAAAAAAATCTCAAAAACAATTCACAAAGTTAAAATGGACTTCAATCAATAAATACAAGGAAACAAAAATCTAAGAGCGAGGTATAATTTCCTCACATTGGAATAAGTCAGCAAGGAGATGGAATTCTAGAACTTATAACATTTTGAAGATCTCATTTCACAAGCTACGAAGAGAAACTAAAACATAAGTGAGAAACTTTGTAAAAAAAGATCTGGTTTTCAAATAACCTTAAACAGTAACTTCAAATATATACATCAAAACCCAATACTGAAAAAAGATTTGATTCAAAGATTCAAAAACATTTTTTTTCAAAGATACCAATGATCATGTGTAATCAAAGTGAAAATACAACTTAATGAAAATTTATTCACTTCACATGACCAAAAATCATGACTATAAAAGTCATAGCATCACCAATTGTAATTATCAACAACTTTTACTCTATTATTTACTTTTGAAAAAAAAATATTAACTACAAAAGTCATAACATCACCCATTGCAATCTACAAAGAACAATTTTCTTACTTGTTGAAATACTTGCAAGCCCAAATTTTAATCTTAAGTGAAATAATCTATTCTACATTTTTATTAAACTGCACCAAATAAAAATGGAATATTAGCTGTAAAAATAGCCGAATTCAATTTAGAACAAACTTCAAACTTTAAAAAACAATGAACTAAAAAAGTCTAGCAAAATCCAATAATGACAAAAGATTATATTCAAAGATTCAAAAACAAAATTTTGTTTAAAAGATAGCGATGGTCATGCATCAAAGTGAAAAGACAACTTAATAAAAGTTATTCACTTCACGTGACCAAAAATCATGACTATGTATCTAAGTGTCCAATCTATTAAATTAGTAGTCGTTCATTTACTATTTTCCTATAATTCTTTCATTTATTAAAGTACTTCAATTGCAAATAAACAAAATCCAAATCTTGATAATTGGTTATTGATTTAACAATACTAAATCCAACTAATGTGTATGAAATTCTCCCCATTTAGTGTATTTTTATATTCAAATTTAATCAACCAACACCATCAAAAATATTTGTTAAAAATATTTTAGAAAATAAATAAAAAAAAAAATTAATAGTATTTTTAAGAACGAGGGAGAGTAATGATAGCAATTTTGGCCCACCAAGTAACGAAATGGAGCAAGAGACTAGGGTTGAAAATGAGGGAGAGCCCAATACCATGTTGCCCAAGAGAGTGGGTACAACACCTTCTTACCAAGGATTATTTACACTAAAGAAAACCTCCCAATAAAGAACCTTGGGAAAGGATATTATTGTGACGTGTCTTATGATGATAGGTTTTGTTGAGGTATTCCCTTAGTAGTTTCTTTCATTTCCCAAAAATGAAGTTAGTCAATCATTTGCAGCTCATGCTTTATATATATATATATATATATATATATATATATATATATATATATATATATATATATATATATATATATATAT
>Ga0099822_1010977_pt1 | contig 11153 bp, 9 predicted proteins | sample CowpeawhiteBW_FD_76839 | JGI IMG/M metagenome (GOLD analysis project Ga0099822, IMG submission 76839) | Root nodule microbial communities of legume samples collected from California USA - Cow pea white BW | ecosystem: Host-associated > Plants > Roots > Nodule | place: USA: California | collected... | reverse complement strand
ATATATTTTATATATATATATATATATATATATATATATATATATATATATATATATATATATATATATATATATATATGTTGAAAAAATAATTCAAGATAACTTAAATATGATTGTAGTTATTTTGGAAATAATATAATATAAAGATTGAGATAAGAGTTTAAAGTAAATGTAAGAACTTTATATTGATTTACTTTGTAATTAAGAGAATAATTTGTAAAACGCACACACACATATATTGGTACTTAATATAATTATATATTATTGATGGTTACCATCCATAATATATAATTATGGATGTTACAACCATAAATATAACTATATAAATTTGAATTTTACTTTTTAAGTCTGTGTTTGATTATTATCATGTCATATAAATGTGAAACTCTCTTCAACATTTTATATATATATATATAGGGTTTAAAGTAAATGCAAGAACTTTATATTGTTTTATTTCGTAATTAAGAGAAAAAATTACAAAATGTACGTATACATATAATCATGCTTTATACTAGTGAAAATGTATGTGTAACATGTGTGCCAATATTTGTTTATATTAATAAAGAACAATAAAACTATTATTATAATTATAAAAAAAAATATAAATATTTTTTTTAATTTTATTGTAAACGGTTATTTTAGTTTAAAAAATATTAAATTTAAAAGAAGTCAAATAAAAAAATAGTTATAAATTGATTAAGAAATGATAAGAGAAATGTGGGTCATGGATTTAGAGTGTGAATGGCAATGTAAACCGATTCGGTTTATTTATACATGTTTTGTATTAGGCTCACAAAATTAGGACTGGATTGTTCTATTTTACTGTATAAAAATGGGTTGAAAACTCTAATTCGTTTTCTCATTATAATTGGTGGATTTGTTGGATGACTCGCATTTCTGCTACATCATTAATTTAATTTTTTTTTCTTCATTATATATTTAATTGTGTCTCAATTTAGCACATTTTTGTTTAGTGTACCATGAATCCAATAGCCCGATTTAAATGTTATTCTATATAATGCACCATGAATCAAATAACAATGTGGTTTTTAAATTAAAACTTTATAAATTATAGTGAAAAAAATGGCTATTCATTTTATACTAATGTCCTCCCAAAAAAAAATTAATTTTACATTTTTACAAAAATTATACATCAGAGGAGAGAAGTTGAGTTTGTTGTTGTTGGAAATTAAAAATCTTAAATATAAGAAATTTTTTGTCAAAGTGTTATTTTCCTAAATATAATATGGAAGCCTAGATTGAAAAAAACCAAACTTTAGGAACCATGGGTGATTAATATTTTTAGGTGTTATAAACAATGTTTTAGTTAAGCAAACTCAATAATAATAAGCGGTTAAACATGTTTGTGGTGTCTCAATTTGGACTCGGTCACTTTTTGAAAATTTAACTCAATTTAGTTTTTATATTTAGAAATTCATAGATTTAGTCTTTTTTATCAAATTTTGTTAAGTTTATTTAACGTTTCATAAACATTTCAAAATAATATTCAAGTTATTTACACTGTTTGGCACATTTTCGCTTCAATGTTAGTTGAAATGTTATCATAAACACATAGAGCCATCAAAGTGGATTAGAACCAGTGGGTCAATCCGACCCACCACGAGTTTGGGCTGTGTTTGGTTGAAATTTGTTTACAAATGTAAGTACGGGTCAATTTTTGACCCGGTCCACCAAAAATCCGGCTCACCCGGGTTGAACCCGTGGTGAGGCGGGTTGGCCTACCAATTCGTATGGTCATACATGATATGTTGGACTGCTTTTTTAACTAAACACATTAGTGGGTTGACAAGTGGAAACCTAGCTTCAACTCCAAATAGATGGGGATAAAGAAAATGCTTCAAGAGATGAAAATGTTGTGAATTTATCCATTCAAAACTCTAATATTATAGTTGGATAAGTGACAAGAATGCTTTGATCTTAAATAGTGATTTTTTTTTGTTTGTATTGGAGTTTAACATCATTTTGGATTGTACTTAGATTATCTTGAAGTTTATTTAAATTTTAATCTAAATTATAATTTACGACTTAAGAAAAAAATTATATTTTATTTTAATTAAGTGGGCTAGTGAGACAAATCGTTTAACCTACCAACCCGTAGTGGGCCGATTCAGGTTCAAAATTTTTCGGCTCGCTTATAAGTGAGTCGGGTTGGATTGACCCACTAAGTGGCCAACCTGTGGTGGACCAGACGACTCATTTTGACAACTCTATAAAATATAGTTAAATTGACTAAATTAATATATTTATAAAATTTAAAAACTAAATTATTTTAAAATTTACAAAATGGACTAATTCTAATTTGATTTATAGTCAACAAATAAAAAATATATTTAATCTTAATATAAATAAAAATAATTATATTTAATATGCGTGATTGTTTTTTCACAATATATATATATATATATATATATATATATATATATATATATATGCGACAAATTCAAAATAAAAATATATTACGTAGTTCATGAAATTAACACCAAAATCTAATACTTGTTCAAAGATTGACTTAAACATGCAAAATACTTAAAATATTTTAATGTGATTAAATAGGTTACAACAACAAATCCTCATGATTGAACTTGACATAAAATTTCATTGAATAGTTTCCCAAAGCAATCATAAAAATGAAATATGGTTTATTTTAATTTATACTTACACAGTAAACAAATAAATTTTTATAGATTATTGTAAGTAAGTTGGTTATATTATAAAAAATATCACAGAGAGTGAGTATCGACAAGACAAGAGCAGTGACATATATATAAAATAGTAAAATGAAAGTAGAAAAAGAAAAAGCGGAAGAAGGAAGCAACGCACAGTGTAGGCTGGGACTGCACTGCAATGCAACATCTGATGGACGTTTTGATTCTCGCGGCCTCCTTCACGTTCTTCTGCTGAGTAAAAAAGCAATCTCACGGAAGAGAAGAGAGAGAGAGAGAGAAAGCAAAAGGGGAAAGAGATATACCAAAAGAAGGAAGAGGAGAGAGAAATCCAAACATAAAAAAAGATTGGTTTGGTGTTGTTGCCTTCGTCTAGTCTCATTCCTAGCACCAACCTTTCTTTCATCTCAACTCAACCTTCCTTTTCAAATACCATGCTCTTCTCTCCCTCCTCTTCCACTCCCCCGCTCATGGCTCTGCACTTCCTCTCTCTCCTCTTTTTCCTCTCTCTCTCCTCTGCTTCTCAGCCTCGCAATCCCGAAGGTAATAATAACTAACCATTTTTAAGCTTCGCTTAATTCATATTGATTCTTTGTACCGATACCGGTGAATTGCAGTGGTGGCTTTGATGAACATAAAAGCAGCTCTCAATGATCCTCACGGCGTCTTGAATAACTGGGATGAATACTCCGTCGACGCTTGCAGTTGGGCCATGATCACTTGCTCTTCCGATGACCTTGTCATAGGCTTGTTAGTGCTTAACTAAACGCTTTCTTTCGCCAGCTTTTTTTTTTCACTTTTCCTGCATTTACTTTCTCACTTTCGTTTTTCTTTCTGCAGTGGAGCGCCTAGCCAATCTCTCTCCGGCACTTTCTCTCCGGCAATCGGAAATCTAACAAATCTTCGACAAGTGTTAGCACCTTCTCCTCTTTGCAACCTCTACAACTTTTTTTTTCGTGTTTTTCGTGTCTCTAATCGTGTAACGGTCATCTAATGCTAGCTGGATAGCTGGCGTGATTATCTTTTAAGCGTGTTTTTAGTCTCTTTTGCTGTGTTTTATGTGGTTTGAGTGTTCTAAAAGCGGTTTGGTGGTTGAATGCAGATTGCTGCAGAATAACAATATCTCAGGCAATATACCACCGGAACTTGGAGCGCTTCCCAAGCTTCAGACATTAGACCTTTCCAATAACCGATTCTCAGGGGTGATTCCTGCATCTCTTAGTCAATTGAATAGTCTCCAGTACCTGTGAGTAATTATTGTTTCCTTGATTTTAGTCCTCTTTTGGTAAAGAAAGTGCGGGAAATTATTTAAGCAACGATTGGCTAATGCCCACTATCTGTTCTTTAGTTGTTGACTTGCTTTCTTCTTTTTTTTGTTGAGGTGTAAAGTTTATTATTTTATTTTTTGTGTTTTTGGATTCTGTTACCTCTTTTTCGGATTCAAATCTTGTTGTGTAAATTATGTAGTGCAATTTATTAATTTACTGTTTCTTTGTCCATAATGGGAGCAGGAGGCTCAACAACAATAATTTGTCCGGATCCTTTCCCGAGTCACTGGCAAAAACCCCACAGCTTGCTTTCTTGTGAGTGTAGTTCCCTCTTCTCACACGTCAGTGTCTTGAAAATCGAAACAACCTGCCACTTGGTTCATTTCTTACTGTTTGTCAATTTCTTTGCTGAAACTGATATGCTAAATCTATGCACTCAGGGACCTGTCTTATAACAATCTCAGTGGACCATTACCTAAGTTCCCAGCCAGGTCATTCAAGTATGCTTCTCTCTTTATTGCTCATCTGTTTGTTTTGTGGACACGGTATTAAATTATTTCACAGTGTCAACTGTGCTTCTGTCCTGATTCACTGTTTCTTCTGTTTATTTAGTATTGTGGGCAACCCATTAGTTTGTGGGAGCAGCACTACTGAAGGTTGCTCTGGGTCAGCGACCCTAATACCAATTTCCTTCTCGCAAGTGTCATCAGAAGGTACGTCCTTTTACCCTCCCACCTTCTCGGTTTCTTATATTTTCTTTGCTCAACGTTTTTATAATATGTATTTCATTTTTGTTTACAGGAAAACACAAATCCAAAAAACTAGCAATAGCACTTGGGATCAGTCTTAGTTGTGCTTCTGTCATCCTCCTGCTTGTTGGGCTATTTTGGTATAGAAAGAAACGACAGCTGGGAGCCATCCTGTATATCAGTGGTGGGTAGTATTGTAACTAAGGTTCTTAAATTATATGATACTGGATTGGTATTATCAAGGTATTAATATTTATGGCTTTGGTATTGTTGCAGATTACAAGGAAGAAGGAGTTCTTAGCTTGGGAAATCTAAAGAATTTCACTTTCAGAGAGCTTCAACATGCAACGGATAATTTCAGCTCCAAGAATATACTTGGTGCTGGAGGCTTTGGCAATGTCTATAGGGGGAAGTTTGGAGATGGCACGATGGTGGCGGTGAAAAGGTTGAAAGATGTTAATGGCAGTGCTGGCGAATCACAGTTCCAAACAGAGTTGGAGATGATCAGCTTGGCAGTTCATCGCAATTTACTTCGCTTAATTGGCTATTGTGCTACTCCTAATGAAAAACTTTTGGTTTACCCTTATATGTCTAATGGCAGTGTGGCCTCCAGGCTTAGAGGTTGGATATTCTCTCCATGCCAGCGCTCTTTCTGTGACCATATAATATGATATATTTTATTAGGTGCAATATCATCTACTTGTCATCTTGCTTGAACCCTGTTTTAATCTATGATCTGTCCATATTTTGGCTTTCTTATTTTTGTGATCGAAGGGCCTTAATTTTCATTTCAAATTGCAATTTAATATCGCTTGGGACGTTGGGCATTATTTCTTTCCTTTTCTTTTGTTTTAGTTAAGTAATTTGCAATGTTACGCCTGCTTTTTAGTGTTAAAACATGTAGTCATGCATTCATGCTTACAATATGTCATTGGTGTTCGCTATGTTGGTGCATTCTATCAGATAAACATTCCCAAATTGTTGTAATTTTGGATGATAGGCTAGAAAGGTTCTGAATAGTCGATAATCAGGGGTACGCCTACAAACAGTAGTTGGGTAATTGATATCCTAATAAAGCTCTGATTGGATGATTTCTTGTCAGGTTTTCAATAATGTTTATCTAGGCTTCAGATCCCTACTTTTGTTACAATGATAGATTCAATATTACTTTTTCTTTGTGGCTGTTAGCAAGAGTGGCTATAAAGCCAATGGTGTTTTCCTTTAAATAGCACAATAAATGAAAAGTGTGGGAGGTTTTTCTTAAACTAACTGTTTTACCTTCAAGTTTTTCTTTGTTACCAGCGACGATTTAGCTATTGAATCTTAGTACTTTCAGACTCCTTGTGGTTTAATATCATGTATGTTATATGATAGGCAAACCAGCTTTAGATTGGAACACTAGAAAGAGGATTGCAATTGGAGCTGCCAGAGGCCTTCTGTATTTGCACGAGCAATGTGATCCAAAGATAATACACAGAGACGTGAAGGCCGCCAATGTGCTTCTGGATGACTATTGTGAGGCTGTTGTTGGAGATTTTGGCCTTGCAAAGCTCCTTGACCACGCTGATTCCCATGTCACCACTGCTGTCCGTGGCACTGTTGGGCACATTGCACCTGAGTACCTCTCCACCGGCCAATCATCTGAGAAAACAGATGTATTTGGGTTTGGCATTCTCTTGTTAGAGCTCATAACCGGAATGACAGCACTCGAGTTTGGGAAAACGGTGAATCAAAAAGGTGCTATGCTAGAGTGGGTAAGTCTATTCTCTCCAACCTAAACAAAACAATCAGCATTCTAAAACATTTGACATAATAATCTGGTAGTTAGTAATATCTTTTAGCTTATTCAATATTTAACTCTCCATTGGAAGTTCCTCATGCATGGTTTTTTCTGAACATGGTCTTTTTAATAATTTGCTATGATCTGCACTGGGCTACAGCTTCTACCAAAATGTCTTAATTTTATTTATGCATTTCTCTTAATGTATTGAATGCCCTAGTATGGAAAGGGAAAGGAAACCCCGTTCTTAAAATTTGTAGATTTGTTTACTGAAATGAGTAGCAACTGTGATAAAAAACCATTGTCTACACTTCTGTTGTGTGGTATGTGCATTGTATTAGACCTGGCTGTTTTAACTAATTGCTCTTAATAACTCAAACAACATTGTTAGTTATGTGTCGCTGTGACTGGTCTGGTCCAATATATCAGTTATTGTTGTTGAGCAGTGGATGACTTCTGTGCTGTAGTTACTAAATTACGAGAGGAACTTTTCTATCTGCAGCTGATGATGAATGATATTCGTTTTTTTCTTCAATAGTTAGTATGATATTATTGGAATATATAATGAATATAGTTAGTTGCTACCTGTAAACCAAACTTCCCGGTCCCCCCTTCTCTCAGAAAAATAAAAAAAAAGCTACTGAGTGTTGAGTAGTTGTTGAAATAGGTATCTGAAGTTTGGCTGAAAGAATTATGTACACTTCAGAGACCAGAGATGAATATTTGTCCGTATGTTGTGACAGGTTAGGAAAATACTACATGAAAAGAAGGTTGCAGTGTTGGTGGACAAAGAGCTAGGAAACAATTATGATAGAATAGAGGTGGGGGAGATGCTGCAAGTTGCTTTACTGTGTACTCAATATTTGACAGCCCACCGCCCTAAAATGTCTGAAGTGGTTCGAATGCTAGAAGGTGACGGGCTTGCTGAGAAGTGGGCATCATCACATAATTACGGTAATCACGACATGAACCCCAGCCACAGCAACAATAGTTGCAATAGTTCATCCCTCCCTATCTCTGCTTCCAAACATGATGATGATGTTCATGACCGTTCCAGCATGTTTGGCATGACAGTGGATGATGATGATGAACAGTCTTTGGAATCCTATGCCATGGAACTCTCTGGTCCTAGATAAACAATAAATGGGGAAAGGAAAACAGGAAGAAGATAGAAAAGGAGACAAAAGGAGTTATATTGGTCATGAATCTTAAATTAGTTAGTTTTGGTTATTCTAGGATAATATAATTAAATCAAATGTATATATATTCCAAAAAGTTTTGTCATATTGGGTCTGTGTTGTAAATAAAGAGGTTAGTACCAGTGCAGTTGTACTCGTGTTCCTGTGTATTTGGGTGCAAAATATATTTATAATGGTGGAAAATGTGGTAGGTGGGTGCGCAATACGCACATTAGACTTTTTATAGGGTTGGACAGGGAACATCATCAGATTCTTTGCTGTGGAGTGTGAAGCAGCAGAGACAAGAGGGTGTGTTCCGCAGAATGATATTTGACTGAAGATGAAGATGGGCATGCATATCTCGTAGAGTCCTCTCACATGTCTTGTTCATGTATGTTCAAACTTAGAAGTATGAGTGTGTGATGGTCACAGTCCGAGCTTTTGAGCTGTTAGAGGTCATTGTCAATCTGATGCTTTGCAGGGTCACGCTTGCTCTTTTTCTCCATTTAGTGTCTTTTCGTGTGTTCTTTTTTACCTTTCTGTCTGTCTTTGCTACTCCTATAGTATAGTGTTGGAAATTTTCCTTTTTCTCCCTTTGTATGATTTTCTTTGACTCCAATACCTGCTCCAAAATATATCTCTTACTAACATGGTCTAAATGAACATGGTTGATTCTCAAAGTATGTTAATTCTAATTATTGAGGAGTTTTTGGTTGGTAAAATGGTGCTTAAACACTCATTCTAGCATACAAACTCAAGAGACAAGAGAAGGACCAGAAGACAACCTCGTTAATAGAATCTCCACCTCCTCATATACTTTTAAACTTTAATAAAGAATCAGCGCCATTGTAATGCAATTTTCTCGCTTTTTGCACTGTTCCTTTTTTAAAGTGACACCGGTCTATGTTTTTAACCGTTATCTAAAAAACAACCTTTATTATTTTTGGTACAATGCTAGATTTTTTTGAGATTTTACTCTTCCTTAACGTTGGAGATTTTACTTCTGAAATTTAATTCCTTAATTAATATAAATTGTTTTAAAAATTGTAATACTGGGTTAAATTCTCATTTAGAAATGTGATTTCTATAGTGACTAGAATGTCATTACTTGAAATATAATTTTTGGAATGTTAGATTTCTGTTTCAAAATGTCAATTCATTAATGATTTAAAAAATTAATTTCGGATGACCCTGGTACACTCCAAAATTAAAATTTCGGAAAAAGTAAAAGATCCTTTAAACGGCTATTTTTGTTATAACAAAAAAGAAAGCAAGTATTAAAACCATTACCAGAAAACGGAGATGCGAAAGTCAATCTTCGGTCACCAGATTGCAACAGGTTGAATTTTGTTAAAAAATGGGAAAATAATATTTTATTTTTAAACTAAAAAAATAACGTTGATAAAAAATAAATAAATTTAACATATCAAGTATAGAGAGAAAAAATGTTGTGTACTGAAAATGTAAAATAGTTTTACATTATCATCAATTACAAATGTATAACAAAATTATTATTTTTATTAGAAATTTTACGTTTAAAAGAAATTATAAGAACAAAACGAGCTCTCCACTTTTTTTTTTTTAAACCTATTAGTTCTTCTTAAAAAGTAGTGTTGGAAGTTCGAGACTAAAGTAAAATTAGTTCACCATATATAACTGGGTATAAACAAGATTGTTTTATATGATTGATCATTTTGTTTCTTCCGATCCATCCATTAATTTTTGCAAATAAATTAATAGTTATTATTAACATTTGATATATAATCCCTATTTTTTATGGCTTACTGTTCACGTTCTTATATTCCTCTTTACAATTCAATTTTACTTTTATGCATATGATATAGTGTTTTACTAATAAAAGTACAAACACGACAATCCTGTGTGTCCATTTCTTCAGGCCGTAATAAAATAAAATATTTAGCACAAATAAAAAAATCACCACAATACATAAAATAGTAAAACAATACCTATAAACATGATAGTTTTATCATCTTTATTAATTGTATTCACTTTCTTTCATAATAAAAAAAATAATGAAATTATAATGATAAAAATAAATATAAATAATTATTACAATATAATTATGAATATTTTTATTTATTTTGTAGATGATTTTTATAATTTAAAAAATGATTAAATTTAGAAAAAAATGGTTAAATTTAAAAATGTGTTACTTACAATATAAAATTGAAAAATAATATGCACACCAAAGAGAAAAATTCTCTTCATACAATAATTTATACAATTTATTATAAGAATCTTCATCTATTTTTTTAATTATTTTTAAATCACTTTTTTTTGAACTAAAATTATTTTTGTATTATTTTTAATTTTTAAATGATAATTAATTTAAATTTAACAGTTTCTTAATGTTATAATTTGAGTAACTTTTTAAAATTAAATAATTAATTATTATTTTTATTCTTTAAGTAGTCGTTAATTATAAATTTAACTACTCTTAAAATTAAATTAATTATTTTATCATTTAATTTTTGTAATGGGTGTTTATTTATATTTAATAAACTTTTAAAAATAAATTAATTATGTACTATAAAAAAGAATAAACAATTTAATAAATGACAAGTAACAATAAAAACTTGATTTCAAATATATATATAAAGATGGTTAAAAGCAGTGGTGGAGGTTAGAAGGGGCAGCGGGTCCACGACCATCTCCCCAAATTTTTTTAATTTTTTTATATTATTTTTATATTTTAAAATTTTTAAAATTATTTAATTTTTAAATTTTTTAAAATTGTATGCATCTTTTTAAATTAAATAATATTATATTAAAAATTAATAAAAATTAAGTTAAGTATTTATTTACATATTTTATAAAGTACAATAATAAATAATAAAATATAAAATCAAATATATAAAGAAATAAAATAATTAAGATATTTTTTGTTTTTTGTTTTTTCTTTCTATTGTCTTTTGAGTTTTTCATATCTTGTATTTTCTTTTAATTTTATTTATTTTCTTTTGTTATTAAAAAGAAGTTAGACAAAAACTCATCATTTCTGTCATCATATTTTCATATCTTCTCTTCCATTATTAAATAAATGAAAAAATTATAAATGAAAAAAAGAAGTAACTTTCTCTTGTTCACTTATAGTGAACTAATAAGTGAACTATTTGTTTAATATTTAACATTATTTTTTATTTCATGACCTTTTTGTATATTAATTTTTTATTAATATAGAAAAAGAAACTTGTGAATTTATATACTCACCGAAATTAATAAAAAATGAATATACAAAAAGTTCACGAGATAAAAAATAATGTTAAATATTAAACAAATAGTTCACTATCAAGTGAGACAAAAGAAAATTACTTATTTTTTTCATTTATATTTTTTCATTTATTTAAGGGTTAAATATGTTTTTGGTCCCTTAACTTTTAGTGAATTTTGGAATTAGTCCATTTTGAAACTTTGGACCAATTTAGTCCTCCATCTTTTGAAATGCGTGGATTTAGTCCTTTTAATCAAATTTT
>Ga0099822_1010976_pt1 | contig 11153 bp, 7 predicted proteins | sample CowpeawhiteBW_FD_76839 | JGI IMG/M metagenome (GOLD analysis project Ga0099822, IMG submission 76839) | Root nodule microbial communities of legume samples collected from California USA - Cow pea white BW | ecosystem: Host-associated > Plants > Roots > Nodule | place: USA: California | collected... | reverse complement strand
TTTTTTTTTTTTTTTTTTTTTTTTTTTTTTTTTTTTTTTTTTTTTTTTTTTTTTTTTTTTTTATCACAAATTCCGTGTTCTGCGTCTACTCCTTTTGTCTTGATAAACTGCGTTTTCACCTTCATACAGTTTCTTTTAACATCTTTTATTTCATAATTTACATCTGTTGGATGTATCATGCTGCAACTGATACCATTTTTTTTTTCAGTTGCAAGAGTTGAAACAGCGAGCATCAGGTAAATCGGATGAGCCTATTCTTAGCCCTGGAACATCTGAGAGGCAGCCATTACATGTTGTTGTGGTAACAATTATTGCAAAAAAAAAATGTTCTTTTTGATTGATGGCTTTTAGTGATTAGCATTTTAACTCCAAATTCTGTGTTTGTTTGTTTGTTTTTGGAATCTCACGAATCTGTTTCCTTCTTTAGGTCGACCCCAAAGTATCACAAAAGTCACGCTTTGTACAAGATGTTTTGTCAACTATTTTGTTTATTGTTGTTATGGGACTAGTCTGGTATGAGCGTCGAGTTCCCACTCTCGTTCTCTTCTCTATATAATACCTGAAAGTTTCATTTATTGTCATATAAATGTGTCTTTCAGGGTTATGGGTATGGTTGCACTTCAAAAATTTATAGTAAGCTTGGGTGGGATTGGAACTTCAAGTGTTGGCTCAAGTACTACATATGCCCCAAAGGAACTAAATAAGGAAGTGATGCCAGAAAAGGTTAACATTTTAATAGTTCCTTTTGCATTTCTTGAAAATTTGATGAATGTGCTATCGTCATTGAATTTTGGATGAGAAGGGAATTAATGAAATTGGTTAATTGATTAAGAATAATAAAATATATGCACAGTCTTTTTCTAATCAAAATAAAACAATCCTTAGTCTATCAATAATTCAAGAAATGATATTTCATTGTTCTGAAGTACATCTGATCTGATTCTATGAATCAGGCAATTGCAGAGTTTCTTCACTCAATCTACAGGAGTCACCCCCTACTGATCTTGGCACTTTAATGTTAGTGAACTCCATGTTATTAGCTTCTTGAGGAGTCAGTCTGGCATCCCTCTTACTTTAGTTTCTGTTCCTGTACACTGGTTTTTTCTTTTATTTTTGTTATTATTGTGGCTTATAAAGAAAACTTCTAAATATTAGCATTTTCCTTACTCCCAAAGCCATTCTGACTCCTGAGAGCTGTTTTTGTTGATAAGGATGTTATAATTATTCAGTTACTCTCCATATCTGAATGTGTCTTTTTCTCAGTAGCTGAATTAGTTCCCGGGATTAGGGGTAACAGTTTCTCTTGCAGATTATAGAGAGAGAGAGAGAGTGCAAAGTTGCCAACAAATCAGAAATTGTGTCAAACAACCTTGTATAAGCTTTTTTTTTCCTCCTGCAGAATTTCAAAACATTCAAAGATGTGAAAGGTTGTGACGATGCTAAACAAGAACTTGAGGAAGTTGTGGAGTACCTGAAAAATCCAGCTAAATTTACTCGCCTTGGAGGAAAGTTGCCAAAGGTCTGAAGTAGTTGCATATTTGTTGAATTTTTTGCTTGACTGCACTTGGTTATATTTCTGACCTCACTTTCAAATATAATTGGCTTCTCATTTCTTGTAGGACTAGGTTTCCTTCCCAATTTATGACATGATAACACGTTTATACTATTTCCAAATGCAATTTGTTTTTTGGTTTACATTTTACAGTGACAAACTGCTAGCTTTTGGTCATCACAATGATATGGATTTTTTTTATTGGTTTTCATTTCATGATATACTGATAAATCTACTTTGTCCAACAATATGTGTTTTTCCTTTTTAGTGTGCATTGGAAATTATTTGTTTCTTTTTCATCAAGTAAGCCGAAAACACTTCTTTTCTCAGGGGATTCTCTTAACAGGACCTCCTGGAACTGGAAAAACTCTTCTAGCCAAGGTCAGCTTGTTTATCATCTGCATACCTTAAGACACTTGTTTTACAAATTTTATGACGTTCTTTATTTTAGAACTTGAGCCTATTGGCCTCTTGCATGCTTTATGAATTTCCACTTTTACGTTCTTACATGAAGCTTCGGGAAGTACATATGTACAATCTAGGCTTTGGTTCTCATCTTTCAATTTGATAGCATTGACATTGTTACTCCATTATCCTTTCCAGAATTTGTTCTTCTAAGCAGTAAGTGTAAAGTTTATTTTCTTTGCCCATGTGAATTGTTTGGGAATGCAATCATTATTAATAACTATTTTTGTTTTGTTTCCTTGTTTGTCCTCCATGCAGCTGTTTATTTTGTCTACCTGATTGGTTTTTGATTAAATTATCATCCAATTTTTTATTTTGCCTAAAGCAACTTTTGCTCCCATTTTCCTTCTCATACCTGTACAGTACCAAATTTCTTGAAAAGTCTCGATATACAAGTCTCTATGCTTATGTCTTTTTCTTTCATGATGGTATGTGTAGGCCCATTAATAAATGCGTTTCACTTCTGTAAGTTTACACTCAGTTTTTCTTTTTGAAAGAACGCGGTCTTTTTTTTTTATTTTTTTTTCTGCCTGAAGAGCGCAGCCACTTGACATTTTCTCTATCATTCTTCAGGGTTCGGAAATACAATTGAAAAAGCAATACTACTTTGTTATAATCTGCCTCTTGAATTAATCTATTGATATTGATAATGTATTGTGATCTGATAGTGTTTGCTTTATATGGGACCTTGAAGGCTATTGCTGGAGAAGCTGGTGTTCCGTTTTTCTATCGTGCAGGATCAGAATTTGAGGAGATGTAAGTCTTTGTTTTCGATAGCTTAAATTTGTGTCTTTGGAATGCATTATATATTGTCTTAAATTTTGAAACATGATATAATGATCCATTTTGCTTGAATTTAATATAGATACTTCATAAATTGATTCCTACTAGTTCTTCTTTATTGTAGAAAGAGAGAAAATCTACTAGTTCTTCATTATATGGATACACTACAACATAAATTAGGTTTTCGGTAGCCAACTTTGGTTAGATTGAGAACATCTATTTGGTTTGACGCTCTTTCGTGATAAATTGAAGTTTACAGCTTTTCCATGTGATCGCTTGGCAAAATGCAAAATTTAGTTTTGTCTTGGCAGTTGTAAGTTGTGAAATTGATAGGTTGTCTTTGGTTAAGAAGCCTCACATTAACAAATGTGGACCACATACTCCTTAATTGACTTGGAAAATGCCCCCTCCCTCCCATCCCCCATCTAGTTGCCTTTTGGCTGGGGTGCGTTGGTTTTTATCAAAACCCATTTAGACTTGATATTCAACCACCTGCGGATGTCTTATCTTGGGCATGATGGAATGCATTTAATGAGGTTTTGAGCTAGTTTTTGAAGTTGAATTTGGCCCAATCGATTGCTAACAGTTACATTAAGGTAATTTATGCTGTGTTAGGGATGCTCAAATTTTGTATCACCTTTCCACTTCAGGTACGTTGGAGTTGGTGCTCGACGTGTAAGATCCTTATTTCAAGCAGCAAAAAAGAAGGTTTGTTGCCTTTGGTTAATAGACTCTTAGCTGTCTGCTATTCTGGTTTTGCTAAATTACTTCTTTACACAATTTCCTTATTTGTTTCTAATTTGGAACATTCTTTACGCTCCATCCTTAATGTAGGCTCCTTGTATCATTTTCATTGATGAAATAGATGCTGTTGGTTCAACTAGGAAACAATGGGAGGGTCATACAAAGAAGACATTGCATCAACTACTTGTTGAAATGGATGGTTTTGAGCAGAATGAAGTATATTTGAAGTTTTAAACATTTGTGAGTGTTTAATTAGTTTCTCTCTATTTTTTCCTAATTTATTAACATCTTTATCTTGTAGGGAATAATAGTAATTGCTGCAACAAACCTGCCTGATATTCTTGATCCGGCTTTAACGAGACCTGGTAGATTTGATCGACATGTAAGTCGTATTGTTTTTTCCCCTTAATAAAATAATTTATAAAGAGAAAATGGAGAATAAGAAATCCTTCTAGAACAGTAGAAAATAAGCTTACGTAAGAAAAGTTCTCCAGTCCCTTTGTTAACCCATTGAAGAAAAGTCTCAGAAAAATTATGGCAGAAATGAATAAGGTAGCAAGAAAAATGCGGAAGAAAAAGACTTATCTGTTGAAAACTTTGGCATTTGGCTCACATAACAAACCTGCAAAACAAGAACATTTCCGAAGGATAATAGACTTCGTTCTTTAATAAAAGAATGCTAATCTGCTGTATAGGGGCCGCATGAACCTATTTTTATCTGGTGATATATAGTATGTTTATTATTTGTTTGGTGCTATAATTCTATAGGATAATAATATGTTGTTTTCTCTGTTTTGGATTAAGTGATCTTATCATCATATCTACTAAATCTAGAATTTTTAGGTTTCATTTTACATAAAAATATCTCAGGCTTTTTTGGTTGATACTTTGGAAGCAGACAAAATTAAAGCACTACCTGACCTAGTGACCTGGTGTACTTCGGAGGATATTATATTCTTGTGCATCTTTATTTCTACTCTTTATTACTTATTCTTTCACAAAGAATGTATAAATCGACATGTTCCCAGACAATAAACAAAATTTGTCCATCGACCTTGTACCAGTCTTAAAGGTTGGTGTTTTTTGTTGCATAAATATAAAATTATTTAATTTTTGGATAAATGGTGTTTTTTGGTCTATAAAATTGGTCTTGCTCCCTATTTTTAAAATCAAGAGTTTGAGTTCTCCAATTTCTAAAATACGAGACTAATCCCTATTACTAACTACGTTAGGATGTTTCTCTAATGACACATGGCCTACTCAACAAATGAGTGAACCCAAATCAAATGTTTACACTTCTAACGCATGCTCCTTGACACCCTTTAGTACCCAATTAAGATCAAATATTTGGAGCTCTAAGTAAACAAAGTCATGAAACTTTACCAATATCTAGATTTCAATGGCAATGCTCACTTTTGCACATTGTTAATTACAACAAGGTAAATATAGGTAGAGTTTTTTCTATTAGGTCATAGAGTTACGGGAAAAAGCATCTCAAGAAGGTTAAAAAGGCGTGTTATCCTTCAAGAAGGTTAAAAAGGTGTGTTATCCTTCGACATTGTTAAATAGTGAAGAATCTTAAACTTGACTTGGGTACCGAGTGTCTTCTTAAGGTATCTTTGAGGTGTTTTGAAGGTTGAATGAAAAACGGTCTAACCATGAAATTTGTCAATACCAAAGAAATATGAGACCTTATCCCTAATATTAGCAAATTTTGTTGAGGTTTAGTTGGTGTTCCAAGTAGTGAAACTTTGTTAGTTATTGAAATGTATCAAGAAGCAAGAAGCATGCATTCGAGGTTTTGACACTTCCATTTGTATTTGGGGTCGCTTATCTATCCTTAGAGCATGAAATGTGTCAATAGAACGACCATTCCATTTCAGTTATCAATGGGACTATTTTCACTGTATTTCAGAAATTGGAGGGCTCAATCCACTGGTGTTAAAATATAGGGACCAAGACCAATTTTACAAGGACTCAAAAATACTCTTAAAATAACACATGCAACACTTTCTACACGGCATCCATGTCATACAAATTGCCATGTGGTAATCGATTAGGTGCTTCAGCATGTAGAGAGTGACTGCTCTCGTCGTGTTTCAGAAACTGGAGAACTCAAATTACTTGTTTCAAAATATAGGGACCACAAACATCATTTATCCTTCATTTTCCAAAATTATTACATTGATCTCTCACTTGGACCTAACTTAAAAACTGTATCTGACTAATTTTCTGAATGATATGTAATTTTGCTATAGAATATAGGAAAACTAACCAACCCAATTCCAGATTATTGTACCAAATCCAGATTTACGTGGTCGACAAGAAATATTGGAGCTTTACCTTCAAGATAAACCATTGGCTGACGATGTAGATACTAAATCAATTGCTCGTGGAACTCCAGGATTCAATGGGGCAGGTGAATAATTTTTAAACATATATGAAATGAACCTCCTTCTTTCTGTTTCAAATTTTTCATTTACATGATGTGATCCATAACTATTCCTTTAAACTAGATCTTGCAAACCTTGTAAACATTGCTGCCATTAAAGCTGCTGTTGAAGGTGCAGAGAAATTGGCAGCTTCACAGTTGGAGTTTGCCAAAGATAGAATAATTATGGGCACCGAACGGAAAACAATGTCCATATCCGAAGAGTCAAAAAAGGTAAGTGTACAGTATCTGGTTTATCTCTTAAAATTCTCCATTGTGGCCTATGTGATTAATGTATAGTTGCAAGTCACTACGTTGTTAACCTTAGTGTCTCCTAAACAATGTATGGTTTAGCACTGTGTTGTTTTATTTGGCAATACATATTTGTCCCTGTATAAGTCACAATTATGTTATAATGTTTGCGAAAATCTAACCATTACCCTGAAAGTTTCTTTAAAATTGAAAAATTCCAAGAACTCATCTTTCAGCATTCCATTTGCAGTGCAGTGAAATTATCTACAAGCTGGTTAGTTGGATATATTGGTAACTTTTTTCCTAAAAGTGTCACTCATATTTTGACATTGATGACTCAAAACCTATTCTTACATCATAGGTTACAAGCATCTTTCGGTCTGTCTACTCTTTATTCTGTAATATTAAAATCACCTTGTGCTTGTGTTAGATATTGTTTGATATTGTTAAGATATTGTTAGATATATTTAATCACGATATCAAACAATATCTTCTATTTACTCTATTTATTTTTAGGTTTAGTTGTACCTCTCTCTATTATAAATAGATTATCCTATGTGTGGTTTATACACAAGGGAAATTAATCTCAAATCCTATTTTTTCTATATTCAACAACTTGTTTTATGCAATACCCTTCTCTCTGTAGGGATACCAATATGGCATGATAGAAATACAAGGCCGTATTTTTATCATCAGATTTGTTGTTGTTTTGATTTGAACATGATGTTTTTAATCCCAAACTCCAAAATCGACCCTTGAAGTAATGATTTGTAAATTTTATAAATTCTTGTTTAAAATTTGATTAAATATTTAGTATTTAACCATTTGTAGGTTTACAGTTATCTATTTTAATATCGCTTGTGAAAATTTCAGCTTACTGCTTATCATGAGAGTGGCCATGCAATTGTTGCTATTAACACTGAGGGTGCTCAACCAATTCACAAGGCAACAATCATGCCTCGTGGATCTGCTTTAGGAATGGTCACTCAGCTTCCCTCTGGTGACGAGACATCAATCAGCAAGAAGCAGTTACTTGCTCGCCTTGATGTTTGTATGGGAGGAAGAGTTGCAGAAGAAATTATCTTTGGTCAGGATCAAATCACAACAGGGGCAAGTAGTGATCTTCACACGGCGACTGAGCTTGCCCAATATATGGTAATTTTTTGCTTTGTGATTAACGGTCAAATGCAGTTTCTTTATCTATGGAAATAGGGTTTATTTTTTGTCACAGAAGCTATATAAAATTTCTGTGCTGGTATACTTCTTTCTCTGTAACTACTTGGAACGGTCACAGGTCACCATAGAAGGACTCGGAACTTTCCTCTGACTGGAATTCTCAACTAGAACCTATCTTTTTATTTTAAAATGAGGGATTAATTCTGTTTTCATTTTTTGTTTCTCCACAAGGTATCAAGTTGTGGGATGAGTGATGCAATAGGGCCAATTCATATAAAGGAGAGACCAAGTTCCGAAATGCAGTCCCGTATTGATGCAGAGGCAAGTGGATAGAACCTATATCCTTTGTCATTTTGAATCTTGAGATATTGGATAGATTGTCATATTTGGGTTATTTTTTTCTTTAAGGAATTAGTATTTTATAAAAAATAAAATCTGGTTTATGATTTGAATTTCTTGTTCTGCAGGTTGTGAAGCTTCTTAGGGAAGCATATGATCGAGTGAAAGCCCTTTTGAGGAAGGTCTGTCAACCCCTTTTTGCTTGTGTTTAATCTGTCATTTCTATCACTTTCAAGATAATCTATTGTGCTGGTTAAAAGTATTGATTTTCTTTATATTAATATTCAATATAAATTTACAGGTTCTAATACCAGCAAAGTGTTATTTATTTAATGAAATAAATAAAATAGTACTTTGTGTCCAAACTAAGTTTTCAATCAATGAGAGTGTTCCTTTGGAAGCTTAATAAGGCTGAAGTCTGAACCAAAATCTACTTTTCTTAGGTTTAAAATAGGTGACAGTGGTAAAAACCATTATATGCATTTGCAACACTATATACACGGATGGAGATTTATAAATTAATAAATTTGTATGTACGTGACTCTTTCTATGGTGTTGATTAATCAAAGGCCAAAATTATGCCATGCATGGAATTTATTATGGTCTACCTAGCATCTGAATAAGTTCTGAACCCTGTAAGTTCCGACGTTTCTGCAGCATGAGAAGGCATTGCATGCTCTGGCAAATGCATTATTAGAGTATGAGACACTTAGTGCAGAAGAAATCAGGCGGGTACTGCGACCATATCAGGACGGAAAAGTGCCTAAGAAACAGGAACAAGGGGCAGCAGAAGAGGAACTCGTGTTGGTCTAAACATTCTTTCCGTTTGCTGTCTGTTAACTAAACTGACTATAAGGGGACGCTTTGTACAGAATACCTAGTCACCCAATACTCCAACAGGTATATTTTTTGATCCATTTGTTGCAGATTCACTCCATTGTGCATGCTATCCTGGCCATTCTGATAGGAAGTGATACTCCTTTGAGTTGATCTGAACCAACCAGTCCTGTTCACAATGACGAAGGAAGGATATTGCTCTTGCTAGGAGTGCGAGCAACTTTTTTTTGGAGAAGTATTTATAATTTGTATAAAGACATATTGAGAATTGTGCCTACATTTAAACATTATTTGTTGCTTTAAAACTGTATAATTTATGGAGATCCAAGTATCTGTTCACGTGGTTAAGTTGTCAATTAATGTTTTTGTAGAGTAAATTTGGCAATTCTGTATAAGCATTATTGTTCCTGAAGCATATGATCGATGTTTGATGTCTAGTCTTTATTTTGAATGGATTGGAAGCGATGAATATAAGATAAGTGATGATGACCAAAAAAGGTATATATCCTGTCAAAAGAACAGTGAATTCTACCTCTTGAAATATACTTGATGACTTCTCAATCTTAGTGTAGTTTGCAAATTAGAAAAAAGTTCATTACGTGGCTAATTAACTGCTTTCTGTACACAAAAAATATCCATTTTGTCCGGGAAAGGTTTATTATTGACTTGGATTGTTGTGTGCATTTACTACAGAACAACGCCAATGTCGAGGGCTATGCATTCCTTCAAGTTTTACCTGCTGCTATTGACGTTAAAGTTCGGGCCATTTCTTCCTGCACCCATTATTTTTTCTTCCTGGACCTCCATAAAATGTATTATTCCCATTTTACTCCTTAATAGAATATATTAAAATATATTAAAATACATACACTTTTTTCCTCTGCCCCTCCTTCTTGGGCTTCACGCTTCTGCCATCTCCAATTCCTCACTCATCACTAATTTCATAAGGTGAGTTTGAATGGTTAGTGGGAAGACTTCCGGAATATTTTGGCGTGTATTGGAATATATCGTATCGGTGTGTTCGGAATGCATTATTAGATTCCGAAAATCATACGAGTTTTGGATTAACGAATCCCTTATGCATAACCGGATCTATTAATACATTTTAAATTCTCCATTTTGGAACTTAAGTATGATTTTTGAATCGATCAATCCGAAACACATTTCCAAATCCAGTGATGCAATCAATCTGGATATGTCAGTCCAAAATGTTTTCTTACAAATATATTTCTAAATATTGTTTCTATATCGTTATTTCTGACCCAACCTCTTCCATTTCAATTCACTCCAAATGAAATTCATTTTCATCCACACATTCAATCACACAACATCCTCCTTTTCATCCTCGTCCTTCTCGAGGATTTTACTTTTGCTGGTGGCCAGGATGGCGTCGATATAGTTTTTTGTTGTCTGGTTTTCATGGCTACAGCCAAAGCTGATGATGTAACTTCACAAGACTTCCACTATTCTACAACTCTAACCACGAAAGAGGAAACTACACAACCAATGGCCTCTATGGCCAAAACCTCTATGCCAATCCGGATATAACAGTTTATATCATTATGCAAAAAGTCAAAGTAAATTTCAAAGAGAAAAGAATGTTGATTATTTTTGCTGTGTTTTATTTTCCTATAAAGTCTAGGGGTGTTACCAATGTATCTTTCAGTAAGCTAGATAATTTAGATGAGTTGCATATGTACAATTGGGGTTTTGATGTACATAGTTTAATAGTTAGTAGTTTGGATAACAACACCCAAAAACTTTAACCAGCAAGAAAAGGAGGTTGTATTACACTTAGTTGAGTGTGTCGTAGTTTTAGAAGTTTGTGTACTTATTCATGGTTATTGAATGGTTTCATATATGTAGTTACAATTTTACTTTATAGATAAGGAGAGTTATATGGTAAAGTTGTAATTAGTGACAATTGTGTTGATTTGTTTTAAAGCTTTAGGCGGTTGAACATGTTAGTCTACTTCATGATGGAGGAACATCTTGTTTTCCTCATTTTTTTTAATGGGTAGTATGCATTTATAAAAAGTTCATATCGTTCATATGATTCATGTGGAGGAGCATCAAGCAACAATTCATATAGGATAAGTTATCCTAAATGAGAGCATGCACAAGTTTTGTGTGAACAAAGCGGCATGAATGCAGAATATATATATATATATATATATATATATATATATATATATATATATATATATATATATATACACACACGTGTGTAGAGTTGAAATAAAATTTTTGTATTTTGTAATAATTGATATAATTTATTTAGATAAAATTAAATAAAATTCAATCAACTTAAGTTATTTTATCCAAATGAAAAATTCAAATTCAGGAAAATGGTAAAAAATTTCAATGTTTATATTTTATATGCAATAAGGAAGAATGAATGAATCAATGGTGCATTTTAAATTAAGGTTTAATTACTCGGATGGTACCCATTTTAGTAGGAGTGTGTCAATTTGGTACCCGCCGAAAAAAAAGTGTCAATTGCGTCCCCACTTTTGAAAAAGTGCATCAATCAGGTCCCTTTCAGAAAAAAATAATTAACGCCGTTAACGGCAG
>Ga0099822_1010974_pt1 | contig 11156 bp, 6 predicted proteins | sample CowpeawhiteBW_FD_76839 | JGI IMG/M metagenome (GOLD analysis project Ga0099822, IMG submission 76839) | Root nodule microbial communities of legume samples collected from California USA - Cow pea white BW | ecosystem: Host-associated > Plants > Roots > Nodule | place: USA: California | collected... | reverse complement strand
GTATGGGTATGGGTATAAGAAAATACCCGTTACCCGGTGGGGATGGGAATGGGTCAAAAGTTGTATACCCGTTGGGTTTGGGGATGGGGATGGGGATGAATTTTTATTATGGGGATGGGGATGAGATCATGATACCCGTACCCGCCCCGCCCCGTTGCCATCCCTAGATTATAGTCCCTCCAAATTTTTTATATTTATATTATTTATTATATAATTTTAAATATACTTTTTAAAAATTTAATATTTTTAATATTTTAATATATTTTATATATTTAATATTCTAAATAAATTTATATATCAATACATAAAAAAAGTTTTTTTTATTGGCAACATTTATTTTTCAATTTGACCTTTTGAATATTTTTTAAATAAAAATATTTATTTTCTTAATATTATTATTAAGTGATCATTTATTTAATTTAACCATTTTTTATTTAATTATTTTTTAAAATTTAATCACTGAAAATTAATTCTAATAAAATTATGAAAATTATTTATATTTAATTATAATTATAATTATAATTTTATTATTTTTTATTATTTACGATGTTTTTACTGGTTTATATAAAAAAAATGGGATTACTCTTTTGGTTTTTATTTTAATTCAAAAATATAAGTTAGTCCTCTAATTTTTTTTATAGTTCCAGTTTGGTTCCGATTTTTGAAAGAATGAAGCAATTTGGTCTTTTTTTTGTTAAATTTCTTGGATTAGATCAATGTTTTTCCATAAAAATTGTAGTTGTGAATAATGATTTCTTTGTTAGTATAATTGACATAATCCTAGTGTCAATTTTGATGAAAAATCCTTGTTCCGATTTAAGAAATTTAACAAAAATGATCAAATTGCATCAATTTTTAAAAGATCGAGACCAAATTGAGACTAAAAAAACTAGATAACCAATATGACATTTTTGGACGAAAAAATGGACCAAAAGAGTAATTCAACCAAAATTTTGACACTCCCAAAATATTGGTTGAAGATCCGCCATTGGATACAAGGACCATATTGCACTCGTTTGAGTTGGTCACCATAATTATCTGTTCTTATATCACTTCTTAAGTTTACAGAGGAGGAGGTTTACTGGAGGATACAAGACTTGAGTCCAAAACCTAAAGACAAGGGTTTTTGAGTCTTCATTCTTATATGGTACTCCACTTTCTCATTTTTGATATATATTTTTGGGTTAAATTATTCGGATGATACCCATTTTGGTAGAGGTGTGTCAATTTGGTAATCGCTTTTACAAAAGTGTTAATTGCATCCCAGCTTTTGAAAGAATGCTTCAATTAGGTCTCTTTCAAACAAAAATTATTAACGCCGTTAACAACGTGCCACGTGTCAGTCTGTATTTTTTTTTTGTTTTTTTTAATCTTTTGAAAAAAAAATGCCACGTGTCAGGTCCCTAATGTGACACATGACATTGTCAGTGTCACTATCAGATGTCACTGTATTGATTTCAATTTAATCCCCATATATGTATTTTTTATTCAACTTAGTCCCTACTTATGTGTATGTAATTCAATCTTGTCCCAACTTTTTTTAAATAATTAAAATATTTTTGTAATCCATTTTTTACAAAATTAGAACTAATTAAGTATAAATGTTTCTCTCAAATTTCAGACCAAATTTATTATTTGTTTAAATATTATACTAATAGTTTTTATTAAAAATGACTTTTTAACATATTACTTTATTAATTACTTTTCATTAAGTACTCATGTTTTGTTAATTTTTTTTTTCAAAATAGAACAATATCGTGTCTTACTAATTTTATACCAAAATTTTTATTTATATGAATGTTATACTAATATTTTTTTATTAAAATTGACTTAATAGAATGACTTTTACCACTAAATTTTAATATAAATATCAAATATTTAATTTTTGTAATTTTTTTATACTTAATTAATTTTAATTTTATAAAAAAATAGATTTTAATTATTAAAAAAAAGTGTCAAAATTGAATCAGAGATACATAAGTAAGGAATTGAATCATTGAGACATATATGGACATTAAATTTAAATCAACAACATCTGATGGTCACACTGACACGTGACATTGTATTGCCACGTGTTATACCAGGGACTTGACACGTGGTATTTTTTTTACAAAAAAGAAAAATAAAAATAAAAAATTTTAAAAAATGTAAAAAAAAAACAAAAAAAAAATATTGACACGTGGTGCACACCGTTAGTCATCTTCATGTGAAAAGAACCTAATTGAAACACTTTTTCAAAAATTCAAAAGTTGAAATACAATTGATACTGTTTTAAAAACGGGTAACAAATTGATACACCTCCACCTACCGGAATACCATTTGAGTGATTAAACATATAATTTTTTTTTATAGTCAAGGTGCTTGGTTACTTTTGTCATCAAACAGCAATGATGTTCAGAAAAAAGAAAACACAGACACAAGGAAAATACTATCAACAATACTTTTACGTGTTGCCTTTTTCTAGAATACTTGTTATGTTAGTTATATAAATCATTAAACAGATGATATAGTTGATGGAATTTATGAAATATGTATAGGGAACTGAAAATGTATCATAATAGTGTTAAAGAATTTAAAATAAGTATTCCATGTTAAAAATACCTTATTTAACAATTTTAGAAAGACGTGTCTTACTTTTGTTTAACTGGCATTTGTCAATTTTGAAATGAGTAAAATGCTTTTAAAAAGAAAAATTAGAGTCGAAAGGAAATAATAGGAAAAGGATGAGATGAGTGTCGGAAGTGCGAAGGAAGTCAACAGGAGGATCACAAACACGTGGCACGTGGCTAAGCGCGTGGAGAGAAAATAGTAAATAGTCAACTACAGGTCTATTTACAGTCCAAAGCATGCAGTGTCGTATTTGTTTATCTCAAGTAACTCAGTTCAAAACAAACTCTAAATTGAGCCAATATTAATAAATTATTCTCTCTTCAGATTCAAACTTTCAATTAAGAACCATCCAAGCTTCTTCTTTCTTGCATCCCCACTTACTCACCCTTCATTATGTCATATTCACAGTTTCATCGCACGCTTCTTACTTCAATATATCTCTAAATTTGTCTGCTTTCCACACACCATTATTTTAATCATTTCACAGACTGTTAAGTTTTGAGATCTTCACCGCCGAAGCTTCTCTTGTCTTTCCCCACTCACAACTTCTTTAACAATATATATACTCTCTAAACTATCTCTATATTTCTGCACCATAGACTCTTTCCCTACCTTATTTTTCTTCAACTACTTCTCAGCTTAGACATACATGGCTTTCAGTGCTTCCAAGCATCCCCCAAAACGTGCCGTTTTGCTCAAAGACTACCTCCGGGACGACCTCAGCTCCTGTTCATCCAACGGTTTTAAATCGTTGCCGCGCCGACAATGCTGCACCACCGTGGGATTCTTCGTTGAGAAAGATCTCCAACTGCAACGCAAAAGAAGGAACACACTCCCTCCGCGTCGACGATCATCGGTGTCGGCTCTTCAGAGAGCTTCCGTGGCCGTAATCAACGCGATAAAGTCGCTGCCGATGTCACAGAAGAGTGGTAGAGCGAAGAGAGGTGGCGTTCTCTGTAGAAGCCTCTCGAGGAAGCTGTTGAGTAGAAGCTTCTGGAGAAAAGCAGCAGCGGTGAGGGAAGAGGGAAGCCAAGGCGTGCCGCGGAGGAGGACATCTTTCCGCGAACTCATTATGCTGGATCAGGAACATCGTAAAGCGACGTCGTTCAATGAGTATACTGCATTAGCTGCCCCGAGTTTCACCACTTCTTCTGGTTGTGGCAGTAACAGCTGGGGAGAGAGTGAATTCACGTTTGCATCTACCGCTGCTTCCTCTGAGAGCTCCAACGAAAACTACCTCCTGCTTGAGACAACCAAACAGTATACACCACGACGTCACAAGGTAGAAGAAGAAGTGATAACCAAGGTAAGTACTACTCTAATTTCCAACTTTCGATTCTTTTTTTAATATTGTTCATGATTTAGAGAAAGAAAAATGTTCAAGCAAGCTTCATAAAGTATATTTAATCAGTCAGATCCGGAAAAACAAAATACATAGCAGGTTTTAGGAAAAATTAAAGGTTTTAATTAATTTAGAATTGTGAGAAAAGAAATTGAGTTTATAATATCCTGTGCATGTGTTCAATATTACTATGATCTTTGATTATCAGTTTTTAATTAATAATTATAAGTATTATATTTTTTTGTCTAAATTGTTATGGAGGATACGATTCCCTGTACTAAACACAGCTCGTAGCAGTGATTTGCACGTGCAGAGTGGGGATAATTAAACGTTTAATTATTCACGAGAAGATGTGAGGACTGCGTAGCACACTAAGCGCCTTCCGCGGCGCTGAAACAAACTCACTGCTATTTTTTATTAAAAATTGTGATTAAATGAAATACTGGTAGGGAGTAGTTTATTAAAATAAAATTTTGTTTTGGACTCCTTAACCGTTGGTTTAAGGTGATTTCAGTTCAAATAGGTGATAGTTTGGGAAGTTAGGTTTCACCTAATCTTCTGTCATTTTCAGGACGGCGGCTAAGTATACACTGCTTTGCTTTTACCTTCAAATTATAAATTTCAGTGCGTGGCGGCACGTGAACTAGTAGGGTTGGGTCTATGCCCTAACTAACTTTACTCAGTTTACTCCACTTTGACTTCTAACTTCCAATAATTCACTAGGACTGAATATAATACTATATAAATATATTTTATTATTAAACATTTTAAGTATTTTAAAGTTTAATGATTTTTTTGTTAAAAGTAAGAACACTGGTTAACAAGGGTTACTCAGATTCACCATCCAAATTTTTGTTTGTAACCTTTCTATGTAAGCTGCGAAACTTACAAAAATTATTATTTTTATCTAACAATAAAATTATTTTACCTATGAGTGGACATGATCACATTCGACTCATCTTCTTAAAAGATCGTTTAACCAAGTGTACTTTTCATTTTCCATTTTCATATTTTCTTCTCCCCTTCACCAATCCTACAAAGTAAATTAAAAGTAAATTAACAATTATTTTATTTCAAAATAAATAAATAAAAATCATAGAAGGGTAACCTGAGAACAACTTAATCTTGATCTGACCGAAATTAAAATAAAGTGTTGATATATTTGATGCATTATTGAAATTTCTTTCCGCATCTTTAAACAACAAATCGATACATTAGAAGAAAGGTTTGACGTTTTGGGTAAAGTTTTTAGTATTTTGATACACTTCATAAATATGGTAATAATACTCTATTAAAGTTAAACTCTTGAATGAATCTCACCTAAATTATAGTACACAATTGATTATGTGCCCATCCACTCTTATAGTTAGAATTCCAGCATTAATAAAAGTGTCAGTTATATCTAAAAAAACTTTGATGATATCTCTTTCTCTCTAATGAAAATGAGAGTAATTAGTGAAATGGATCTGGTGAAACAGGAATACTGGGCAAACGAGAAAGAACAGTTTAGTCCTGTATCGATACTAGATTGTCCATTTGTAGATGAAGAAGAGATTTACAAGTCTCGTTTCAGATCCACTTCCTCTGTTGTTTCCATCACGGAAGGTACGTAATGCTTTTCTTTCTTCCCTCAACCTCGATGCCATTGTTATTTTTTTCTTTTCTGACAAATGAATAAAATACAGGAGGGAAACACAAGCATATGCACAAAAGATGCCATTTGGAAAGTGTGGCTTCACTGGAGCCGGTGGTATTAGAGAAAAGGTTCGCGCGGTTAGAGCTGGGAGATGAAACACTCGACCATTCTACAAAACAATGTTCCCGCGTAGTAGTGGCAGCAGCGCGTACTCGAAATAACTTGCGTCCTGCAAACAACCACAACATTGAGGAGAATGCTCGAAATCTTCTGAACTTCGTTAAAGGTTCAAATCCACGCAACATTTTGATACTTAAGGCAGAAAACCTGTTGTTTGACTACTTCAAGAAGAGTATTGGAGAATGTAAAGACATTGATCTCTCAAAAAAGCTTCAGCTTTGCAAGGTAGCAGAGGATTGGATAAACGGGCGACCCCAAGAACTGTATTTGGATTGGGAAGAACAAGGACGAAGGTGCGTGTATGTTAGGGAGATGGACAAATGTGAAGAGTGGAAAAACTATGATCAAGAAATACAACAATTGGGTGAGGACCTGGCAAACGAAGTCTTCGCAAATCTGGTTAATGAGTCAGTGCTTGATCTTATGATACGTGCCAGCCACTGAGATAACATGCTGCTAATTACACTTGTTCCATTGTTTCTTTTTCCTTTTTGTATTCGTCTCTTCTCCCTGTCTCGGGGATACGAGAGTCTAAATTTTGGAACAATTTGGGGAAATTTTGGTTTTAGTTACGATGTTTTTCTTCCCCATATCCTGCGTCTGTCGCTTTGGCTTGCAGTGCTTATTAGGACTTGGGAAAAAAAAAAGAAAGAAATTGAAATTCATCTTCTCCAAAGAGCTTATACCATTTCTTACTCTTAGTTTTGAGAATTTAGAAATATTTTCAACACAGTAGAAACTTATAAATGATAACAGAATAAGTCAAGTTGGAATGAAAATTTATCTTACGACCAGGAAAGGCTTGATACTGAAAATGGGCCAACTCAAACTAAAGGGCCTGCAGATATGTCTAAGCCCATAATGTATATACAATCAACTTTAGGTCAGTATGATAGGCTCAGGACAGACAATACTTAAAATATGATAGTGTCTAGAAATGGATGGTCCGTTAACGATTCAAAGTGTAACATAATGTTCAAGAAAGTTTACTAGGATAATCTTTAATTTGGTTTTGATATCACGTTAAAAATAGAGTTTAAGCTTAACTCAATTCTACAAAACCGGCTTGTAAAATAAGGTTTGCACCCCACTTATATATTATGAAATGACTTTATTTCTAGTCGACGTGGAGTAGAAGTGGAAACGCAACTCAATGAATCTTTCTCTTAAAATGAAAAGAAGAAATTTTGATGATGTTGTAGATACAATTTTTTGTGAAGTTACAGTTTATAGAAAACCATGCTTAGAGTATCCATGGAACTGGTGTCATCAATTTGTAAGGCAAAGCTTAAAGCAATTTCTTTTCTCTCTGTACATATAATTTTATAACAAGTGGAACAACCATGTATAATCATCCCTTTTTATCTATGTACATGATCCTTTTAGAATTGCCTTGCAACCAGGAACATGGATGGGAAATTTCATAAACCATAATTGAAGTTCAAAGCTAGAATGTTTTCGGTGTACATATATGATGACACCAGAAATTTACTATATGATCAATTTTAATGATTTCATGTGTATTTTAAAACTTTTACACTTGATTTAACTACTGTAACCGTTAAATGAAGGTAATGTTTTTCTTTTAATTTCAGTAAAAGCTGTACCTACAGGGTGTTCATTTATATTCTCAATACTGTTTTGATGTTAGACCTTTTGTATTTGGCTCTTTATTTCCATTTACAGTTGGAAATTGGAAATCTGCATTTGCCTTTTAATTAAAAGGCTACCGAATCAATCAGATGTCTATTTTTGCTTTTGGTGTTGAACTTTTGAACTTCTAACATTTATTTATCGTTTGAATATGTCAAAGCCATGGAAAACTGAAGTTGAAAATTAACCATAAAATTAAGTGGTCTTCTCGAAACCTTGAAATGTCCGTTAACTTTACTCCTTATTTTTTATTTATTTTGTGCTGAACGCACTACATTTTTCTTCAGAGCATGTCTGAGTGTATTCATGTACACACGTAGACTAAGATATGTCATTACCATCATTCTATTTGTAGTCTTGACAAATACAAGAGGACTATGTTTTATCACTTTAATTTCCAGAGGAATGTTCTTTGCTACTTAATCTTATTTGCGTATGCTTAAATGTCTATAAGTATTATTAAAGGGAGTATTTTAAATTTTTTTTCTCTTTCGTACTACTATTCATTATTCGTATTTTTATTGATTTGAGTTAGAAAACTTTCATTAAGTACTGTAAATCTAAAACTCATTTCTAAGGATTTTTTTTTTTGGATGTGAGAAGGTTTCACCTCTCGTGTCAACTAGTTTTCCAACCCTTCACACATTTTAGTAAGAATATGTAGCATCTAAATTCGAACTCAACCACAAAGTTAAGAACCACACAAAAGATATTTCACACCAGTTATTTTTGGAATTCTACTTTTATTCTCCAACGAAAACATATCAAGACAGGATAAAAAAAGAGGCTTTAGACTTCGGTTTTTATCCGAAGCATATTTTTCATAGATAAACTTAGTTCTGGAAGTGATCAAAGCCTATATGTGACATAAAAAAAATATTTTAAAATGTATAAATGAGAGCTTGCTTCGAAATATGAAATGCATAAATGACAGATTACACGTGTACGAGGTAGACAACACAATAAGCAATGTTTGAACAATGAAAGGAAAATGCATGAACAATGAATCAAGGTGTCAACTATGGAGCAAGGTGTGACCTTGATGACCTGTGAAGGAGATCAAAACACATTAGTGTGGGTCCCCTCATTACAAAAAAACATTAAATAGACCAAAACGAATGTAAGAAAGAGAAAAATGAACCTCCAAACAAGATGGTTAATAGAGACCAAGAATGAAAATGGAGAAGAGAAAAGAACAAGATAATTCACAAGAAGATGAGACGAGAACAAGATGTTTCACCACAACCAAAAATATCAATAATGAAAAAGCTTCGCGTGAAAAAAAGACCAAGAAAGGTCGGTAATGTTTCACAAATTAAATAAAGAAAAAAATAATTTTAAATTGGAATTATTTGATTATTAATTCATTAAAAATATGTCTCCAACTAAGACTATTTGAAAAATTGATTATGAGGACTTATTTAAAGGTTAATTATAATTGATTTACCATTAAAAATGATACACTACTTTTCCTTCACTTGCACAACTTTTTTTCTAATAAAATGTTAATGAAAAACATTTTGAAATAAGGAGAAATTTACTATTCTTCTTCATAAAGTAAGTTTACATTTGAAGTAAAAAAACACTAAAAAGTGTGCTCTAATTCTTTTTTATTATTAAAGCATTAAAAGGTATGCTGTAGATTAAACACCAAATTATTTTCAGAACTTTTCTTGAATAAAGTACTAAAAATTGTGCTACACTAAGGTTGTATTTGTTTCAGTGGATCGACGATTAGCGAAGACAGATTTATGTGAATGGAAGACGTTTGTTTCACATGATTTGGAAAGATATCAGAAGCAAATTTGGAGAGATTGATGAAAGATTAATCTTCACAAAATGTACAGATATAAGGAGATTAACGGTTCACATTAATTATTTGACCAAAATATCCTCTTATAATTGCATGCACCCTATGAAGAAGAATGAAAGAAAATTAATCAATTTCATTCTTATAAATAATAATAACAATAATAATAATAGTAATATTATTATCATGGTAAATTATTATTATTTAATAATTTTAATTTTATTTTAATATAATTTTCATTATTTATATTTATATTTATATCACTTTTATTTTTTAGGATAAAATGGTAATTATCTAATTTTATCAATTAAAATATTTTTTAATTTATCACATATTTGATTCTAAATCTATTTAAATTACACACTTTTTCCTTAATTCAAACAACACTATAACATCTTAATCTCTTCAAATTCATTCATCCACCCTCCCTCAAATCATCTATCCTGTCTTAACACATTGTGGTCCAATTTACATTTAATAATTTGTTCAGCTAAATTACCAATTAAACAAAATTATTAAATTAGATGGACACATAAAGTGAGCATGAGAACATGAAACATAATAGTAATTGTTGTTATATATCTTATTCATAGCCAACTCCAAATCTAATACATCTTTGTTTAAATTGAAAATTTTCTTTTCTTTGTTCATAGATGACTAAAGAGGACAACTTGACATATTGCTTTCTCAAAGCTTTCAGAATAACCCTTCAAACTATCAGTCACCACTTCAACAAACTTGACCTTCAAATATTTGTCCCTTCCAATACTTCTTCCACTTCCTCACCACTCTCCTCAACAACTTCATAATTAATATATTGTGGTCCCTCTATAATTCAATCATAAAAACAACTATCTAACTACTACTGATAAGAAAACTTAGTTATACAACTTCATCCATCGTAAAAGATAAAATACTTCATTTTCTAAATAGATACTTCAAGCTTGGGGGTTAGGATATCTACCATTCACATGTTCCTTTAAATACAAAACATTCTATTTATATTTTGGATATGCAAAACGAATTCCAATAAACATCAACTCTACCAAATTACCTAATAGAAATATTGTATTATGTAGGATGCAAAAACATGTCTTCATCAAATGTTGTAAAGTGAGTCCCGCTTGTTTCAAAATGAATTTTTATCCTGTGTCATTTTCTAAAACTCACTGTGAAAGAATCCAAACCAAACACAACAAAAACAGGTTTTAACCTTACAAGTACATGAGTCATTTTATAAAGGGCATTGAATCGCCGCAAAAATAAGATATGGTATTATTGTGCAATTAATTTCAGTAGCCCTAGCAACTCCAACCGTATTCAATCGTGTCCATTATGAATTCATTGTTTCTTTGTTTAGAAATTATGTGAAAGGTCCTTTATTGAAGAAACTGAAAATTGAATCCCGTGAACACCACGAGTTCATCCCCAGCGAAGGAATTGGTGAGATGTGGACCAAGTATTTCCATAAAAGCTGTCATCATTTTATATTTTGTTTCGCCTCAAATCCTCTGATTCAACCACTCATCAATGAGACCGTTGCCATAAAAAATACTATTTCGTTCATTCTTTCAAATTTTTTATTTATGAATATATCTGTTAATTTTATCTTAATTTACGATCATTTCAATTGATTCAAAAGAATTGTTACGTTAAATATAATGTCTGCATTACGTACTTTCCAATGCTTTAAAATATTTACATGCATCCAGTAATTCCCTGTTATTTTATGTCATTATAACGTAATGAAAGTCGTTAAATGAAGTCTCACTGTAAGGACCGTAACCAACATTAAACTAAACTTAGGATCTATTAAATAATGATTCGATTCGAATTTAAGTTTTATAGATACTAAATTCAATATATATATATATATATATATATATATATATATATATATATATATATATAATAATCTTGTTAAT
>Ga0099822_1010973_pt1 | contig 11156 bp, 5 predicted proteins | sample CowpeawhiteBW_FD_76839 | JGI IMG/M metagenome (GOLD analysis project Ga0099822, IMG submission 76839) | Root nodule microbial communities of legume samples collected from California USA - Cow pea white BW | ecosystem: Host-associated > Plants > Roots > Nodule | place: USA: California | collected... | reverse complement strand
GTTTAATATTAAATAAAATAAAATGAATAAATGAAATTTTATTTTAATTATTTATTTATATATATATATATATATATATATATATATATATATATATATATATATATATATATATATATATATATATATTCATGTGAATTAGTTTTAAGATTGAATGTAAAAGAGAGGTGATGAATGCTGATATAGTTAACCCCGTAACATTAGCTAGAATGCATAATTTGGCATATGAAATACAAGTTTCACATTTGTCGTGATAAGTGCATGAAGGGTTACGAAAGTAGAGTCTTCATGAACAACTTGAATTCAAATTAGAGACTTTTTAGTTGCAAAAATGTGTATAGATTGACGGTCGGGACTAGATGAGGGAAACCCGAGGTGAATTTTTTGATACTTTAAATGGGCCACGTTGTAATTTTTTTTATGAGATTATGTGGTTGGAGGGGAAGTATCATTTGTTAGTTGGGAGAGGGAAAAAAAAGTTGTGGTGGTTAGATGCTAACCCTCTGCAAGAGAACACGCATTACGCCAAAACCAATAATTCAAATATCTTGAAATAAATATTAGTAGGATAATTTAAATAACAACTAAAAATACAACATTGTGATACAATATAAATGAGTACAAATATTATTTTATAAGTCAATTTAAAATTTATCATAATTAGTGACAGATTTGAGTAAAAAAATTTGAAGGGACCAAAATAATATATTTAAAATTTATATATTTAATTTTATTACTAATATAATAAAAGTATATATAATTTAGTATTAATATTTTGTATGTTTTTTCTTATAAAAATTATAAATTATAGTTTTAAAATTGTATTTGATATGAAACTCATTTTAAATTAGTTTTTCTAATTTCATCTCATATTTTCATATTTGAGCACGTTTTCGCATAATAAGTTCTAAATAATTAATATGAAACATTCTGTCTATAATTCAAATGAATTAATATGAAACTTTTCACTTATAATTTTTTGAATTTTAAAAAATGGTTATCTAATTCAACAATTAAATTCCTATTATCGTGCTTAAAAATAGGTGCAGAAGTAAATTTGTATGGTTTTTATCTTAAGGGTATCTTCCCTTTTATGGCTTTACAAAAAATGAATATATTATTTTATTTTTCATCAATATACCTATTTAAAAAAAATTAAGACTAAATTTCTATTTCTTTGTTAAAACAAAAAACAAAAAGAAGAGATGAAAGAGTAATAATTGAATACAATACGTGAGAAACTTAAAATGGAATAGAAAAAATAAAATCTCAATAAATTTTATTACTCTTTATTATGTTTATTTTTTTATTTATTAATATTAAATATTATATTTTATAAAAAATAAAATTAATTTTATTTTTTTAAAATTATTTTTAAAAAAATTAAAAATTCTTGGGGGTCATGGTCTCCTGCGGATCTTCTAAGGTCTGCTTCATAACGAGATTTGTTATTTATTAAATTTATTGTATCACTTGTTATCGGATTGCTATCTACCACTTATTAATATTTAGTTTCACGCTGATATATATCTAGTGAAGAGTTTGAAGATCCATATTAACTAAAAATAAAACTTTTATAATATATTATAAATGAATGCAAAAACTAAATTAAAAATCAATTTTATAAATTTGATTTAATCTTAAAATCTATTTCTTAATAATCTTCGTTAATCTCTTTTACTCAAAGCATAATAATTTTCTATCAATCGCGTTGCAATAACTTTTGTCTTACGACATTCATTAACTTAAATCAATTTCCGAAAATAGATAGATACATTGTTTCGGACTAATTAAAGAAGGGTCAAAAAGCTGTCTTCAAACCATCATGGTATCTAGAAAAACCTAAAAACTTCGATGTGCAAATACATTTTAGTCAAATGCGTATTCAACGAATGAAGCGAGGAGGAACAAAAGGTTCTTTTTAATTGAAATTTTTAAATATTAAAAAAACTATTAATAAAAAAAATGATTCTATGATATTCATCAAAAGTTTTAAACATTAAAAAAACATGACAGTTAATTAAAATCATAAAAGGAAGTAGAAGACAACGGAATTTAGAAGTATTCAAATAAGTTTTGAAAAAAAACGGATACTCTTATTTTTTAAATTTTTTAAATTTAAATATGTATTTATATAAAAACAAAAATATTTATCATAAGAGACATGACGTAAAATTCTAACTTAATCATAAAACATTGTCATTGTTATTTTTTAAACTTTCTAAAATGGATCTCATGAGTATGTATGCTAAACTAAAGAACGGTAAATTTTTTTCTATTTAAATTTTTTATGTTGGAAAATTATATTTTAATTTTAATTTTTTTTAAGTATTTAAAATTGTATTTAGTCATGTTATATTTAATACAAACATTATATTTTAAATTCCATACGATTTTGTAAATTATATGTAGGCTTTGAAATTTGTTAAGTTTTCAAAATTCTTAATCATAATATATTTATTAAAATTTTAGTTTTGAGTGTAGAATATATATATTTTTATTTTTTTAATAATATTGATACATTTACTGATTTATTTTTCTGTTAAGGTTATGTTATTGTTTTGTTAAAGAATAGTATGCTCATATATATAGAGGAAAGCGCGTTGAGTTTTAAACTTTTTTTAAGGGTTTTTAGTTAAATTGATTTGGATTTTTTTTAAATAATAAAATTGTGTAATTAAAATTTTATTAATTTATTAATTTATCATATTAACATATAATTTTTGAAAATCGAGATTCGTTGAACTTTTAAATTATTATTGTTTTTTAAAATTCACAAAATATTAGCAGCTTGTAAATTTAATTAATTTGTTATAATACGAATTTAATTTAAAAATATTAAAGTTCTTTGGTGTGATGCTTCTTTTCACACTAACTTCTAAATTCTCAATTGAAACATCTCACTGCTGTCTCTACGGTTTATTCCCAAAGAATCTCAAACTTTGAATTCTTAAATAATATATTTAGAAAAAAAAATCATTTATCTTTATAATTTTTTATGTTAAAAATTTTACAACAATAAAATATTGATTCGAAAAATCATATCAAAGTTTGTTTTCCCATAAAAAAATCAAAACAAATTATGCTTTCGCGACATATAGTGTAATAGTGTGCTGATTCAATTCAATGATAGAATAATTTACAATTCAAAAACATGACTTAAAATAACAAATTTTGTTAATTGACACATTTAAATAATAAAATTTAATTCTATAATTGAAACCAAAGAGACCAGATTCATCTCTGTTGAGAAAAATAATGGTTCAGTCAACAAATTTGAATATATTGTATAAATTGAATTTTCGTCTGATCTCAATATTATTTCAGATTCTACAAATATTTCATATAAAATTAGCATTTATGATTTAAATGAAGAGCTCCATCACATAATGCGGAAATAAAAGAGTTAAATTAACTTCAAACTTCTCATATCTACTTATAATTTCAGTACGACTTTGGCTAATTAATATAGTAAATAAATTATAAAATTTCAATAATAAAATATTTTATTAGAAAGTAGGTTAGGGATATCTTATAAATTAACAGATATTGAATTCATAATATTTTGTATTTCTGGGTTGAGTTCTAACTTTAAAGAGATCAACTAACATTAACTTTTAATCAGTCTTACAGTCGATGACGTCATGGGTATGACATCATCTTTATACGTCATTTTTTATCCAAGGAAATAAATTTCAGAGTTTAAAATTAACAAATATACAAATTACAAAATTCTTCTAACCTTAACAGTTATTATTTTTACCTTTCATTTTTTAAAGCACGTTGCATATCTAATTCTTTCAATAAGGGTAGTTTCTTTTTAAGTCACTGAATCCTTTTTATATATATAATCATGACATTGGTCCTATTACTTTAAAAAAGATGTTTAGATATTTTATTGAAATAAAAATAAAAATTGTTAAATAAGGGTTAGGTACATGTATATTGGACAAAAAATGAAGTATAGAGAAGGAAAATTTGAGAGAAAAAAATTAGAACAATAAAACATAGAAGATGTACGGTTTGAATAAATAAAATAAAAACAGTGATTTTTTTTTAATTTTTTTGAAGAATAAAAAGAAAATTAAAATAAATAGATAAAGTTGTATAATATCTATACAAATAAAAAAATAGTACAGCCTGTTTCTCGTTGGTTAAGACCGAAATCACGGTGTGGCGTAAAACCAAATCAACTAATAAATTTTAGTTATTTAAATTACTTTAACTCAAATATAAGTAATGAAGGAAAATAAAAAAATTCTAAATATAAATTTTAGATAATATCTACATTCTCCAACTTTTTAATGTCTGTTTCTTAATTTTATCTTTTAAATAAAAATTCTTTTAAATTAAAATAATCATTTTATTAATTTTATATTTTAAACGATAGTTTATTTAAATTTAACTGTTTCTATAAGTTTAACTGTTTATTTAAATTAAACATTTTTTAATTGAAAATTATATACAAAATAAATAAAAACTGTTTAATAAAATTTATTTATATTTATTTTTTAATAATAATAATATAATAAGATTGAGTATTTGTTTTTCACCAATTGGATAATTATCAAATAAGTAATTGTCGATGACATCAATCCAACTTATTCTATTAAACAATTCAATAATCACTAATTATTTCAATTCACAATTAAGAAAAACATTCAAAATACACACACAAATATAGAGTCGTGAAATTAGGTCAAAATCCGTAAGTCAATCCAACTCACCACGGGTTTGAATTGGGTTTGGTTGAAAAAATTTACAAATTTCAGTACAGATCAATTTTTGACCCCGTCTACCAAGAATTCGGTTCACCCGGGTTGAACACGTGGTGAGCCGGGTTAACCTATCAACCCGCATGGTGACACACATTATGTTGGACTTTCCAATATTTGGCTATTTTTTTAACCAAACACATTGGTGGGTTGAGAGATAGAAACTTAGCTTCAGCTAATAAAAGTATAATTATTGAAAAAAGTATAATTAGTCTGCTGGAAAAATTATTGCATTCAATAAAAGATTGGGTAAGTCACAAGAATGTTTCGATCTTACATAATAATTTGTATTTTTATTTATTTATTTTTGTCTATATCGGAGTTTAACATATTTTGGATTATATTGAGATTGTATTAAAGTTTATTTAAATTTTAATCCGAAATATAATTTTAGACTTAAGAAAAAAAATTATATTTTTTTAATTAAGTGGGCTAGTGAGCCAACTGGTTTAATCCACAAACCCGTGGTGGGCCGGGCCAGATTCAAATTTTTTTGACTTATTAATAAGTTAGCCGGATTAGGTTGGTCTATTAAATGACCAATCCATGATGGACCGGGTTGGACCGGGTCAGACGACCCATTTTAACATCTCTATGCATATATATGCAATTAAATCAGAACCATAAATATCAAATTTATTTAAATAATACAAGTAAATAATGAAAAATTATTTTTTACATATAAATCTGAGTAGTAATCCCAAATTATCTAGGCCCAATCCACTAACATAATGCTTCCTACAAACTCATTTCACCAATAAATGGATTATAAAAAAAATCAAAATTCAATCAATTCCTCAGCTCCTCAGCTTTTCACATTTAACTATGCAAGTCACACATCATTTATAACCAAATTAAATCATTAGATTTTAGGGCCAAACATGTGTAACTCGAAATGAATATTCCAAACTTCATTAATTATATCAATTTACATAATTTATTCTTTATTCAATTTAATCAAATTCATTTTCAAAATGTTATAATTTCATTTTCTTAGGTGTACCCTCCAAAACACAGACATATACATACCTAAAAAGTTCAAAACAAATACTTAATCGTTTATTAGAAAGTACACCATTATTATTTTTTTAGTAGTTTTTTAAGATAAATCTAGTACCTTCACACTTCTTTTACAATATTTGAAGAACTAAAAGCGAAGCAAGCTTCTTTTAGCTCCTAAAAGAAAAAAAAATAAAACTGTTTTTGAGTTCTTTGTTTATATTTATTATTTCTTACGCTTTCACTTTTTCTTTTCCCACTCCTTTTTATTAAAAATTAACTTTTGGAAAAACATGTTTGTGCAAACTTGATTTTAGTATATCTTCATTTTCTACACGGGAAGCTGTAAAAAAAGTTGACAGAAATTAAGAATGTGTACATTTGTTGGATTGTGAAGAATGTAACGCTTATGACTTAATAATGGTTGAAATGTGTCTTTAATCCTCTAATATTCTTAAAATTTAATTTTACCATCTTTAGTTTTTTTGTCAGTTTTTTAAATTTCAAATGTATTAAAGTGGTTAAAAAAATGTTTATTATGTGTATAAAAACCAAAAACAGAGTTAACATAATTAAATGATATGAAATAAATTAATTTCTTGGTATTACATATTAACAAGTGTGTAAAAGAATTATCCGGCCCATGGAGAGAATGCTTAGTATACACGGGCCCAATCCGAGCCCAGATCCAAACCAATAATATTATAGATCTAACTTACCTTCATCTCTTCTTCCTCTATCTCTCTCACGATCTTTTAATCCGTAGGATTGAATTAGAAGGATGCAAAACTACTATTCATTTCATTCAGTAAAAAAATGTCATCAATTTCTTTCAAATGCATTCAATGTTCTATTATTTGAATAACTTATATATACACATAAAACAGAAAGCAAATTAAAATAAAATTTATATAGCTTAAAATCAACCTTCTGAAACTAAATCTCTTCTATCTTCTTGATAAACATTTACAAGGTTAACAATACTCCACACTCCTTCCTTAAAAAAAGTCCAAATAATGAAATTTTATAGTTGAAATTTTCCAATAAAGAGCCTGAATCATGCTCCCTTTACAAGGTTTATCTTTCAAGTGTTAATCTTATTTGTTTGGTTCTCAATTTCAGAATTTTGCACGACCAAAAGAATCCTACACTTTTTTTACCTATGGTAAAAACATCCACACAAGAATTATGAACAATCATAAGAAGGAAGAATTATGAACAATCATAAGAAGGAAGGGGGTGATGATTTCTTGGTATGAAGTCTCTAGATTGACACACGAAGCAAGAGCTTCATAAGTTGTGTAAGCACAGGTAAAAACAGAAAAAAAAAAAGAAAAGCTTTCACCTTTATGTGCAAGCCTAAAAATCAATTTACTATCACATGAATGTCATAAGATGGGTGACTACAATCAGAGAACTTCAAAAACAAACCTTTCATTTTTTAATTACAACGGACCTGGTGTAGAATAAAAGCCAGGACACTTGAAAGATTCATGTGAACTTGGGTTTAGGCACAGGGCCACTATTCTGATGCACAGGGCCAAGCTTTTGAATCCAATGAAGAAGCCCTTTTTTATTATCCCAACAAGGGTTTGGCAGCAGAGTCAGGGTTCCATCACGTGCAAGTGAAGACTCAAATTGCTCTAATATCTTCACAATCTGCCAGAACTCAGGTCTCTTATCTGGTTGCAAGCTCCAACACTGTTCAACCAAAGCTCGCATAGCAGGTGGACAATCTGATGGAATCACTGGCCTTGAATTCTGAAGAAACACAACCCCACATAACACAAATATTAGGCAACAAGAACCAGATGTTGATTACAAAGCTTATGACTTGAATTACAAAGGAGTGATACCTTGTTTACAACGGCAAAAGCAGCTTGTATTGGATTCATATCCTCATATGGAATGGTTCCAGTCAACATCTCTGATAAGATAAGCCCAAAACTGTAGACATCAACCTTTCTGCCATAGGATTTACGTTTGATCATCTCGGGTGCCATCCAACGGTAGGTGCCAGGGTCATCAGCCAGTAAGTCACACGAGGCTTCTTCGCATGCAATGCCAAAATCAGCAATTTTAAGGCGACAACCTTCGCCGATGAGGATATTCTCTGGCTTAAGGTCTCGATGAATCACACCTTGAGAATGTATATATTCCATACCACGAGCAATATCAAGGGCAAAAGTTAAAAGCTTTTGTAGAGAAATAGTTTGGTGCTCCAACTTATGCAGATATGCCCTCAAGGAACCTTCCGAAAGATATTCTGTGATGATACAATAAACAGGTGGCTTTCTGCACGCTGCTGAGAACTGTTGTCACATCAAAACACACCAGATTAGCATCCTCGAAAATACTCCCAACATCATAGATCAACGCAATTATACCAAAATAACCGAGAAAAGATGAATATAAAGTAGTAGTATGTATGCATACTTTAAAAACTTTACATTTCAACATGATAATAAGAGCAGAACAACAGATACACTAACCTTACTCAAAAGGCATTGAAGACAGCATCAGGACTATGCATTTATACTTTGTAAATAGCATATACAAAATAAGAAACAAAATGTCATCACCTTTATAACATTTTGATGGTGAAGACGAGACAAGAGGGTAACTTCTCTGACGAACTGTTTTTCTAATCGAGAAGCCAAATCTCCAGTTTCATCGTCTTCGGGTTCCATAATGAGTTTAACTGCAACCGATTCATCCTTATATACACCATGGTAAAGTCGGCTATGTGCCCCATGAGCAAACTTTAGGCCAAAAAACAGCTGAGACATGTCAATGTTCCAATCTTCGGCTGTTTCGACAGCAGTAATCTTGCTTCCACCATTATCCAAAAACTTGGTCCATGCTGCATCCTTGCTGTGCTTTGACTTCACCTTCTTACTTGGACCACGGGAAGGAAACTTTGAACTTGATTCCTTAGTCTCCGGAGAATCCTTGTTCAATTCCTTCCCCGTAATCCTATTATCTCTCTGAGGATTCGGTGTGGAGAACCTCTTCTGATCATGTCTAGCTTCCCTGAAGGCCTCAGAAAGAGAAGTCTCGGGCAATGGTGACGAAGATCTCTGCTTGGTCGTTATGGGGTGCCTCTGAACCTCTGAGACGGGGTCTGATTTTTCCTCTGACTGAATGCTGATAGGAACATGACCTAATCTAGATGGATCCAAACGATGGCACACTGTGTGTGAAAACTTTGTTCTCCTAATCCAAGAATTACTATCTTCGCCCATCTTATCCTCAACTTTTCCTTTCTACAAAAATCCTTTTTATTAAGATCTTGTACTTACAAAACTGAAACTCCTCCACCCCTACCTGAGAAATCTCAAAACTTGGTTGAGACCCTTCGACCAGAATGAGGGGAGGGATGACCAAAAACCCGATCTTTACATTTGAAAGCAAAAGGGTAGGATTGGTTCCATTAAAAGGTGAAGATAGAGGCAAAACAACATATTATTCAACAAAAGATCATGAGCATCCATAGACTCAACATCCAAGCACCGCCTTCTAGCCAAAACCCACCTTCCGTAAAAGCCTGAAAGAAATCCACACAAATTCTCAACAAATTAATCCATCAAACAAAAAAGGTAAAAAAATGATCACAGAAACCATGAAATACACATAAATTAAAAGAAAATAACTCATTTGTGTGATAATGAAGAAACGGCCTTGATTACCTCCCTAACGGCCACAGAGGGTAGGCTAATCCGTAAAAGAATCATAGCGATATGAAACTAATAGCAGAGAAGGGTAAACCAGATTTAAGAAAAAGAAAAAGAAGAAAAGATTAAGCAAAAGAAACATATAGAAAAGTAAAAAAGCATGCATTACCTGAAGGGCTTTCACCGAGGTGCGAAGATGGAATAGCTGCTAAGGCAGAAATGGAGTTTCTCTTTGCCTTTTTACGTTTGCAAGGATAGAGAGAAATGGTGCACCTAATACCATTTTTTTTTCGTAAGGAAAGACAGAGACAGGTGGAGACTGCAGAGGATATCTTTCTTTCTCTCTTTCTTTTTTTCGTTACATTTTTAATTTTAGAAATTAGCAGTGTAATATTTAGTAGGGTCATACAAGGATCTTGTCATACGTTACGTAAGATACCCGGAGAAAATAGACCATAAATTTCATTTCAAGGTTGTATTGTAGTGTTGTGTCTGTCGGTTTTACAATTTCAATACCTCACTCAGCTCCTCCTTGTCACCGTCATCACCACCAATGAAGAATTATGACATCATATATCTTTTTTATAATTATCTTGTTTTTTACATAAAAACCATTTCACCAACTCATGTTATTCTTATACTATAATACGATGAAAAATTGTTATTTGTTATAACTGTGGTTTATGAGAATTGGATTTGAATAGATGTGGTTGAAGATGTGAGTGAATAGTGATGCATGTGTCTAGAGACATAGTGTGATGGGTTAGGTTATAGTGGGGTGGTGGGGTGTGGGGACCACAGGAGAAAGTCAGAGAAGACTGAGAGGGACATAATTTTGTTTGTTCTGTTTTGGTTTTGGAATGAATGATAATGAATGATGGAGAAGAGAGAGAGAGAAAAAAAAATGGTTGAAATGTGGTGAGTGGAGGAATACAAGTGTCGCTGTTAAGGGAATTGGTACGGATGCGTGGTTACGTGTAAGCTTTTCTTATTTATTTTTAGCAACACTTCGCAGTTACTGTTGCTAAATTCACACTCCAATCTACTTTTTTTTTAGTATAAGGTTTTAAGGTACGGTTCGCACGGATGCCTAAGACTGCATCTGCATTGTGTATCCCTTCAGTTTCAAACTCCAACCAAAAATAAAAACTCATAAATTCTCTGTTTGATTTCAGTTTAGGAAATACAAATCCACAGGCTCGACTCATTAAATCCATGTATCAATAAGTTCCTGTGAGTGGAATAACTAGATTCAACAACTTATATGTTACCATAACAGATTCATTAAAAGCAGTATAAAGAAATTTGTTATTAACTAAATTCTTGAAGAGTTATCAAATTTGAAATGTTAATCAATTGTTTAAACGAGAAAAAAATATCAAGTTATATAAATTACAATGATTATCTACAATGTAAATATTTTTAGGAAGATATTTTAATATATTTAATAGTTTTTTATTTAATAAAAACGCCTCTTTTCGTTTTTTTTTTTACATATTGAATTTTAATATTTTTTTTTAAATTTCAATATATAAAAATACCTCATATATATTGTAATATAAACTGATTATTGTAAATCTAAAATCAATGAAGATCATATTTGTTTTTTTTTTTTCTTGATTTCATTTTTCAGACCATAAAAAGAAATAACAAAGAAGTCCATCCTTAGTTCGGTTGATACAAATTACAAAAGAAAAAAACTCTGTAG
>Ga0099822_1010965_pt1 | contig 11161 bp, 5 predicted proteins | sample CowpeawhiteBW_FD_76839 | JGI IMG/M metagenome (GOLD analysis project Ga0099822, IMG submission 76839) | Root nodule microbial communities of legume samples collected from California USA - Cow pea white BW | ecosystem: Host-associated > Plants > Roots > Nodule | place: USA: California | collected... | reverse complement strand
TAAGTTTATCTGACGTTTCAAGCACATTTCATGATAGTATTTAAGTTAACATTGAAGCAAAAATGTGTCAAACAGTGTAAATAATTTAAATACTATCATGAAATGCGCTTGAAACGTCAGATACACTTAAGAAAAGTTGGTTAAAAGGACTAAATTCATGCATTTTGAAAGATGAAGGACTAAATTGGTCAAAAATTTTGATGAGGGACTAATTCCAAATTTCACTAAAACTTGAAGGACCAAAAACATATTTAACCCTTAATTTTTTCCAATAAATCATACAAAAATAATTATTTATTAACATGCATTTTACACATTTATAAATTGGTTTCAATATTTAAATAAATGTGTGTAATAAGAACTAACATAGACAATATGTTGCACACTAATTAACTCATGAATGAGTAAATAACACAGAAGTTTACACGGACATTAAGGTAAGTTTCTTAACTTTTAGAAAAACTACCAAATACACATCAATATAAGTAATTGTGTTACACTAACACACAATTAACACTTCTTTAACTGTTATTGCAAGTTATAGAATTTCAATAAATCCTCGTATAATTTTTTCACTAGGTCATCTATTCCCATGCTGAAATGTTCCACCTGCACAATATATAGCAATACTTGATGTAAGAGCTAATTTATAAATGTTATTTTTACATGAGATTATGGAGGAAAATTTTTCCATAAGCATTTAAAAAAAGAAGAAGAAGAAATGAAGAGTTTTTCCAAATAATCAAATTAGCTTATATGTGGGATAATTTTGTAAAAACACTTATATATTTTTTTCTTAAATTCATGTTTAAGATAATTTTAGTTTGAAGAGAAACTCATTTTTGACTTGTTTCTTTAGAAATATACCTATTATTAACCTTTTCGAAATTTACACTACTAAAAAATTCATATTTTCTGTCAATTTTGTTTTGAATTTATTTTTTTTAGAAAATACTTATAAATTTTATTATGAAAAAAAAATTGCAGAAAATTACTGTCAATTTTTTTGCAAAATATTTTGTATAAAACACTTTTCGCAACAAATTTTATAGAAAATACTTGCGGATTCTACAATTTTGTAGAAAATAATTACCCACGAAAGAATTACTGTCAATTAAAATTCTTAGAAAAAATAACAAGAAAAAGTTTTTTCTTGTAAATTTTTTACAAGAAAATTCCCATGTAATATGAGAATTTTTAGTAGTGTTAGTTTTCACTTCATACATATATATTAACTTTAATTTATGAAAGATATTTAGTGAAATATTTATGGAGAATTTTCCTCTAAACAAATCCTAGTTAATGATATTTTTCCTTTTACATGGATGATATTAGATATTACCTTGCAAATGATAGAAATGTTTAGAGCAGAACTTCCAAATGGCAGAACACTGCTGCAAACTATGGAGAGATGGTGAGATTCAAGCTTCGAAAATAGCTTTGTTACAATGTGTTCTCGTCTGTCACAAATAACTCTGATTCTTACATCTTTACCTGAAACACTTGCATCAACTTTGGGAAAATTTTCTGAAATATTAACATTGGATCTGTTGTTTTTGAAGCACTTTACAAATTCTGTCTTACTGTTTTGTTCTTGCAAATCTTTTACACGATTCTGTAAATGTTTCACATAATCGATGGTTTTGCCAATGATAGATATCTTGTCCAACTGCACATATACAAATATTTTACTTTTAAGCTACCATACCAACCGAGCATAATGTTTCGCATAATTTAAATACTTGATTTACTTAATTGTCAATAAAAGAATATTTTGATTCCTTTTTTATTGTATAATTAACTTTATTCTTCCTTACTTTTTTATTGTCCTTTTCCTCATAGTATATTATTAATTCTACTTATGTAAACTCGTCTTGCCTATCATATCAGATTGACTTCTTGTTTTTGTTTGACTCCTTTTCTACCATTGCTCTGAATTTATTAAATACCACAAAAATCTCATATTTTTCTATCAAAAAACACACCCTTATTTTCATTGAAAAATCATTCACAAAAGAAATGAAATATCTTTTACCACTAAATGATTCAAGGGTAACTGGTCAACATAGGTCAGTATGAATTGTTACTTTGCACGATACTCGAAACTTTTCCTGCACATTCTTCGCGAAACTTATTTTGGAATTCTATACTCGGTAATCCATGCACCATTTTTTTCTTCGCCAGGTCGATTAATCTACCGAAATGTTAGGTGACCAGATCAGAAATGCAACATCTTTACCTCATGCTCTACATAAAGTTCCAAGTATGTTTCTTGAATGATCTTCAAATCCAAGTTGTACATACGATTTTTCTTTATTTCAATTTGGGGATCAACCATTCGAGCTTATATTTAAAGTACAATAATACTTGGTCTTTCATGAGTGTCGAGTAATCTTTCTCTATGAGTTGTTTTATGCTCAACATGATACTCTTGAGATCAAGTACATTGCACACATCTCAAATTTGTCCAACTCAACCATCCTTTTGCAAGTACAAAATTGTGTCTCGACCGTTTGCTACAGCCTTTGAAGCATCTCCAAATGACATATATCTTGATCCAACCTTTGATAGGTCTTTAAATAGATGCTCGTCTCTACACATATGATTGCTTGTGTGCGTGTTAAGATACTACATTGAGTTGATATACACTCGAGTTTTCCATATGGTTGTGATTGATACCCAAACTTTGTGTCATCATCAATAAAGCTTCTTTGGCTTCAATATCTTCTATGAGTAAATTGGTTGTATCTTCCTTTCTATTCTCGGCTCGACACCCTTTAGCATAATGATCAACCTTACCACAACGTAACATTTATCCTAGTTACACTCCTTTGCATAGTGATCATATTTATGACAGTTGTAGCACTCAACATTTGAATGGCTCAGTGGTTGACATCCTCTCCACTGACCTCTTACTCTTCCATACCAATTTTGCTGACTTGATTTGTTCTTTCTCCTTAGTGAATTCATCTTGACCACGACCTCTACATCCACGACTATTTTTTCTACCTTCTCAACCTCTTCCTTTACCTTGAGTTTTGTTAGTATAAAACACTTTATCTTCTTTAATTTCTTGTTCCATTACTACCATTTCATCTTTATCTTTTTCTTTCACTATTGGTGTGCCTCACGAGAACCAACAAGCTATTCTACTCTGAGTGTTGATAGATCCTTTGACTCTTCAATTTCACATACGACATTCTTAAAGTCATCAGTCACCGACGTAGAGCATATCTCCATTTCAACTAAGTTGATTAAACGTAGTTTCAACACGTGTAATGTACTCGAAAACTCCTTCTAACTCCTTTATCTTCATACTCTTTAACTCACCATGAAGTGTTTGAAGTCATACTAGTTTCACTTGGTCATCTCCCTTGTACACCTTTAGCAAAATATCTCATGTTCCTTTTGAAGTTTCAATGCTTGTTATCTTCTTAGAGTCAGACTCATCAAAAACTTAATGTAACATGTACTAGACTACCTTATGCTTCATACGTGTTGCTTTTAATGTATTATTTTTTACTACTGTAAGACCCACAATGCTTTTTGGTTTGATGAAACCATCTTCAACCACTTTCCATATCCTGGAAACTGAGAAGAGCCTTTGTTTGGAGGCTCTAGTTGTCATAATTGATTACATGTTGGCCATCTCACTTAATCTTTTCAAACATTTTAACACTCAAGCTCTCAATTTTGATGCCAATTTGTAAACAAGTCTTTTCTATTTTCTTATTTTGTCAAAAGTACAATGCTATATTTGTAGGCTGAAATATGTTCTACAATAATTTGAAGACTTAAAATTCTCTTCATTTTTATTAATAGCTTATAAATGTCCAATTTATTAGTTGATTTGAGATATGTTTTTTACACTATAAATGCATGAATTTGATATATACCTGACTAAATCAAACCCTCTTAGCTTAAAAATACGAAAATGTGGTAGGAAGAATTTTGATGAATTTTGTATTAAAATGCAACACTTTTTTGCAGAATTAGAAGAATAGTGCTGTTGAGTTCCAAGATTGATGTTGAGTGTTGAGAGCTGGTTAAGAAAAATTCAAATTTTGTGTTCACAACTGAGTAGCAAAACGAGATGATGAAACATGGAAGAAAAACTAAATTGATAAAATTTGTAGAGCTTGAGCACCAAGATAAAGAACTAAGCTCTAAAAAAACCTTTTCAAAGAGGAAACATCTTGGCTGAATACCAAAGTAGAGACTTAAGTTACAATAAAATCCTTAATAGGAGGAAACCTCTATTGCTAAGCTTAAAGACTAAATGTCAAGATTTATTTTTATAAAAACATCTATTTAGGGCGATCTCTCTTGGACAATTTCTTAGGCAATTTTCTTTGTTTTCATTGTAACATTTTGAGAGAGTTATGAGAGAGGAACAATAACTTCATATGCTTGTAACTAAAATCATCTTTATGAGTGGCTAAACTCTCTTGTATTGAAGTTAGATGTAGTTTTTTTAATTCTAAGTATGATTTTATTTAACATGTGTTTTTTCAACATGTGTTTTTATTTGACTTAAACCAGAACCTACACTATTCTGTTAATTTAATGTATTTATATCTTCATATCAACTCCTCTATCATAGTTTTGTTTTTTCAATTGAAAGACCAAATGTTTGTCTCAGTAGGTTTTTCAAAGGAGAGAGAGAGGGAGGCTCATAAGGTGACATTCATCTTTTGTTTTGTATATATCACTTAAATTATATGAATTGAGATAATCCAATCAAATATTTTTTCTTGTTGAAAAAAAATAAAAATAATATAATTTGAAGGAACAAAAAGTGACCTTTTTCAAACCAGGAACCATGGTTGAAAGTTCTAGGAACATAGTGCTGAGTTTCTCTCTCCTCTTCTTCTCTGCCATTATGTGCTGTTGCGCCTGTAAATTGCTTCTTCTCTTCTCAGTTTTTGCATGGAACGATTCATCAGCAACATTTGAAACCACAGTGGAGTCTGCAAAAGAGAAAGTGCAGGATGAAAATACTTGGTTCTTCTCCGAGCTAGAATTCGCATGTTGTGTGTTTGTTTCCAAACACGAACCAGTGCCATTGTCGTTGTTGATAGCAGAATCTGAATCATGAGGCACTGAACTCTCTCCCTTCATCAATTCTTCCTCAAGAGATATCATCATGTCGTGTTCATTGAACACATGAAACTCATCATCACCCATTTCCTGCAAAAAGGAGAATCATTTTCGTAAGAACCAAATGATATAATAACATAGGATGTTTGGTTGCGTGATTGTAATGCAGTGAATGTTGTATTATTACTTACCAAATTAGAAAACCATTTTTCCCATGATTCATCCATGGTTTATGCCAATTATATTTTGATTTTGTTTGAACTATTTATGGTTAAAAAAAGAGAAAAGCTGCAACCAGGTGCTGATGTGCTAGTGCTACAATAAGTGGCCACCGCAACACAACACCAAACATGTGGATAATATGGAATGGTTGTACGATGATAATTAAAAATTAGATTCCAATGACGTATACTACACATCTTTATTGTACAAAATCTTAAAAAGAGTATTGGATTATATGTAATAATAAAATATTATTTTTTAAGTAATAAAAAGTTAAAATGTGAATAAAAAATAATTAAAATGTAATTTCGTAAAAGTCTTGAAATAAAATAAATATTATAAAAAATTAAAAAATATGTAAATTTATATATATATATATAAATGAGTAATAACCTCAACTTTACAAATCAACTTTACAAATCAGGTTTGTAATGTTTACTTAAGTTTAAAGTCTTACTTATTAACATAGTATCAGAATAATGAGTTAAAGTTTATTATAACAAGATTTATTGTTCGTTCAATTTATTATGTAATTTTCTATTGAAAGATTTATTGTTTATTGGGTTTATCGAGATCTTACATTGACTAAAGATAAAACGAGTTTACCATCAATGTGACTCCAATAATATATATTAGGTTAAAATACATTTTTAGTTCCAATTTTTGTTCAATTTTTTTTATTTTAGTCCTAATTTTTTTTTCATTCAAATAGGTTTCCATTTCGTCGATTTTGTTTAATTTGGTTCTTTTTTACTAACGTCATTTAAATAACTAACGATAATAATACGTGACAGTCAATGTTCATTACGGTTAATTATTTAAACGGCGTTATCAAAAAAGGATCAAATTGAATAAAATTGACAAAAATTTAAATTTATTTAAAAGAAACAAAAATTATGACTAAAATAATAAAATTGAACGAAAATTAGGATGGGTGTAGGTTATATAAAATATCACTTTAATAGCTTTCTCCGTTCTCTTTCGTATAATTATTCTTCAATTAAAATGTGATGACTTTATTCATCAAACACCTGCAAAAGTCTTAAAAAATAATAATATTGTTAATATAATTATTTTTTGTTATTATGATTGAAAATATACTCTTTCTTCTTTTCTTTGAGGTTATTGTGATGTTAGGCTCCATGTGGATCGGATTAATAGAGCTAATGTTGTGATAGATAAAATGCTGACCTGATTGATGATTATTAAAATAGACTCTGAAAAAAAAAAAATCACATTTTTGAGTGTTACTGACTAATCGATTTCAAGAGCTATCAAATTCCGGTGGTTTAGCAGATGTGAGAAGAACTCGTACAACAAATTCACTTTCTCATTTTTTTTCTGGAAAGCATTGGATCCAATGGAATTAGTTACTCGTCTTTCTATCTCTCTGAACAGTACAACAGTGAAAACAAACACATATTTATCATGTGAAAAAGTGAATGATGATGAAAAAATATTAATTAATCTCATGTTTAAATAAATAGTTGTATTGCTTTTAAACAATTGAATATATTGAATTTATTTTATTTTAAAATTTAAGTTTTAAATATTTTATTGGATATATAAATAATCTTAATAATATTAACTAGAAAATTTATATTAAAACTAACTTAAAATCTTTAACTTATACTAGCGTACATACAGGCGTTATTGTGTGTACGTATTTTTTAAATATATGTGATATTATATTAGTAGGTGATGATAATGTAATGTTATTAAATTATATTATATAAAATAATATATAATATAAGAATTAAAAATAAAAGGAAATATATCAGAAATGATGAGAGAATGACGGTTGATAAATAGAGAAAAAAAAAAGAACAGAGATAGACGATTTTATAGAAAAGTTTATAAAAATAACAGTCAATTTTTAAAAATTTTATAAATAATTATATTTTAAAGGGTAAAATTGGTATTTTGAAATGTGGACACAAAAGAGATAATCTTATTTATATATTGTTATAAATAAAAAAAAACTAATTGACTTAATTAAAAGTTATAAATAAAAATGACAATGGAACAAGATAAGAATAGATTTTGCTATCTCATATTCATTATTTCCAAAGAAAAAAAATTCATCCTCATTTCTATACTAAAATTCAATGGGTATAAAATTTTTCTCCATATCAGTATTTGTACCTTTATCTGTCTTCTTATTATTTCAAAATCAAGATATATTAGTTGTTGATAAATAACATATTATTATAACAAAATTAATTATATAAACTTTGTGAGATTACGATTTACGATGCTATTGGAGAGAAAGGTACAAGATTCACAATTTATTACTTAGTGTAAGACCCACTTACATTTCTGCCTTTATTTTAAAGGGTTGTCCCAAATCAGTTGGGCTTAGGGTTGGCCCACAGGAAACCAAAGACCCTAATCTGTCCTAACCCCACTCATTCATCTCATTCGCAAAAAAATAGCTTTTCCTTACTCCCTCTTTGAGCAGCTGCAGACCTTTGCTAGGGTTTGGACCTCCGCCATCTTCAAGCTAGTTCAATTTCGTTCTCTAAGTCACGTAAGTTGATTCACTAATCGTACCTCCTTTGTTTTTAGCCCTATTGTCATGATTCTAGCTAGGGTTCACATTGGTAACCCATATTGAATTTGTTCTACCATTTTTCCAGTTCATGAGTCTGCTCTAGGAGCTGTCGTGCTCATTCGCTTAAGTGTCGAAGTAGTCTGTTGGCATTTTTCAGGTAAGGGAAGTTAGGGTTTCTCACTTTCGAGTCATATCTGCTTGTTGTACCTCTGTTTCTGTGTTTAAAATGCTTGGGTGTTGTTGTGATGGCTTGTAATGTTGCTAAATGTCGTTGAGATCCTTGAATGTGGCTGCTGCACGAGGGAACAATGGTGAGTGCTGGTCTTTTCGCCTAAGTGAGCATGTCTTGCCTAGGCGAGAGTAACAGAGGCTCGTCCACGTCTTTTACGCGAGTTGTCGCTCAGGCGACCAATCTTCATTTTGAGCCAGGGAATGTCTCACTCAAGCGAGGAGGTCTCGCCTAAGCGAGAAAGTGCAGAAGGCCATTATTCCTGTTTGTCGAGCTCTCGCCTAGGCGAAAGGAGCTCGCCTGAGCCAGAATCTCTCTCGCTTGAGCGAGACCTTTCTGTTTGAGCGAGGAGCTGGGCGAGGAGTGTGTTTGCTCTGTTGTTTCTTTGTTCTTAAATGTTGGCCATATGTTTGTATTGATTATACTTTTAAAGCATGAATTGGGTGATTATGTATGAGTGAGATGGTTTATGGTCTGTGATGGATGAGTTTAACATGAATTGAGCATGTTGCATGTATGGAATGATTCGTGAGCTAAAAATGGTGAGTTTGGTATGGTTTTGGTATGGAATATGAATGAAAGTTGGTTATAAATGTTGGCATGAGATTTGTATGCGTAACAATTACATACTTGGATGGTGAAATATCATTTGTGTGTGGTTAGGGCGTAATTCCACGATAGTTTCGTGGTGGTGCCTCATTGGTTAGGACGTAATTCCATGAGTCTCTAGGTGAGGCCTCATGGTGGTGCCTCGGTTGGTCGGGACGTAATTCCATGACCCTTATTAGTGGAAGTTCATGGTGATGCCCCATTTATATAATTTAGTAAGGATTCAAGGTAAGGATTGCATCCTAACACTCTAAAGAGTCAGTTAGTCTCATATAGAGCGTACTGACTTGAGTGGTGAGAGTAGCAGGAGGCCTGAAACCCTTTAATGGCTAACCTTGTGTGTGGGGGAAAGAAACACTGTAACAATTAGCTCGGTAGAGTAGGAAAGTCCACCACAAGTACAAGCATCCGCTGAATCCAACTAATTATATGTATTCGGATGAGTCACGTCGTGAGTCTTAGTATATTGTTTAAAAGTCGTAACTTGATTGGTTGACATGTGCATCTTGGACTAATTATAACGTTATGTGTGTGGTTTTCTCTCTTTGCGATGATGATCAATTTATCGATGTGAGTATATGCGAGAAATACTCGTGGTTAACAGAGAAATGGTGACTCCACTACATAGCCTGGCTGGGCTAGATTATGTTTATTTGGGCTTTCTCTTAGGGCTACGATACGACCCATGTATTTACTTGTCTTTTCAATCTCACTTTATTTAGTGTTGAACTTTGTACCCTGTCTTTTTTTGGCATCGTGACGTACGTTCGTTGGATATCGTAAGGAGTAGTGTTTATACTCAGGACCTTCTCTCTGTATTATTTGTGTAACATGTCATTTAATTAAAATATTTATTTAAATGGAGCGTTACACTGGGTTCCTTAATTCATATTATATTTGTATTAAAGTGTTTCTTGCTTAATATTTTTATTCTTAAAAATTTAATTACTAACAGTGAAATATTTAATAAGATTATATTTAAAATAATAATAAGCATTACATTCTTAACTGATTTTGTTTGAAAATAATAAATATTTAATGATATATTTAAAATATTCAATATTTCAAAACATTTTCGCTTCTTCGTAAGAAAAATCTTTGCTTCAACTAAGACAAAAGAAATTTGCCCAGAACAGAGATATCCAAAATGTAAAATACGTCATTTTCTCATCTCTCAATTATCGTGCCGAATAAAAGTCAAAACTATTTATATATTCTGTTCAAATTTGAAAGAAAAATGTGTATAAGTAAGGATTAAAGAACTTAAAAAAAAAAAAACAATCTAAATATTATAATCATTAAGGTTACTTATCTATATGTATCTATAACAATAATCTATAACAATAATAAAGGGAATTCCCTCGTTTGTGTTCACATTTTTTAATTCCTATTCTACTCTTTCAAATATAATAAATTATTTATTATTTTAAAAATAATTTAACATATAACCGTTATTTTACCGTTTGTTTTTTCTCTGCAACAACAACATTTCATTATTATTCCTTTCGTGAAGTTGTTTTGCCTTGTTTGTTGATGTTATTTATCTTCATTGGATTAAACAAAAAGGTATTTTTTATTGTTCCTTTTGATTTATGATTATCCGGTGTGTATGCTTACTATTGAATAATGTCCAATTATTCAATTTATAATTACTCGCTTTTCATGTTTTTTTATTGTTTCTTATGTTTCAAATTTTTTTTCGAGTTAATGATGAAAAATGAAATTTAAATCTTTTATAATCTCACCATTAATTTTGTGTGCACATCTTCTTTACGATTGTTTTATGATAGATTTCGTTTAAGGAGGTGGAGAATTTTGTTGTGAGATGAGAGTTTTTTTATTGTTAGGGTTTGCTTATTGTTAGGATATTGAAGATTAATGTGTAATTTGCACAGTGTTCACACAGTTTGGACGCAGCAGACGGTAGCAAGGAAAGTCACAGTACGCGAAAAGCAATAGAATTCAAAGAGAAAGAGTGTGTTCTTCTGTCTCTGCGATTTGATTATTTTAAATCTTCAATATCTATATGTACGCAAAGTTCAAATTTGTAATCTTTCACGTAATGGTTTCTAAATATCTTTCGCATATTGGTTTACGACATATTTATTTCACCAATGGCACGAACAAAGCAAACTGCAAACAACTGGCCACAAAGACTGCCATAAAATCTGTTCCAGCAACAGGCGGGATGAAGAAGTTTCATTATAAGTTTTTTTAATTTTTTATTCTTTTTTAAGTTTACAACATAAATATTTTTCATTATAAATAATTTTTATTTTTAATAACTTTATAAGTTTACTATTTATAATTTTTAATTATACATCGATGTTTATAATTTTTAATCATTTTATAAGTTTACTTGATAAGTATTTCTATTTTTTTAATAATCTTAAAAGTTTATTACATAAATATTTTTTATTATAAATTTTTTAAATTTAACTTTACTT